>Ga0255047_10001039_pt1 | contig 21163 bp, 15 predicted proteins | sample JV7_2_1_MG_FD_183640 | JGI IMG/M metagenome (GOLD analysis project Ga0255047, IMG submission 183640) | Seawater microbial communities from Jervis Inlet, British Columbia, Canada - JV7_2_1 | ecosystem: Environmental > Aquatic > Marine > Inlet | place: Canada: British Columbia | collected 2016-10-06 | reverse complement strand
CGGAGTGGCTACCGAAGCGAAGATACCCGTGATCCCCAAAGGGTCATACAACGAAGCCATGCCGATACTGAGAAACGGTGACGGCGTGGTGAGAGTGGTCGGTTGGATACCAGAACAAAAGGACGAGCAATGCCAATAAATGATCCGTCGCTACTGAAATTCATCGCTGAAGGCGTGCGACCAGCTGCAGATAGAATTATCGGCAGCTACGACAAAGCATTGCCGTTGATCGTGGACTGGGACGATACCCTGCCAGTAAACCAACCGGCAATGTGGGATCGGATCAAACCCGTAGCTTTGCTGCTGTGGGAGTTCTACGCGTCCTCTCGCAAACTATCCCTGCCGTGGCAATGGTCTGTTTCGGCTGGCATACCGGACACAGATGAAGACGTATCAGATGGCCACAACAGACCGATCAAAGGTAAGCATTGCCATCGTGTCTTGGAGGTTGTCCAGCGTCTGCCTGCGGCATTTGAGCAGAACAATGCCGCACTCGCAAAAGCGGTTTTCACGGTAGCGTCTTACACCGCACAACCAGCGGACGCGGTAGCACTAGGCGGCGTCATGGCTGGACTGAAAGCATTGGTCACTTACCTGGACGACGACGGCAACGCAAGCGAACGCCGCATCCGTTGTCGAGAAACTTCAGTCAACCCAAACTTGTTTGATGGAGCCACACGGTAAATGGCTTTACATGCTGACGTAGTCTGGGAAGTTCGTACCACCGGAAGCGATAATAACGGTGGCGGATTCAAGTCGTCTGCTGGCGGAACTGATCGTTCGCAGCAAGCCGCATCTCACGCAACGCTGTCCGCCGCTTCATTGGTTAACGCAACAACAACGATAATTGATGTGGCTGCGGGTGATTACACTTGCACCGATGACGACGTCGGAAATATCTTGCAGATTCATGGTGGCACAGCAACAGCGGGACTGTATGAAATCACTGCCAGATCGTCCCAACAATGGACCCTCGACCGATCTGCCGGAACCGTAGGGCAAACAGTAGTTGGCGATATGGGCGGCTGCTTTGCATCGCCAGGAAAACTCAGCGATGCCATCCAGACCGACAACCAAAGGGCCCACATAAAATCAGGAACATACACGCTAACGACAACCACAGCGGGTGCGGCGGGCAAATTGCTTTTATCCGCTAGTATTGCGTGTCGAATCGAAGGCTATGACGCTACACGGGGTGATTTGACGGCAAAAGCTTACCACTCGGATTCAGACAACCGTCCTGTCATGGACGTAGCAGCTTTGACATCGTTCAACGTAGTCGAAACCGACAGTCAGTTTGATTCGTCTAGGCAGGCAATCTATTGCCTTGAAGTAGACGGGAAGAGTAATTCCAGCATCAATGGTTTTTATCTAGATGGTGGTTACGGTGGTGGCTATGGATTCCGCTTAAAGGCGAAGAATTGCACACAAGGAATCTTACGGGGTGAGTTGCTGGAATGCTTCGCTGACAATTGCTCAACCTACGGAATGAAACCTTCGGCACAGTGCATTCGCTGCTATGCCGTTGATTGCACCACTGGTTACTATCCTGATGCGTCTTCTAAGGTTTTCATGGCCCATTGCATCGCTGACACTTGCACAACTGGTTTCACTAACAACAACTCGTTTAACAACATTTACACCCATTGTTTAGCGGTAGATTGCACTGGCGACGGTTTCAAGATGGATAAGTACAGCGGGATGGATTTCCTGTCTTATTGCCTTGCATACGGTTGTGGTGGTTGGGGTTTCGAGATGGAAAAATCCAGCCATATCGATCAATTCATGTTCTGTTGTGCCGGTGGATCAAATACGTCTGGAGACGTTACGCCATCCGTGCTATTAGGCAATGATGGCTTTGTGACTCTCACCGCCGATCCTTTCACTAATAAGGCAGGCAAGGACTTTACGCCCAACACTACAGCAGGGGGTGGGGCCGAAATAAGCGGGATCGTCAAGACAGCCACACAAGCAAATGATAATGGCGACGTCGGGGCGGCCCAGCACGCAGACCCAGCGGGTGGCGGTGGTGGCCTTCTACGAGTCGGAATGACCGGAGGAATGCACGGATGAAACTGAAGCTCAAAGAAGGCACCACCTCAAAAATAGTCACGGTCTTCATTCAAGACTCGTCATCCACAACAGGTGCAGGATTAACCGGTCTGCTATTCAACACCGCAAGCCTCACGGGCTACTGGATTGCCGAAGGTGATGCAACCGCAACACAAATAACGATGGCAACGATGACCATCGGGACATGGGCCACTGGTGGTTTTATCGAAGTCGATGCAACCAATCTTCCTGGTGTTTACCAAGTCGGTATTCCAGATGTGGTGATCGATAACACGAGCGAAGGTAGCGTGGTCGTAATGTACAAAGGTGCCACCAACATGGCACCGTGCGTATTGGAGATCGAGCTAGACGCGATCGACTATCGCGGCGGCGTGGTGCCAACCGTCACGACCCTATCGAACTTGCCGTCGATCCCCGCCAACTGGTTAACCGCAGCTGGCGCCGCTGCCGACTTCGGAACGGAAATCCGCGACCTGATTACGGGATTCGCCGGATCGCTCGACACCGACGCGAATGGCAGAATCCGGATTGTCGACGGAACGGCGGCCGGAGAACTTGACACGTCCGCCGGCCTCGTGCAATTGCTGGCCGCGACCCAGGCGAGCATCGACGCAATTGAAGTCGACACAAATTCATTGAACGACACAAAGATTCCCGACACGATCAGTCTGGCCGCCATCAATGCCGAGGCCGACACCGCAATTACAGACGCTGCATTGGCAACCGCCGCTGCATTGGCAACTGTCCAAGCAGATACCGACGACATTCAACTTCGGTTACCCGCAGCATTGACCAAAGGGACAGCCGACAGTGGCACAACATTGACGATGGTCGATGCCGCTAGAACCGAAGCCGACACGGACTACTTCGTTGGGTCGTGGATTCGATTCACCAGTGGGACCATCACAGATCAAACGCGATTGATTACCGGGTTTAACTTCACGACCAACACGATCACGTTCGCACCGGCAACGACCCAAGCCGTCGGCACCAACACCTACGAGATCATTCCGGCAGCCGATATCCGACTGGTCGATACGCTCACAACCTACACCGGCAACACAGTTCAGACAGGTGATAACTTCGCACGTATCGGGGCACCAGTCGGAGCATCTATTTCCGCTGATCTTGCCGATGTTCCAACCGTTTCAGAATTCAACGCTCGCACAATCTTGCAAGCAGATTATTTTGACCCTGCCGTCGATGCGGTCGCTACGGTAACCAATCTAACCAACTTGCCAACCATCCCGGCGAATTGGCTCACGGCCGCGGGCACGGCGGCCGACTTCGGCGTCGAGATTCGTGACTTGATCACCGGCGGGGCTTACGCTTTGGACACGGACGCCAACGGTCGAATCCGAGTCGTTGATGGGGTCGCTGCGGGGGAACTTGACACTGCCAGCGGATTGGTTCAGTTGCTGGCTGCAACGCAAGCGTCGATTGACGCGATTGAAGTCGATACCAATTCGCTCAACGATACGAAAATCCCGGATACGATTTCCCTGGCGGCGATGAACGCCCAGATGGACACGGCACTGTCCGACATCCACCTAGATCATTTGCTGGCGGTCGACTACGACCCAGCAGCCAAGCCAGGGGTCGCCACGGCGCTACTCAACGAGCTGATCGAATCCAACGCGGGGGTATCCAGATACACCGCTGCGTCGTTAATACAGGCCCCAACCGGGGCTGGTGGCGACGGATCCGGATTCACGTCCATTCCTTGGAACGCGGCTTGGGACGCCGAGGTGGAATCAGAGGCCACCGACGCCCTGGTCGCGATGTTTACGTCCTCGGCCCAGTTGGTAGACGACGTTTGGGATGAGCTGATGGCCGGGCACGTCACGCCCGATAGCGCGGGTCTGGTCCTGAACGACCTGCAAGACGGTGGGCGGCTCGACCTGCTGATCGATCAGATCCTAGACGACACCGGGACCACTGGCGTAAAAGTGGCCGCCGGGGCCATCGCAGCAGCAGCCTTCGCCGCGAACGCTATCGACGCGGCGTCCTTCGCGACGGATACGGTAAACGAAATCAGGGACGCGATAACCGGATTTTCTGGTGCTTTGGACACAGACGCAAATGGTGCGGTCCGGGTCGTGGATGGCACGGGAGCCAGGGAAATCGATACCCTCTCGGGTTCGATTGTCCAGGTTGACCAGCTAGGAGCCCAGGCGAAACTCGACGTCAATGCGGAAGTGTTGGACGTCGTCAACGTGGACGTAATCAGCGAGCCATCCCAGGCTATTCCGCCCGTCACGCCGACGATCAAGCAAGCCTTGGCGTATATTTACAATCCGGTGGTGCAGAAGATCACGCAGACAGCGTCTAAAATTGCAGCGTACAATAATGCCGGTACGGAAATCTGGTCTAAGGTGTCGAGCGACGACGCAACGACCTACCAGGAAACCAACGCAGTTAGCGGAGTCTAATCATCATGTCGGAGCTGAAAGCCCAGGTCGTAGAAAAGGCACAGGAGGCGCAGGCCCTTGCGCTGCAAGCCGGAGAACTCGAGAAGCAGGCCCGCGCGATGCGGGCGAAGCGAGAGGTACTAAAACTCGAACTTCAGCAGATGCACGCCCAGCTTCAAGCCGAAACGGTGGTCGAAGCCGAACAGCAGGCGGCGACGTCAGCAGCCCAGGCCGCACAAGCAGCCGAAGGCTCGGCGACGGAATTGAAAGCGGCGATCGACGGACTAAACGGCCTGATGGCCGAGGTGAAAGCCGAGCGGGAAGCCCTGGCAAAAGAGCGGGCAGCGGAGTAACCTGCCCGTGGCCATAGACTCAGCGAATAAGAGGCGATCGGCGGCAAGCCGTGGATTCTTCAAGCGATGCTTTCCAGTCGCGGACGGCTCGATAACCGGAGTCGATAAGCAACACGAAGTCGGCCGGTATCGCGGTGTCGCGGCGGCCGCGCCAGTCGCGGCTATCGACCTGATGGCAGCCGCTGCGGGCCAGTGGTTGGCCGGTCCCGTATCCAGTGGCGAATATCTAGCTGGCCCAATAGCGGCCGGCGAATATCTAGCCGGCGCCCGTGCGACCGGCAGCAGTTACTAATCCCCCAGGTAGGACGACGGATCTATGAATTTCGCGAATCTCACAGCAGACATAATTGCCGTCAACTCCGCCGTGGAGGAATGGGACGCGGGCCTCGGTCCGATCGTCAGGTGGGGAGGGTACGACCAGAAATCCCTTTCCGAAGGGTTGTCCCAGCGATTCGAACAGTTCTGCGAATCCCTCGAATCCGACGACTTTCACGAGGAGTGCTGGCATATCGTCCTGGCCGCCGATGTGTTTGCGGACTGGTTTGGGAAGTGGCAGCACGAAGTCAGCAGTGGGACGGAGATGGTTGGCCCGAGCGGAACGCCGGATATGTGGACCGCGTGGCAAGGGCTCTTGGGACAACTGAAGAAACGGTCGATTCGGCACGTCGAGTCGATCCGGGAATTCCTCCGCCAAGGGGTGGGAGCCAGCCAGATCGCCAAAAATTACAACTGGCGGCAACCGGATGGATCCTTGGACATGAGCCGCACGCATCAAGCAATATCCGACCCCGACACAGTGGATCCACAACTAAACCCGGAAGACGAGAAGCGGGAGGAAGAACTGGCGGCGAGGTGGCAATCGCGGGTCGTCAGCCGGCAGCGGAAGGCGGACGACTTGGCCGCCGTGAATGCTCCGGCGCCGGAGAGCCTCGAGGAACTGCTGACCCTTCCGGGGGTGACGGTCGCCCAGATCAAGAAGATCAAGCCCGAGTTGGATGATTTGACCATAATTGACGGGGCGAGGCGACTGGGAATCCGCCTGTCAGACCAGCAATTCCCGACGTCCGAGCGGCCGGCCTCGGCTGTCGAACGGCTCCGCAAGCAGGAAGAAGAGGACGACCAAGCAAGAGAGGTGGCGGAGAAGATGGAGGCGGGCCAGCAGGTGGTGAGCGACGAACAGCGGGACGTGGAGCTACGGGTTAAATCACTCGACAAACAGGGGTTTAGCCAAGAGCAGATCGTCGAACTGTTCAGTCGGCAGGGGACGGAGATTACCCGGACCGAGGTGGCCGACATCCTGCACCCTGAAGAGGAACCGAAGCCGGAGCCAGCCAAGAAGGCCGCGACGAAGAAGGCACCCAAAAAGAAGGCGGCGGCGAAGAAGAAGGCCGCGGAGGCGGTTAAATAATCCAGCCCATTGCGCAGGTAGGACCGATGGCGAAAAAGCGTAAGGTCGCAAAAGAACCAGCCCCCAAAGTCCCTCGAAAGGGGATCAAGCCCCGGTCGAGTCGGGATAAGGCGATGCGTTCCCTCGCGATCGCGAAGCGACAGGAAATCGTTTCTCGCCACTATTTCGCCGGCAAGACGATGCAGGAAATAGCGGAGTTGGCCGAGGTCGCGATCGGGACCGTTTCCACCGACCTGGAAATCCTCCGGAAGCAATGGCAAGAGGACGCCAAGCGGGAATTTGACCACTGGCAAGCCCAGGAACTCGCCCGAGTCGACAAGGTTGAAGCCGAGGCGTGGATGGCCTGGGAACTGTCGCTGCGGGACGCCGAAACGACGACGGTGGTCCGCGAAGAAGACGAGGACGGAAATCCGATAGAGAAGCATATGCTTCAGCGGAAGGGCCAATCGGGGAACCCGAAATACCTCGACGTGATTGCCAAGTGCGTCGACCAGCGGTGGAAATTGCTCGGGTTCGACAAAGAGAAGGACGACGGAGTCGGGGCGCGAGAAGTCATTCCGACGATGATCGTCAAGGTTTCCACCCGAGAAGAGGCCGACGATTACCTCCGTTGGCGGGATCTTAGCATGAGCGAGAACTGATGGTCGCAGCCGCTGGCCAACAAATCTTTGCAGCTCACGACAAGCAATGCGTGTTTCTTGACTCCCCCGCATGGTGCCGTGGATTCGTGGCCGGCAGAGGTTGTGGAAAAACGAAGGTGGGAGCTGCCGACATTATCCACCGGGCGAAAAACGGCGAGTCGTATATGGGCGTCTCGCCCAGTTACCCGGCATTCATCGATACGACTTGGCCCGTCTTTCGTGAAACCTGCGAAGAATTGGGTGTCTGGATCCGCGGCGTGCATTCGCCGATCCCCCGCGCGACGTTCCGCACCCAGGACGGAGGAAAGGCGGAAATCACGTTTCGCACGGCCGAGAACCCCGAGAGCCTACGAGGACCGTCGAAGGCCGGTTTGTGGCTCGATGAGGCGTCGGTTATGCACGAGGACGTGTTCAAGTGGGCAATCCCTGTTTTGCGGCACAAGGGGAAGATGGGCCGGCTGACGATGACCTTCACGCCCAAGGGTCGCCAACATTGGACGTTCAAGGTGTTTTACGTCCAGTTGACGGAGTCGGAGCGGTTCGAGGTTCCCAGGGAGGACCAGATCGAGATTTGCGGGTCGTTCTACAAGCAGCGGGAAAACCACTTTCTGGTATCGGCCGACACGCGGGACAATCCGTTCCTTCCCCCCGAGTTTTATTCGACGATCCGAGGCCACTACAGCGAATCCCTGGCAGAACAGGAACTCGGTGGCTTGTTCGTCGATATGGAAGGACTTCTGTTTCGCCGGATGGACTTCCGATTTGCGGAGAAGTTGTGGACAGGCGAGCATATCGAGCGGGTCCGCTATTGGGACAAGGCCGGCACCGACGAGCAGGACAACCCGACGGCGGCGAGGTCCGCGGGGATCCGGATCGCCAAGAACACCAAAACCAACCAATACATGGTTGAGGACGTCGTGGTAGGCCAGTGGGGGCCGATGAAGCGAAACGAGATAATGCTAAAGGTGGCCCGCCAAGACGCCGAGTTGTACGGGAACACGGTTCTGATTTACTGCGAACAAGAAGGCGGGAGCGGTGGCAAAGAGTCAATGGACCAGACCATCCGGGAATTAGCGGCTTATCCGGTCTACCGGGACATAGTGTCCGGCAAGACGTTAAGGACGACGCAGGGGGTCAGATTACCCGGGCAGGCGAAGGTTGACCGAGCGAGGCCGCTGGCGGCTCAGGTGGAGGCGGGGAACATCTTCCTCCTGCGAGGTGCGGCTTGGGTGGACGATTACCTGGACGAAGTGGCGGCATTTCCCGAGTACAGGTGGGCGGATCAGGTGGACGCGAGCAGCGGGGCGTTCAATAAATTGGCCACTCACGGGTTACCATCGGGGCACGGCGGTCCGGAGAGGATGCCGATGCCCAGGGCGGACGCGGCGGAGCAGTTTGGGATCCAGAGGGTCGCGCCAAGGCGACGGGAGCGGCGGAGACGCTAGAATAAAAGCGACCCGCGAGGGGTAGGAATCCCGCGGGTCGCCGACGCGGCACTCGGCCTTCATGGCCAGCAGTACACCAACACACGCTACGCAAACAAATCGTTGGTGTCAATTCTCATGTCGATAGTCCAGTTAGCATCGAGGGCGGCACGCAAGGCAGCCAAGCGAGCCGCACGGGTTGCGCGGAGCGAATTCAGCCGGACGCCCCTGGGGAGCGTGGTGTCGTCGGTCCGGAAGATCCGGCGAGACAGCAAGAAATACAACAAGACGCTGGACAAGATCGAGGCGATGGTCTTGGGCGGTCAGACCGAGAAGATTCGGGCGGCCGGCGGGGTCGAGAAATACGCGGTCGACGCGACGGTCACCGAAACCCTTGACGATCTATTTAAGACGCTCGGACCGATGGGCGACGTCCTACGAGTGCTATTCGAGGGCACCAAGAGCCAAACGAAGCTAAACAGCCAGATCGACGCGGCCGTCCAGTTCCTCGAGGCATTTGGCCAGGGCGACCGGATCGCCGAAGACGTCGAGCGAACCATTGAGACGGCGCAGGAGATCGAGGCAGCCGGATCCGGAACCGGAACAGGGCCTCGGGTGGTTTACGATCCGCCAACCGAGGCGGAGGAGGGCGTGTTCGGCCGGGAGATACAAGTATCCTCGTCCAACGTGTTCAGCTTCAGTTTTCGCCACGAGTCGCGGACCAGGGGTATTTTGTACGTCACATTCCTTGCCTGGGCTCCGGGTCGAAGTGGCAGGAGCGGCCGCGGGCCGCTCTATGCGTACTACGATGTTCCGGTCACCAAGTACCAGCAATTCAAGAGCGCGGCTAGTTCGAGTGCAGGGTCGGCTGTGTGGGACTATTTACGGGTCCGCGGCTCCAGCTCGGGCCACCAACACCAATACAACCTGCTGCAAGGGGCGGTGATGCCTGGGGTGGTGCCCGGAGGCGTCTACATCCCCCGCAAGGCGACGCCCCGAGGATTCCGCAGGCGAGCCGTCCCGAACGTCGGAACGGGAAAGCGGGGATTCACCCGGAGCACGTTGCCAGAGCGATTATTCCGAGGCGCACCGGACCGCGGAACGCCGAATCGCGGAACTCCAAACAGAGGAACCCCGAACCGTGGCTAAAGCACGAGTCTACAAGATGGCTGCGTTTGTATTACGCGGCTGGACGGCGATAGCGAGGATCGAGCTACCGTCTGGGGTCGTGGCTGCCCAGGCGGATATTGCCGCAGTCACGCTAACGGCGAAGCGGCGATCGAATACCGCTGGAGGTGTGGTCACGGCGTCGGCGACAGCGTTGACGGTGGCCTCGGTGATCTTTGACACGTTGCAAAACGACGCGAGGTGGACCGACGATACGACCGGATACAACTTCCTCTACGAAGTGCCGGGCAGCGTGTTCCCCGTGGTTGACGAATACCAACTGGATTTCGTCTTTACGCCCGCTGCTGGTGAGAAGTTTTCGTTGCGATACGCAGGCCCAGCGCAATCTACGTTTAACTAAAACGGCAAATCATGGTCGAACAGAATTTGAACTACGGGAACGGGTCCGTTATCGATTTGAACATGTACCCCGCCCGGATCATCTCCCAGCAGGCGGTGGACCCAGCGCGGAATATAGCTGGCGCCAGCCCCAACTTTGGGCGATACAACGTCCCCCATATGTACACGGTTCAGGCGAAGGTCGGGACCATTTCGCGAGTGTATCGACCCTCTGACGAGGCGATGCGGCATTCTCTCGAAAACGCGCGTTTCATGCGGAACGAGTGCGGAATCATGGAATGCGTTGAAGGTCGGCAGCGGGGAACGGCGCTACTGAATTGGCATCTTGTTCCCGACGACGAGGGGTCGATGGAGCAGAAATTCTTGGTCGAGGAGCTAACGGCCATTTTGGAGCGGATCCCCAACTTCTTGGAATACCGCCGAAACCTGCTTGAAGCGTTGTGGTACGGGAAATACGCCAACGCGCACCAGTGGGGCCGGCAATTCATCAAGGGGAAGAGTCGCACGATGATCACCGGCTGGCAGCCGAGGCACGGCGATAAGCTGGTGTTCCGCTACGACGACGGCACCTACGACTACATCCCGGGCCAGCTCGGGATCCGGGTCGGGGCAGGCTATACGATCGAGACAGCCAAGGACTTCCTGGGAAATCAGCGGCGGAAGGTCGAACCGACGGACCAGGGGCTGGCCTACTTTTTCGACGAGTGGGAACGCGAGTATATGGTCGCGGTCCACAAACACATTATCGAAGACGGAGCCTACGACGACCCGCTTGGCGCCGGGTCGATTCATGGCGTCGGGATCCGGTCGCGGATCTATTGGACTTGGTACGCGATGACGGAGTGTCTGTCCTTTTTGCTGGAATACATCGAGAGGTCAGCGCTGGGCGTCGAAATCTGGCGTTTCCCTGGCTCCAACCCAGAAGCCGAATCTAAGGTCCGTAAGGCCGCGGAGGAACGCATCGGTGGCGGCCGATCCGTTGTCTTGATGCCCGTTTTCCCTGGCGAAGACTCGGACCAGTTTGAAGTTCAACATATTGAGCCGGGAATGGCGGGCGCCGACGCGGTGTCGGGGCTGATTACCGATTTCTTCATGCACAAGATCAAGCGATACATTCTAGGCCAGATTCTCACGACGGAGACGGATTCGACCGGCCTGGGATCAGGCGTCGCGGACGCTCATATGAGCACGTTTATGGACATCATTCGATACGATGCCCGCAAGCTCGAAGAGACGATTACAGGGGAACTGGTCGGCCCTATCAAGAAGTGGAACTTCCCCAAGGCCAACAACATCCACGTTCGGTTTGTGATTGACACCGAGGCACCGGAAGTCGAGGAGAAGCTGGGCGCGTACAAAAACGCTTGGGATATGGGGCTGTCGATCAAAGCCGACGACGTTCGCGGTCTGATCGGTGCCAGCGAGCCGGGACCGGACGACGAAGTCTTGGAGAACCAGCAGGGAGGAATGCCCGGCATGGAAGGCGGCGGCGGGATGTTCCCAGGGATCGGCCCAGGCGGTGGCGACGACATGCCTCCGGAGATGGGCGGGCCGGGCGAAGACGGTCCGGACGACGACGGCGGCGGTGGAAACGGTGAGCCTGGGGCGGATCCCGCCATCCCCTATAGCAGAACCCGCCATATCGAAGGGACGGGCGGCGGAGAAGACACATTTTCGGAGCTGGTGGAAGATGGCGACCCTGAAGACTACGACGCCCAAAATCGAGACGATGACGGGCGCTTCGCGGCGGAATGGCGGCATCCCAAACAGGACATGACGACGGTCGAGCGGGAGCAGCACAACGACCGGAAGACGTCCCGCGGCTACGACCCAGCCCGGGCCAGGAATCCGTTGCGGGACGACGACGCGAACGAGAAGACGACGACGACCGAGCGGGAGCAGCATGGCGGGCACAAGAAGGCCCTGGCAGCTCGGAAGGAAAAGGAACGCAAGAACCGATACGACGCGAACGAGGAAGGCGGTTCGTCCTCGGACTGGGTGAGCTACACCGGCAAGCGGGGTGGGACGGGCTGGAAGAATTCGAAGACCGGCCAGATTGTCTACGGCGACCGGAAGCCAGGAGAGTCGTCGGCTGACGCCCGCAAGCGCGCCCTGCAAAAGCGGGTCGATGACTTCCATTCTGAGTGGAAGCGGAAGGAAGAAGCGAAACGGACCTACAAGCCGAGCGAGGAAGAAAAAGAGCTGAAGCGGATGGCCACCCGCATGAAAACGGTTCCCAAGGGGAAGGGAAAGAAGCAACACAAGTCGCTGGAAGGCCAGCGGATGATGTTCCGGATGGAGCGATTCCGCCGAGCCTGCGCGGACCACTTCTCCGCCTCGGATTGGCTGGAGGTGGACCGATACGCCCGCCAAATGGGATTCTGGGAGGAAGCCGACCACCCGCGCGACGAGGGCGGCAAGTTCACCGAGGGCGGAAACTTCGAAACAACGGGGGGCGGAAAGCAGAAACAGCTTTGGACGGGCCTGGATGGCCTGCCCGGTCAGCGGGATTTTCTGGATGAGGGTATGACGGGGATCCTCGATACCAAAGACAACCCCGTCGAAGAGACCCCCGAGCAGCGAATCGAGCGAGCCAGCAAGGAATGGAAGGACAAGGGGACGAAGTCCGAAGGATTCAAGTCGTGGTTCGGTGACTGGGAAAAAGACCCCGCAAACAGCTCGAAAGTCGTGGACGACGAGGGGAACCCAAAGGAAACCCATTCACTGGTGTCCGACGACGAGGGGAACCCGATAGTCGTCCATCACGGGACCGGCACGGGCGGATTCAACGAGTTCGAGAAACGGTGGGCGACCGGGGCCGAACACAAGGGAAATCCGGAAGACCTACTCTATGGGCCAGGGTTCTATTTCACCGAAGACTCGGATATTGCTCGGCAGTATTCGGAAATTAACAAAAACAAGGTGAAGTTTTCCGGCGACAAGGAAGGGCTTGCCAAAGAGATCCGAGAGCACATTGAATTCCTGGAAGCTCAAAAGAAAATGGGGGCTGATGTGGCGGACCAGGACGTTGACCGCCATCTCCATCGATTTGGTCAAGCGGTCGAGAGACTTGAAAGCGGAGAGGAGCAGGACTGGTTAGACGACGACGATAGCCCTGCAAGAGCGTGGGTAAAAATGTGGCTCCCGTCGCATGTAGTCGAGGAGTTTTGGAAGCAGGAGGAGAAGACCCCGGAGGTGAAGGAGGTCTACCTGAACATCCGCAAGCCGCTGTCGATCGATGGGGCGATTGCCGAGAGCGACCTGCGGGCGATCGCGGACAAGATCGAGAGCGTGAAACTGGACGTCACGCCAACAATGTCGGCCAATCAGGCGAAAGCGGGGTTGGCATTTATCAAGCGACAATTGTCCGGTCTTGCGAGCCAATTGGAGCACGGCGGTGCGAGGTCGATCCGAGGCCACGAGGTCTACCGAGAATTGTCCGGGAATCTCGGACGGTCTGCGGGTTACGAAGTCCTTCGCCAACTCGGCTACGACGGTATCACGCACGTCGGCGGCAACATTATGGGCGGCGGTCACGAGCACCGAGTGTGGATCGCCTTCGAGCCGAACCAGATCAAGTCGACCGACAACCGCGGCACGTTCGATCCGGCCGAGAACCGGATGGACTACGCGGCCTGGGACGAATCCAAGCACCCGCGAGCGGACGATGGGAAATTTGGAAGCGGGGCAGGCAGTGTCAATGATAAGGATAAGGCCCAACGGGACGACGTTTCAAGCGGAACGAGTCCAATGCGATTATGGAGAGCCGCCGAAGACGATTACATCAGCAGCGATTCGGTAAGTTTCTCCGAAGATCGCGACAGTGCCGAAAGCTATTTGGATAACCCTGGATTTGGTGGTCATAAGTTGTTCCAAACGGACATCGTAGTCGATGAAGATGACTTGCTGGACTTAACGGGTCACGATGCGATGGACCGACTTCTTGAAACACTCGACTCCGACCATGACTATGGCGCAATCGGAGTAGATGAGCTAGTTCCAAGAGTCGCGGACCGATTATTAGAAGCAGGCTATCAGTGGGTTAAGGTCGATGAAAGCTATCCCGAAAATACCGTGACCTGGATTTACATCGGCGGATCGCTGGGTGATGAGCCAGAACTAGAAGAATTCGACCGGTACTCTTTGGCTAACCAGAAAGAGAAAGCCTGGAAGGAAAGCCAACACCCCCGCGGCGAAGGCGGGGAATTCACCAGCAAGGGCCAGCAGGGGAAGCGTGGCGTCCCGAAAGACACAGCTCGAACCAAACTGACCGGATGGCAAAAGAGACCGGTCTACCTGTCTGGATCCGTTGGCAAGGCGCAGGATGAACTGGCGAAGAAACACGAGAACGACTACGCATTTCTCGTGCAACCAGACACCAAAAGCAATCTGAACCATGCCGACAAGTATCCATTCTTTGGGGTGGACAACGGCGGTTTCGGTGGCAATTTCAACGAGAAGAAGTTCCGGTCATTGCTCGACGATATCGGCAAAAAGAGATTGACGGCGTCTGTTCTATTCGTGGCGGCGCCCGACGTATTCGATCCGGACAAGCAGAGGGGCGACCCGCTGGCCACGATCGAGAAGTCCAAGCCGTGGTTTAAGGAAATCCGGGATCGTGGTATGCCGCCGGCTCTTGTGGCCCAGGACGGCATCGAACAGCACATGGACGAAATACCCTGGGACGACTTCGACGTCGTGTTCATGGGCGGTGGGGACGACTGGAAAGAGGGATACTTCGACGGACCGGTGAGTGATCAGGGATTGCTCGGGTTCGCCGACGAGGTTCGCCAGGAGTGGGACGACTTCATTGACGAGGTGCATAGGCGAGGAAAGCGGATCCACGTCGGGCGAGTGAACAGCCCGGAGCGACTGGCGTTTGCCTTCACGATTGGGGCCGACTCGGTGGACGGGAATTACAATACGTTCGCGCCGAACATCAACTCACCGAAGATCGGCGAATGGCTCGACCAGATGGAGAAAGCGGAGCACGACGACAAACTCGCGAAAATCGAGGAAATAGGAGGCAAGCCAGCGGCGGAAATGTCAATGTCGGAATGGACGGCAGCGTCTCGCGCGGCGACGAAGGAAATGTATCGACGATTCTCGAGAAACAAGGTCGAGCGATACTGGAAGGAAGCCCAACACCCCCGCGGCGGCGACGGCCGTTTTGTCGCTGGCAGCGGCGGAAGCGGCACGGCGGCGGACGATCCGAAGGCAATCCGGCGGGAACTCGAGCAAGATTCGCTTGGCATTCCTCGCCACGATATGCCGCAGATTCTCGGTGAGCACACGAGCGATTTCCTTGAGGAGCTGGAGAGAGCTGGCGTCGGAAGCCGGAAGCGGTCGATTAAGGCCGGCGAACTGAAGGGGACGCAGTCGGAGCTGAATATCGACAAAGTCATGGGGATGGCGGGGAAGATGCGGGAGTCGGGACCGTTCGCGGCGGCGCCTCCGCTGGCCAGCAACGACGGCTACATCCTCGACGGGCACCACAGGTGGGCCGCCCAGCGGGTCGTGGACCCCTCGGAGACGTTCGACGTCGTGGAAGTCGATTTGCCTATCGAACAGCTATTAGACGAAGCCTGGGCCTATGACAAGGTGGAATTCGCTGGCGTGCAACACTCGGAGCCGGTCAAGCCGCCGAAGCCGAAGGCCAGCGATCCCGGAAAAATCAAGCTAGAGAACGAAGAGACGGCGCAGGTGGCGATGAAATTCCTGGGTGTCGAGGAGTCGGACCTGGGCAGTTTGGTCGGGGCTCCGGACGGAACGACCCTGGAAGTATTTGCCGAGGGATCCCGCGCGGACCCGCAGGGACTGGAAATCACCGTAACGGGAAAGGGCGTTATCGCAATGAGGCGGATATACCGCGACTCTGACGGTGGCCTGCACATGAAGAACGTAGTGATGGAGGTGGACAGCGAGGCGAGAGGCCAGGGGATCGGGACCAAGATGTTTGCCAAACAAGTCGAGTTCGCCAACAGCTTGGGGGTGGAGTCGATCAGCTGTGAGGCGGCGGGGCAAAAGGGCGGATCGTTCATTGGCTACAAGGTGTGGCCGCTGATGGGGTATGACGGACCGTTTGACCCAAGCGATTACGACCCCGAAGAAATACCGGCCGAGCTGACCAAGGCCAGGACCATCCAGCAGGTTTACCGAACCAAGAAGGGCCGGGAGTGGTGGGCGGAGTACGGCCATAGTATCGACGTGAGATTTGACGTCCGGGAAGGCTCGGAATCCCGCAAGATCCTAGACCGCTACATGCGTCGCAAGCGAGCGGCGGACAAGATACCGGAGGAATACCGTGCCCGAAGAACCTGATTTGAACGACGAGGAAGTTGAAGACCTCGAGGCCATGTGGGACGAAATGGACGACCACGAAACCCCCGAAACCCCCGAAGGTGGATCCAATGAAGTGGCGAGTTGAACGGTATGAAAAAGGTTGGGTCACGATAGGGAGCAATCCCGGCGCCCCGTCTGGCAGCAAAGGCGGAACGCCGGTCCAACTCGGGGAAGACGGGAAAATCCTAAAAGGTCCGAAGGGACTGAAGGGGAAATCCGTATCTAGCATTGGGAAGTCGAAAAAGGACGGGCAACGCGAATTGCAGGACCGCCCGCTATTCGGAGGACCGCAGGATCCGGCAGAGGGACCGAAGACGTCGAAGCCCGATAAGCCAGCTCCCAAGGTCGGGGCGTCAATCGTTAAGTTCAACGACCTGGACATTGATGCGGGCAGATTTCAATACAAGATTGAGAATATCGGATCCAAGGGCGTTACGTCGGAGTTTTCCGAGGTCCAATATGACCCGATGCTGGCGGGGATGCTCTACGTCTGGCACGATCCGGCGGACGGCAAGTCTTATGTCATAAACGGACATCACAGGGCGGAAATCGGCAAGCGGAGCAAGTTCGAGGGGGACGTCGCGGTCTACTACCTCGACGCAAAAGACGGGGAAGAGGCCCGCGCGAAAGGGGCTCTTGTCAATATCGCCGAGGGACACGGGACAGCCCTGGACGCGGCCAAATTCATGCGTGACGCGAAGTTTAAGACCGGGCACGAGGGGATGGCCCATTTCAAGGAAAACAACATATCGCTCAAGGGAAAGGTGGCTGCGGATGCTCTACTGCTGGCAAACCTGTCCGACAACATCTTCCGGGACGTCGCTTACGGTCGTTTCTCCGAGGGTTGGGCTCGCGCCATCGGGACCGAGCTGGCCCCGGCAAAGGATTCCACCGATTCAGAGATCGAAGCTCTCTACGAAGCCCAAAACAAGCTGGCGAAACGGCTGGCGAAATCCACGAAGAAATGGCCGGACAAGGTCGTCCGGGAAATGGCGTTGATGGCCAGTTTGTCGCCGACGGCGGAAAAGGGCCAAGTTTCTTTGTTCGGTGACGAACAAGAAGCGGAGGTGTTATTCGAGGACCGCGCGTCGGTGCAATCTGCCGTTCGGGACAATCTCAGTAAATCACTGGCAGCGTTTGGCGCCGTTGGTGTAGCTGGCCGGGCTGAAATGTTCGAAGAGTCTGGCGTTGGATCTGTCGATACCGAGGTGGCGGAGAAGCAAAAGAGCGAAGCGGCGGAGCTGCGCGAAGTCTTCGACCGAGAGATCCGCTTTAGAGGTGGAATCGGCTCGGACCTAAACCGTATCCTGAACGAAGCCGCAGAGGAGCATAATCGTGCCAGCGACACCGCAGAACGAAACCGAATCAAAAAACGAGCCGTCGAAGGAGTCCGACGGGTTCTCACGTCCGCTGCAAATCCCGACGGATCGGACGACCCTGGGGGAATGGATGAGGGACGCGGCGGAGCTGGTGAAGAAGAACAAATCGGATCCCTCAAGCCAAGCCCAGGACAGCGGGACATCTTCCGACGACGGGGTGGACGACTCGGAAGAAGGTTGGGACGAATGAATCTCCTGCGTTATGTAAACGCCTGGACGGAACCCTATGCCGCCGATCCCTGGACTTCCTTCACGGGGCCCAAGGGCGGCCGTGGCTGGACAAACAGCCAAACCGGGGAAGTCGTCTACCAGCAAGAGAAACCGGGCGTCCGCGGTGACGGGGAGGACGACCAGGGCGCAGCCCGAGCGAAAGAGGTCGAGGATTTCGGGACGCCGGAGCAGGCATTCGAGGATCCCCAGGTCGCCGAAGCCTGGGCGGGATTGTCGGACGAGGATTTGGCCCAGGTTTCCGAATCAGGTAACGATCGCCAAAAGCAGTTGGCGGAAGTGGAACAGTCGAGGCGAGAAGGGGGCGATGAGTCCGAGCAACCAGAACCGGACCGCCAAGAGCAGGAGCAACAGCCAGAGGAAGAGTCGGACCCGGACATCGAAGCCAGTTCTGCCCCAGGGCCGGATATGTCAGGGGTCGGGGAAATCGCGGGAGTTGGCGACGACAAAGTCCCGCAGTCAGACAATTTCAAATACGCCGGCGACTCGAAGGAATTACTGGAGAAGTTCGACGAGAACGACAACTTCACAGACGATGACCATCGCTGGGCGAAGCAAGGCAAGGCGATGTTCGCCGACGCAGCTGAAAACTACAAGGGCTTTCAGGAAGTCCTCGATTTGGGCCAGGGGTTTTCCAAGCGAATCAACGCGGAGGTTGTTCGGTTCGATTCAGCGGAAGCCTACGAGCAGGGCCGCGAAGTGGTGGCCGCGAATCCCGACAAGCCGTTTGTGATTGTTGGCGGGCTGAAGGGGCAGAAACGGGCCGCGGTGAAGGTGGCAAGGAAATACAAAGGCGACTGGTCCCAGTTGACGGACGTCGTTCGCGCAACCGTCATTGTCGGAAGTCCCGAGGATTTCGAGGACGCAATGAAAGGGGTGCGGGAGGAAGCCGAGCAACGCGGGTGGAAGATCGCCAGTTTCGACGATAAATACGAAGATCCCAAGGGGGTCGGTTATCGCGATTTCAAGGTATCGCTTCAGTCGCCCAACGGCCATCAATGCGAGTTGCAATTTAACACGCACGCGATGTTCGCGGCGAAAGAGGTGGCGGAGACGTCGGCCGGAAAGGGTGGCCACATGCTCTACGAGGATATTCGCAAGGCCCAGGAATCAGCCACGGCAGAGGGCCGGGTCGATGAGCGGGGCGATCCGCAATATACGCCCGAGGAGGCCGGACTGATCGAGTCGCGAATCAAGGAGTCGAAGCAAGTGTACGGTCGGGCATTCCGGGAATCGATGAAGGCGAGCCCCTTGATTGCCGGCAGGTCAAACGAGTACGAAGGCGTCCACGACCTGCCGGGTCGCGAGGAAGGCGAGTCCGACAAGCAATACCGTCGGAAGCTGGCGGAAGCCCTACCTACCCCGAAGAAGCTGCCAGATTCACCGGCAAAATACTTCAACATGGACGACGATACCCCGATGGTGGCGACGTCTGACCTGAATACGATCCGGGCTCGGCCGGAAGGAATTGAACGCGGGGCCAAGTTCATGCGTATGGCTTTTGAGGGTTTGAATTCTAAGCGGAAGCCGATCGACGTCATTGTCGAAAAAGACGGCACCTATACCGTGAACGACGGCAACTCGACCGTAAACGTGGCGCAACAGGCCGGCTGGAAGCAAATGCCGGTCAACATTCTGGAAGACAAGCGAGGAGGTAGGTAGACATGGCAACAGCAGACGCACCCGCAGGATATTGGAAATACTTGATCCACGACGGAATACTTTGCCGCATGGGAGGCGGGGCCGGTGGCTTCCCTCTTGAGCGATGGAGTGAGCAGGACGGGTGGGAAGACTTCGCCGAGTTCTACGTCGACGTCGTCCACGACCAACGCCCGATCACCGAAGACGAGGCTAATGATTTCATGGCCCGCAAAAAGAAATTCAGCTAGATAGTCCATCGCCAGGATGTTTGCCCGGCCGGCTTCCCTCCGCGGCCACTGTGAGGGAAGCCGGTTTTTTTATGCGAAAAACCGTCTAAAGGGGTTGCAGCAATACAACCGATAGGTTATATAGATAGTGTTGAGTTTGGGTTTGGTTTTGATCTTTGACAATTGAGAGTGAGAGGAGAAAGGGCTGGTGCCGGGTTCGATTCCCGGAAAGGTTCAAAGTGGGTTCGATTCCCACCGCGGCCAGGAGAGCGGGTGAGACTCCCGCCTGGGTCGGAAGGAGCGACGGGGACGCCCGTTGTGGTCTTCGGTCCTGATTCTGTTCGACGTGGATGGTGTCCTGCCGGCCTGTTTTCCCCTCACTCTTGGTTTCTGGAGCGGAAGGTAGTGGGTGAAATTACTTCGCCGCTTGACTAATGGAGGTGGTTTGATGTTATTCGAGATTTTCGACTCCCCGGACTTGGCCAGCTACGACGTTATCTTGATTAACACCAGCGGCGGCAAGGATTCGATGGCGGCAATGATTGAGACCGTGCGACTAGCCGACGAGGCTGGCGTCCGGGACCGATTGGTTGCGGTTCACGCGGATCTTGGGCGGGTAGAGTGGGATGGAGTAGCCGATCTGGCCAGGGAACACGCCGAGCACTTCGGAATCCGATTCGAGATTGTCTCTAAGCCCGGATCCGACCTGCTGGAAAGGATTCGCGAGCGAGGAAAGTTCCCCGATCCCGCGCGTCGCTGGTGTACTTCTGATTTCAAGCGAGGCCCGATCCGAAAGTTAATGACTGCCCTGGCTAACGAGTTGCACGGCAACGAGCGATCGTCGAAGGGCAATCCTTCCAAGGTCGGCCGTCCGGTGCGAATCTTAAACGCCCTGGGAATCCGAGCCGCGGAATCGCCGGCACGGGAAAAACTTGGCCCGTTCGACTTCGAACACGGCAACAGTCGCCGCCATGTTGACCGGTGGCATCCCGTTTATCGGTGGTCCGAGTCGCGGGTGTGGGAGGAAATTCGAGCCTCCGGCCTCCGCTGGCACTCGGCATACGACGAAGGAATGCCCCGACTGAGTTGCAAGTTTTGCATCTTTGCCAGCCGGGACGCCCTTCTGATTGCCGGCGAACACGACCGAAAGTTGCTCGATGAATACGTGGCAGTCGAAACCGAAATCGGCCACGACTTCACGTTGAATTTACCGATCGTTGAGATTCGAAACGCCCTGGACCGCGGCGAGCGAGGCGACCCTAACGCCTGCCGATCGTGCCCCTGGGCCGCTTGACAGTCGATAACCAATCGGTTATAAGACAGGTGTTGGGTTTGGTTTCTTTGGTTTTTCTTTTGGAGGTGGTTCGATGGCGTCTTACGTGGGTGATTCCATGACACTCATAAACCTAGAACGTGACGGTGACGGAACCATGATTAGAACCGAACACGGAACCTCGCGTTTCATCGGGTTCGTTCCGACTGACGTCCAATACGTTGGCCGGAAGCTGA
>Ga0255047_10001038_pt1 | contig 21200 bp, 18 predicted proteins | sample JV7_2_1_MG_FD_183640 | JGI IMG/M metagenome (GOLD analysis project Ga0255047, IMG submission 183640) | Seawater microbial communities from Jervis Inlet, British Columbia, Canada - JV7_2_1 | ecosystem: Environmental > Aquatic > Marine > Inlet | place: Canada: British Columbia | collected 2016-10-06 | reverse complement strand
GCAGAAGACAGGAGAGACCGGAGACGAACGTCGTACTCGTCGGCGCGTCGAGGAATCGGCCGCTGAAGGGGCTCCGGTCGCGAACGGTCAGAAGGACAACGACCAGCGCATGTCGAAAGACGAGCGCGCACTCCTGACCAGCATGCTCGGACGTAAGCCTTCGAAGGAGGGCGCAGCTCTCTTCACGACACTCAAACAGCGTTACGACGGAATGAGGGTTCCATAATGGCTGACGATTTTCCGAAAGGCCCCGAGGATCTCGAAGAAGAGGTTCCGTGGGATCGACGTTCCCCGACCCAGAAGGATCTCGACGCTCGAACTCCTGAAGAGGAGCAAGAGATCGAGATCAAGGCACGGGTCCAGGAAGAGGTCGAGGAGCTTCGTCACCGCCAGGACCCCGAGTACCGGCGCAAGTCGCGCATCAAGGCCCTGCGGTCTACGAAGATCGACAGGGCGTGGTCCCCCGCGAACCGACTCCATCTGGAGTACCCGAAGAACGGGCGCGAGGGGAACTATCGCGAGGTCGACGGAGAGCTGATGGGCTTCCGGTGGTGTCACGACACCGTGCGCGACAAGTTCGGTCCCGAAGGCTGGAAGAAGGTCAGCGACGTTGCGCTTGCGCGTGCCGTTGCCACGACCGCTCACCTTCGCGAGGAAGCCGACGGCCGCATCATGACCGGCGATTGCTGGCTCGCGATGAAGCCCAAGGACGAGATCGAGCAGAGAAACGCTGCCATGTTCGGACGGACGGAGCAGATGCGCTCGGCAGTCGAAGACGGCGAGACCGTCGGCGGCGAGTCGATGGCGAAGCTCCACCGTTCAACCGCCACGAAGAGCGATCCGATCGGTGTTCGTTATTCCTCGAAGCTTGGGGAAGACCACATCTGATCGGAGGAAAAGTAATTGGCAAATCTCGGTTATCGGCGGGGGGTCATCAACCCCCGCACGAGTACGGGAGGCGTGCCGGAGACCGTGATGTATCAGGTGGATGCCTCGAATGGGTCGTCCATCTATATCGGCGATGTTGTGAAGATCGCGGCCGATGGCAATGCGAACCTCAAGATTCGCTTTGACAACACGGCCGCGAACGAATTGTCGATGACGGCCGTATCCCTCGGGCACATCGCGGCATCGACTGCGGGAGAAATCCCCGTGGTGATCGCGCGACCCAACATCACCTTCGAGGTTCAGTCCGAATACGCCTCTGGCGCGGCCGGGCAAACCCTCGTGGGGTCGCTCAATACTTTTGTGAGAGCGGCACGACACAACCTGCTTCAGACCAGCGGCCACGTTGCAACCCAGGCCGCCGGAACCCTTCAGATCGTGGCCCTCGGGTCGCGGCCTGACAACGAAACCGGTTCGACCGATGCGAACCCCATAGTCCGGGTTCAATTCCTCGAACTGGCACCGTAAGCGAAAGGAGTAGACAATGCCTATGCTTCGCACAGGCTTCGAAGATCTATTCTTTTCGAGGCTTCCGTACATGGACACGGTGTTCTTCGAGAATTATCGAGACTACCCCGAGCTGCACTCGATGATCTTCGACTTCAATCCGTCCAGCAAGATGAGGGAACAGTTCTCGCAGGTCGTGGGACTCGGCTTGATGCAGGAGACCACGGAGAACGAGGCGTATCACGCGGACAACTTCCTCGCGGGCTACGACAAGGCGTTCACTCACGTCAAGCACACGATGCTTGTGGAGATGTCGGAAGAGGTCGTCGAGGACGACCAGGACAACATCTTCTCCCAGGTCGCCCGTGCGATGGCTCGCTCGACGCTTGCCACCAAGGAGACCTTCTACTTCAACATCCTCAACAACGGCCTGTCGAACATCGGCACCGAGACCGCGTGGGATGGTTCGTCCATCTTCAACGCGACTCACGCCTATGTCGGCGGCGGCTCGGTCTCGAACTATGCGGCGGCGGATCTGTCGCCCGCGAATGTCGAGACGGCTCTGACCACGTTCGGAGACACCACGAACCATCGTGGTATCCCGGTGATGACTCAGGCGGCGACGCTCTGGGTGCCATCGGCCCTGACGTTCCAGGCGGACGAAATCCTCAAGACACCGCAGGTCCCCTACTCCACGGAGAACACGATCAACGCCATCCAGACCACGCCGTTCGCGACGGGTCTGACGTGGAAGTGGAGCCCGTACATCACGGACCCGAACTCGTGGTTCATGATTGCGGACAAGGGAACCCATGGCCTCAAGGGGTTCATGCGGCGCGACATCACGCTTGGAGCCGACGTCGACTTCGACACCGGCGCAGCCAAGCGGAAAGGTTCGATGCGCTTCAGCGGTGGTTGTATCGACTGGATCGGAACCTACGGATCCTCCGGCTCGTCCTGATCCCGTGTGCAGATCGGAGGGCGGGCTTCGGCCCGCCCTTTCCGTGTGATCGGTAAAGGAGAACAGAATGCCTACCGTCAAAAGACGCGACGCGCGTCACTACCGGGGCGCGTCCCTTCAATCCCACAACACCCGCAACGACGTTATCCTCAACGCCCTCGGTGGTGCCCCTACCGAATGGATACAGAACGACACCGGGCACACCGGATACGAGTCGTTCGCGGTTGACACCACCAACTTCCAGGTTGTCGTGGCCGCCGACCTGACTGCGGCTGGCGGTCTCTTGTACCAGATCGGCAACGAAGCCGGTGTGCCCGCGACGCTCATCGCCGCCACAACTGGTGTGATGTCTCTCGCTCATGGCGCAGCCGACAACGACGAAGCGTGCATGAACACTGTCAAAACCTTCTCCTGCACGTCCGCCAAGGACTGCGGTTTCTACGCGAAGGTCAGCAACAGCGACATTTCGGAGAACGGATTCATCACCGGGCTCTGGGGTGGCGGAACATCCGGCTCGCCGTACACGGCGTCCACCGAGGCGATCAGTGCGGCCGTCGACGGGATCTTCTTCCACTACCTCTCGACCACGGCGGGCGCGTCGATCAACATCACGGCTACGCAGGACGCTGTGACCGATACGGATACGGTCACGCTCTCGACCGCGAGTGCCGACGACACCTCCGGCGACGAGCTGACGCTCGCCTTCACCGCGAGCCTCGGCTCGGTGGACTGGGTGATTCAGGTCGAGGCCGAGACCATCTCAAGCGGCACTCTCAACTGCGCGAACGTGGGCGGCGGCGGGAACGACTACGAGGCCATGCAAATGGGACTCGCGCTGCAAGCCTCTTCCGCTGCCGCAGGAGCAGTTCACTTCACCAAAATGACCGCCTGGAGCGGATAAGGGGTGACCCATGGCAGCATCTGAAAAACTTCTGGTGGGGGCCACCCATGCAACCGGCCCCGCGCTCACCAGCTCCGATGCGTTTCAGGACGCACGGCACAAGGGGGATCGCACCTTCGCGAACATCTGTGCTGACGCGCCGGTCGCGTGCCTGGAGTCGCTCCGGAACCTTCGCTCGTTTCGACTGGAGCGCCAGGACTGGAAGCTCGCCACGGCGACGGCGGCGACCACGGACGGATCGAGCACGAGTGGCGTCATGATCTCTTTGGGCCAGAGTGGCCTGGCGTCGGGCGCGACGACGATCTCCACCGATGGCCTGACGATGGACATGGCCTACGAGACCACCGCCACCGCAGAGTGCGTGGCGATGACTCACCCGATCTTCCGGCCGGACACGGACAAGGACGCGGTGTTCTACGCGAAGTTCTCCTGGTCAGACCGGAACGTGACCCAATGGTTCGCGGGCTTCGCGAACATGGGCGCCTACACCACGATCAAGAGCCCCTTCGCAGCGAGCGACGATGGCCTGATCCTGGCCACCATCGACGGCGTTTACTTCAGCACGGTGGCGACCGAGACGGACACCATCTCGATCACGGCTCGGCAAGACGCATCGGTGGACACCGCCAGCATTACGATGGACAGTGCCATCGTCGATGACGACGTGATGGAGCTGGCGTTTCGCATCAACGGCGACGACTCGGTTACGTGGTGGGCGAACAACCTCACCAACACGAGCGAGGCGGCTCAGTCGGGCATCTTGCCCTACGTGAACGTCACGCCAGCGTCGAACGACTACGAGCCCATGTCGTGGTGTATCGCCATGCAGAGTGCCGCTGCCGGTGGCATCGACACGCTTTCCATCCACGAGTCGTGGTGCTGGAGCGAGACCAGCGCATAAAGGGAGGTACACGAGGAATGAGTGAAAAGCTCAATGGCAGGGAAGAGGCGACGGCGGACGCGGTGACTTCGGAGTCCGGCCGTAGAGTCTTCGGCGGTGAGCCTTTCCATCGGACAGCGGTCGAGGGCGTCAGCACTCCGGCCATGTCGTATATCAGCGAGGGGCGGGGGATCATCAAGAACCAGTCCAGCGCCCCGCATCTGGGTATCGTCATGCCGATCGGTGACAAGGACGAGATGATCGTGTCGGTTGACGAGGACAACGAGAAGAAGGTGGTCGGACATTACCGGCAGCCGGGCCTGGTCCCTATCGAACTCATGATAAACGCCCAGCAGGTGATGCAGCCTCTCAACATAACGCTCTCGTGGTTCACGATGAAGAACGACTTGTCGGCTCGTCTTCGTGAACAAATGACCGAGCAGGCGCTTGAGCGAGGTGTTTCGTACATCTTCTACTGGGACGACGATGTGCTCATTCCTCACAACGCCTGGTATCGGATGCTGAACTTCATGAACCGATTCCCGGACATCGGGATCATCTCCGGCGTGTACTACACGAAGGTGGTTCCGACCGAGCCGATCATCTACAAGGACTCGGGCGAGGGCGCGTACTGGGGGTTCAACCAGAGCCAGGACTCGATACCCGAGGACATCTACGCGGCAGGAGCGGGCTGTCTCATGGTGCGCGCCGATGTGCTTCGGCGCATGGAGCGCCCGTGGTGGAATGACGAACGGTCAGCGGACGAAGAGGGGACGTGGCAGGGGATCGTTGGTCATGACATTCGCTTCTGCCGCAACATGCGGAAAGAAACGGGCTACCGGGTGACGGTGGACGGCTCGATCCAGTGCCACCACTTCGACATCCAGAACCAGCGTGTGTATCACGCGCCGAAGCAGATGCCGAGCATGAAGGACGCTCGCGAGATCTCCGACGGTTACGTGAACCTCGACGAGAAGACCGAACCGGACTCGCTCGAAGAGATCGAGGCCGCAACGCAGCCTGCCAAGGAGACCGTGACGGTATGAACTTCCTGGCCATCGTGAACAACATCATCTCCACGACGGGGGCTGGCAAGAAGATTGCCACGGTGGAGAACCTGGACCCGGACTCCGACGAGCAGTTGATCGTGGACTTCGTGCGGGACGCCCAGAAGGATCTCTCGCGCGACGTGCCGCAAGCCCCGCTGTTCTTCAACGGGAGCATCACCACGATCAACGAGGAGAAGATCTCGGACTCGTTCCCCGACGAGGATGCGGACACGATCGGCGACAGCTCGCTCCAGCTCACGAACGGCTCGAACGATGTGACAGGCACGGCGACCGCGAATCTCACCACGAACACGGACTGGCCGGGGCGCCTCTTCCATGTGACCGGGGACTCCCAGTGGTATCGGGTGCACTCGGTCGCCTCGGCGAGCCCGGGCACGGTCACGCTCGCGGACATGGCGGGGAACAAGGCGGTCTATCGGGGCACGACGGACACGTCAGCCACGGACGGTGAGGGGAAGCAAGCGTTCATTGGCCAGGACCGCTACCTCTTGCCGGTGAACTTCAAGCGCCCGATCTCGCTGAACGACTTCTTCGGCATGGGCTCGCTGGAGTATCTGCGGACCGAGGAGTACGACTCGCGCGTGTTCGACGTCGCGCGTGGTACTCGCATCTTCGACAAGCCCCAGGTGTTTCACATCTTCTCGGTGCAGATCGAGGACGGAGAGCCCCGCTACGTGCTGGAGTTCGACCCGATCCCCGATGACGTCTACCACTACCACTTCCGCTACGAGGGCTCTCCGTCGATCATGCAGCTCGACGTGGACGTGTCGGGCTACCCCCGGAGTACGAGCAGGCTCTCCTTTTCCGGGGTCGCTACTACGTCTACCGCTACATCAAGAAGACGATCGACGACGCCCAGTTCGAGCTGGCCGAGTACAACAAGATCGTGTCGGCCGAGCAAAAGAGCGACGTTGCGCAGAACGCGGCGGTTCTGTTCCAGCCCCAGACGAACCGGGCCTTCTACTCGCGCGCCTACGACGGAAGCTGACGTATGCCTACGACGATCATCGAGGTGCCGCTACGAACGGGCCAGTCGATCAGCCAGCACCCGTTCTACTCGGGCGCCCAGACCCAGACGGCGCGGAGCAGCAACGTCTGGCAGGACGACCGGGGGCGCATCCGGCGACGCCCCGCGCTCCACAAGTTCGGGGACACGAACCTCAACGGTGCCCTCACGGGGCTGTTCGACTACCGCTTCCAGACCTCGAACTCCTCGGGCGCGACGACCCAGCTCATGGCCTTCCAGGACCCGCTCTACCAGACGGACGCTACCGCACGGAGCGCGCGGGTGATGGATCTCACCGAGGGCGAGGTCGGCTTCCCAGCGATCACGACCGAGGTGGGGACGCGGATCCACCTTCGCACGGCGTCGAGCAGGATCTCGGGCGCCACGGTGAACTTCACTCCCTTCGAGGAGTGCTCGCTCTTCGAGAGTGCATCGGGGGACAACGGCGATTCGGTCGGGAAGGTTCAGATCCTCGTGGACAACCTGGACTACTCGTCGATCGGTGGCGGGGTGATCGTCCGCTCGGCAGGGCACCCGGACATGAGTGCGAACTCGAAGTGGCGGCTCTTGGGCGACACCTCGGGAGCGAACATTCTCTTCGACGCGATCACGGTGGCGCCGGGGCACTCGTCGGTGTGGACCTCGAACTCTCTGGCGGACTGGGCACCGTTCTCCCGGCCCGACTTCGCTCAGGTCGGCAAGGCATTGCTCGTGACGGACAGCTCGTTTCGCTACCCGCTCCGGATCTGGACGGGAGGTTCCGCGACTGCGGGCTCTCTCCTCCAGGCCCCGCGCGGGTCGTTCCTGGCCATGCACCAGAAGCGCATCTTCATCGGTGGACTGAGTGGGAACCCCTCGGACATCGTGGCGAGCGGGATCACGTTTCAGTCGGAGACGAACCCCTATGACTGGGACGTCGACAACACTCGCTTCGAGGGTGCGGTGCGGCTTCGGATCAGCGCGGACGACCAGGATGCAGTCACCGGGATGTCGAACACGTTCCTCGGGGACATGTACGTGTTCAAGCGCAAGAGCATGCACCGGATCACGGGGGCGATTCAGAACGACTCGACTCCCCAGCCCGGGAACTACTCGTTCCAGATCCAGACGATCTCGCGAACGATCGGCTGTGGGTCGCATCGCTCCATCCAGCAGGTCGGCAACGATCTCTACTGGATGAGCGAGAAGGGCGTGCACTCGCTCCAGGCCACGCAGAAATTCGGCGACATCGAGCAGGGCTACCTATCATTTCCGATCGCGGACCTCTTCGAGAAGATCAACAAGGAGAATCTTCAGATCGCGCAGTCGCTCTTCCTGCCCCGGCTGGGTCTCTACATCGTGGGCATCCCGGAGTGCGACTGCCCGTTCATGTCGAAGCTCCTGGCGTTCACCGTGGCGTCGCAGCGTTGGCAGGTCTGGGACATCGGCAAGTTCAGTGCCATGGGACTCGGGCCATCGCGAGGTGGCGAGACGGATAGCGTCTACGTGTCGATCGTCACGAACAACAACCCGCTGGACCCGGAGACGAGTCTCGCGGTGTTGAACTTCGAGGATCAAACGGACTGGAACCAGGAGTTCTCCGAGGGGAACGTGATCCTCGGATCGAACGCGGGGATCCCGATCGTCCTGGAGCCTGGCGACCTCTTCGTGGACAACCCCGACATCCGTTTCGGCACGAAGTCGGTCGAGCGGTCGCAGTTCTATATCAGCTCTCCGGGCGACTTCACGTCGAGCCTGATCTATTCGTGGGACTCGGGCGACGAGACGACAGCGGAGATCGACTTGAATCCGAATTCTGATAAGTGCTTCGGGTCACGGTACGCACTCGGCAAGAACCAGAAGGGTAACGGGCTCGGTGGCTTCGACGACACGGCGGTGACTTCCGTGCGCGGGCTGGGCCAGGGACACGTTCTGCGCATGCGCATCGAAGACTCCAACGTGGGTAGGCTGCCGTACCTGGGATGCGATCTCGCAATCGCGGGGCACGGAGCGGACTATTCACCGCACACGAGGAATAACTAATGGAACGCAAGCTCTGTCTTCTGAGCGACGTGAAGGATGGCGACGCCTACGACGTGGTGAAGTGTGGGGACGGCACGATGAAGGCGTGGATCTATCCGTCTGGCGAGAAGGTGGCGCCCCCATCGAAGCCACCCTCGAAGCCCAAGCCATCGAGCGCGGCGAAGTCGGTCACCAAGAAGATCCGAGAGAGAATGAGGAAGTAGATGTCAGCGCCAACGATCAAGAAGTTCTCGCTCAAGGAGCGCCCGACGCACGATGACCTGAACACGATCTATTCGACGTTCGCGGCCAAGTTCGGGAATCTCAAGGGCGACGACTTCTTCTACCCCGTGATCTTCAACGGGGACATCGACCTTGCGGGCAATCGCTTGCTGCGTGCGCGTGAGCTTATGGGCATCCTGAACGTCGAGGAGTTCGGCACGGATGAGGACGGCTTCGCGAGCGCGATCAACGACCTCAGTGCGGGGGGTGTGATCTGGATCCCACGCAGCACCACGATCCAGCTCACCGACTCCATCAAGCTCAAGGCGAATCGCTCCAAGGTCTACATCATCGGCTCCGGCTTCTCCTCGCAGATCTTCATGGCGAATGGCTCGGACGACGATGCGATCGTGATCGAGGGCGCGAACCAGTTCCACCTCTCGAACTTCTACATCAACGGGAACAGCGCGAACAACAGCTCGGGCGGCGGGATTGTCGTGCGCAACTCGAAGGACTTCGTGATAGACAAGGTGTGGGTGGGGAATGGCTCGACGACCGGAGTCACGGACTCCTCGATCTCGTGCACGAACTGCTCGGACTTCAAGATCGAGCGGTGCTGGCTCAGGAATCCAAAGAAGAACGGGATCGTTCTCGACGAGGGCAGCCGGGGCTTCACCGTCTCGCAGGTTCTCGTGGACATGACCAATGGGAACACGACGTTCGGGCAGCACGGGATCCTCGTTCAGAACCAGACGCGCGACGGTGCGATCCACTCCAACACGCTGCGCAATCTCGGCTACGGCGGGGTGTTCGTGGGCGACGCGGACAACGTGGCGGTGACGTACAACCAGATCCACGGGAACGGGAACAACACGGGGCGCATCGCGAACCACGCGGGCGTGACGGTGCGCGGCACGAGCGCAAGCGTGAAGTCGACCGGCGTGGCGGTGACCGGCAACCGCTGCACGGGCGCACAGATCGGCGTGTCGGTGGGCTCTCACGTGAAGGACTGCAACGTCACCGGCAACTACGTGCGCGACAACACGCAGCCGATCGAGTACACGGGAGCGGGAACCTCTCGCGTGAACTTCCGTGGCAACATGGCCCTGGAGATGTCGAACAACGGCAGGGTCACGTTCAAGGCGAATAAGTCGGTGACGAAGATCGACATCGGGGTGACGCAGCTACCCATTCAGGCGATCCATGCCACGTGGGACGTGTTCCCTCCGTCACTGGTCAAGAACTCGGTGCTCGGGGCTCGCTACAAGGGCCAGACGATCTTCTTCTACAACTCCAGCAAACTAGCAGGCGGCAACTTTTCCGCCTGGTACACGATAGAGATCTGACATGGCTACCCGCGCACAGCCTCCGGTGAGGACCTTCGTTGACGGCGAACGCTTCGATACCCAGGACGCGATCGACAAGTTCAACGAGAACAACCAGATGATCCAGGTGAAGTTCGGCGCCCTGGAGTACGACGACCTCGACACGTCGAGCCAGACGACGATCGTCTTCGATGGCACGCTCGACTTGCGGGGTCACCTCGTGTCGAACGTGAGCAATGCCGTCAGCGTCATCAACGTGAACAAGGACACGCGCTCGTTCAAGGCGATCATGGACGCCGAGACGAACCCCGTGATCTTCATCCCGGCGAACACGGTGGTGAACCTCACGACGAAGGTGACGATCAAGGACAACACGCAGATCATCGGCGCCGGTCCCAGCTCGGTGATCCGCATGAGTTCTACGAGTGGCGGTCGCACGCCACCGGCAGCGGCGCAGGCAGGGTTCGTCATGCTGGAGGTCCCGGCGACCACTCAGAACTGGTCGATCAGGAACCTCACGTTGGAAGGTCGTCGCGGTCATGGCTTGTCGTCGGGGACGGGGCTCCGGATCTTCAACTCTCGTTCTTCTGGGGGGGAGATCGAGGATGTCGCATTCGGGCCTCCCCTCGACTACACCGCCGCCCAGCTTCGATCGGCCTTCCACACCTCGGTGGACATCGCTGGGTCGAGCGGTCTGCGCTTCACGAATGTCTACATCCGTGGCACTTCGAATCCAGGCATAAAGATGGTGAGTTCGAACTATGCTACTTCCAAAGTAGAAGACGTGGAGCTAGTGGATTGCTCGATCCAGCAAAACTCGAAGACAGGCGTCTACGTGAAGGGCGCGTCGAACCTGATCTTCAGGGACAACGAGATCGGCGAGAGCGGGACCGACAACATGCGGATCCTTCTCGGGCAGTTCTGCCACGTCGTGGGGAACGATCTCTACAACGCATCGACTGCCTCGGCTGGCACCGACATGAACCTGACGATCAACGGCACGGCGAACACGAACGTGGTCGGTCCGCTCATGATGGACAACAGGTTCATCGACCGCACCGACCCCTCGATCACGGCGTCGACGAAGAACCACGTGTCGCTCGGTGCTCACGTGACGTCGATCATCTTGATGAACAACGTGTTCAGCGAGCCACAGGCGGGTCGGCTGAAGGTCGTGAACAACTCGACGTACAAGGTCTCGGTGGCTGGCGAGGCGCTAACGGGCGAGAGCCCGATCTCGCAGCAGGGAAACATCATGCACATCGGTGGCTACGGCTTCAAGTCGCACGCCGAGACGTTCGCGGCGGGGCACGAGTCGACGCGCTGGCAGACCTGGAAGAACTTCGGCACCTACGTGGACGCGGACCCCCGCGTGATCGCGGCCGACAAGGGGCCGTATGGCGAGGTGGAGCGGATCAGGAACTACAAGCGCGACTACGCTGGCGAGTGCGCGCACCCCAAGGATGATTTCCTGGCCGTGGGGCCGTCGCAGTTCTTCCGCATCGACCAGGAGCTAGAGTGTCCCCAGCCCGTCGATCCCTGTGACGCCCTCGATGACATCTGCGTGAAGCACTACGACGCTGGCGGACGCTTTCTCGGAGAAGAGTGCCGCGAGCCAATCCCCGGCCAGGACTGCGCGCAGATCTCGCCCACGATCTGTCCGCCAGTGGCGCCCGTGTTCGCAGAGGCGAACATCGGTGGCGGCTGGGTGCAGCCAGAGACGAACCCGGAAGACCTCATCTTCACGAACACGGTGATCGAGCGGTTCGGGAACCGGGGCACGCTCCTGACTCCCGAGATACTCTATTCGCAGACGACGCACATCGACGACGAGGTGCGTGCGGTGATCGCGAACTGGAACCTGGCTCCCGAGACGGTGGCGCCCGACGGGGTGGCCACGTTCACGCCGATGGCTCCGAGCGCGAGCAATACGACGACCGCGCTCTTCCCTGGCGTGGCTTCGGCGACGGCGGCGGTCACGGGGATGAACAACAACCCGCTCTCGGCGCACATCTCTTCGACGAACACCGATCAGATGAGCATCATTTCTCCTGGCTATCGGGTCGCCTCGTTCAAGACGGGGGAGACGGTGGTCGTTGGCAAACCGACCTGGGTGAGCGTGAAGGTATGACCGAGCCTACGATCAGGACGTATGACCCGAGCGACTACCCGGAGGTGGTCACGCTGTTGCGGTCGCACGATTACCGGGTGCCGGACCAGCCCGAGGAGTTCGAGGGGATCGCGCTTGTGGCTCACGAGCCGATCGACGAGGAAGACCCGGGCAAGATACCCCGGCTGATCGGATTCATCTGGGCGCTCGCGGCAGACGCGAGCCCGGTGGCGTACACGGATCACTTTGTTGTTGACCGTGAGTACAGAGCGAGCGGCGTCGGGGTGAAGCTGGTCCTCGTGCTGAGAAAGATCCTCCAGTTGAAGGGGATTCGGAAAATGATCGGGGTCACCCCGCCCGGCAACTCGGGGTTTTTGCGTATGCTACGGAAGCGGGGCGTGGAGATCGTCCCTAACCATGCGGTGCTGATCGCTCGCATGGGTGTGCTGGTGGAGGAGGAAGCGTAATGGGCGTCGGACTGACAGCATCGAGGCAGTCGGAACAGGCGACCGAGCGCACTGAGATCGGCCCGGCCTCGCAGGAAGAGCAGGCTCTCCAGGGAGGGCAGCTCGATCTGATCGAGCAGCTCAAGGCTCTCGCTGGAAGCGAAGGCGGGATCGCCGGGATCGAGGGAGTGCTTGGTCGGCTCGGTGGCGAGGTGGAGGCGCTCGCGGGGCGGCTCAGTCGCGAGTCGAAGGAGCTTCCGAACGCAAAGAAGATCTCCGGGTTCCTCACGGGCGACGATCCGTCGCTGCGGGCCAAGTCGCGGGAACTCTCGGCGCCGATCATTTCGAGTGCGCGTGCGGAGATCGACGACTTCATCAATTCGTTCGCCGGGCAGCAGGCGGTGGCGGGTGCGGCGACCGGGGTGTCCGGCTCTCCCACGACGGGGCGGCTCTTGGGCGGCTTCGACGTCGGGGCGCGGCGACTCTCGGACGTGATCTCCCAGACGGGGGCTCAGTTCAACCCGCTCGCGATCGGTCAGTCGATCGGTAGCTCTCTCTCGGATCAGAAGCAGAAGAACATCGCCGCGCTGGGTCCGCTGTTCAACATCGGCGCATCCATCTTCGGACAGAAGGCGGGGCTCACGGGAGCGAGGGCGTCGATCCTCGGTGGCGCGTCTGACATCGGAGCGCGCGAGCTGGGCAGGCTCTCGGATCTCAGGCTCGGCACGGCCACGCGCCATTCGGAAGGCACGCGCACCGACGTCGGTGGCGGTGTCAACTTCGGAGGTAAGTAATGCCAGAGCTACAGCCCATTGGGCTACCACCGGCAGGTGGACCGCCGATCCTCTCGCAGCGTGAGCAGGAGGGCGCGAGCTTCCCGCAGGAGTTCCTTCGTGAGCTGATCGAGGGGATCGTTCCAGGGCGTGGGAATCGGCGCAGCCAGCGCGACCAGCTCATGGTCGACATGGGTGTGAAGATGATGATCGGGCAGATCAAGTCGCTGTCCGAGATCCGTGACCCGGCCGAGCTGAAGAAGGAACTCGCGGGGATCAACGGGACCTGGGAGAAGACGCTCGCGAGCTTCGACGTGGGTGTGCCCAAGGGCATGATGAAGCTCTTCCCGGACTCGCGCGTGAACCAGATGATGCGCCGTCTCGAAGATGGGAAGAGCGTCACGGCCGAGGCGAGCAAGCTCCTCGTGAACTTCTACAAGGACATCTTCGACACGGGCGAGGACATCGGCAAAGCCTACGGGAAGCTCCAGGACGCATTCGACAAGAACCCCGTGCTCACCGATCACCCCGAGCAGCTCACGACGATCCTTCAGCTCGGGGAGCGTGCGGCACTCGCGGAGGCGGACCGGGAGCACAGGAAGATCGTGTCCGAAGAGCGGAACATGACGCTCGCGATGTCTCACGTGAACGGCCACCTCTCCACCCTGATCGCTCAGGTGCCCAGAGTCGGGCAGCTCTATGCGCAGTTCCTTCCCTCGATCGACGCGGCGGCTGACCGCACGATGATGAAGGACTTCGGTGCGGCGGAAGGCGCGGCCGGTCCGGTGGATCTCGTGGCACAGGTGGGCTCGATGCTCGGCATCAACACGGGCGACGAGGAGGGGAAGACGAAGGTTCGAAACTTCGTCCAGGCGTACCGTCGCCAGCTCTCGAACATGTACCGGCGCCGCTTCGACAACACCGTGGGGGATCAGCTCGGAACGTTGATCTCTCGCTTCGACGTGCAGGCGGACCTTGCGCTCTTCCCGCTCGATGCGTTCGGGCCGGAGGGTGCGACGCTCCGCACGACGTGGGAGAACAGGTTGAAGGTGGACACCGAGGCGCTGGAGAACAACTTCGAGCAGCGGCGCATCGACTCGGCCGAGCACTTCGTGCAGGGCATCATGTCCATCGCGCGCACTGGCGTCTGGGATTCGTTGCAGGGGGACGTCTTCGAGCACGCCGACGCGGCGGGTGGTGTGGGTCCGGTCTACAGCGAGATGACCAACGAGGAGCTGAAGGACATCGACGACAGTGACGGGTTCGATGCGCTTCTTCAGGCACCGATCCCCGGGACGAACACCAGCTATGCCGAGATCATGATGACGGGCGACCGGATCAATGACGTGGGCATCGACTTCGTGATCGCGACGGGCGCGACCGACCCGGCGAGCATCGCCGACCCGGTTCTCATGACGAGGATCCACTCGATTCGAAACTCCGCGAACATGTCGCAGATGGTGGACGCGCTCACGGATCTCTCGGACGGGAACCCGGCCGACGTGAACCAGCTCCTCAACGACGTGGCCGGTGGCGGGGTGAACCTCGGGTTCAGTCGCGCGCTCCAGGCGGGCACGGCCGTGGGTGCAGACGAGGTGACCGAGCTTCCCGACCGAGATTTCGTCGCCGGGGTGAAGACGTTTGGCGTCGAGGTCGGAAAGGACGTTGCCGGTGTGGCCACCGCCATCGGGGGAGCTGCCGTCGAGACGGTGAAGCGCCTACCCACTCCCGAAGCAGGCGGGCAAGGTGCGGGGCTCGCTCTTCCCCCTCTGACCGAGAAGCAGGTCTCGGACCGTGCGTTCATGAAGGCCCAGACGGCTCGCAAGGTGGCGCAGCGCAAGACCGACATGACGATCAACGAGGTGCGCGACGACATCAAGAAGTCGGGCGTGGTCACCTCGCTGAAGGAACACCTGCGGGCTCGCGAGACGTTCGGCCACTCCTCGGCGGCACCCGGCTTCCAGGAGCTGATGGTCGACTTCGAGGAGGGGGTCGAAGCGATCATGCCGAGCCCGGCCCAGTACGACAAGCAGATCGAGGGGCTCCCGGCCGACATCTCGCCGGACGAGATGTACGACCAGAACCTGGAGCGGGACCTTCCGAAGATCGGGATGGACTTCCGCGCTCTGAGCCAGGAGGAGGAGGACCAGATGGTCGGTGGGATGGAAGCGGTCCTCGCCTCGTCGAAGGTGCCGGGGCAGACGGGCGGCGAGTTCCAGCGTGCTGGGGAGACGGCGATCCGGGAGTCCGAGGGGAACCAGGCTCTCGCGAGGCTCAGGAAGACGCGGCCCTCGCGCCAGGCCGAGACGGGCCAGGCCACTCCGACCAGGATCTCGGGGCTCACGCCTCTCTCGACCTCGGTCGACGAGTCGTTCTCCCCGGAGTTCTCGGAGATCGCGGCGATCCCCTTCAGTCCTCGACCGATCGGGGAACTCGTGAGCGAGGGGCTCCAGGTCATCAATCCGTTCAAGCAGATCGGCACCTGAGATGGGTCTCTCTGACCAGATCCTCGGGCGCAGCTCGGGGACCGATCTCACGGGGTCGTTGAAGGGGACGCTGGGTCCTCTGCTCCCCGGGGCGCAAGGGCGGGAGGCGCCGTCGTTCGGGACCGAGGTGCGTGCACCCGAGTTTGCTCCGCTCGGTGACCTCACTCCCAATGAGGCAGCCTCTCCCTTTGCACCCGGTCCAGCCACGCAGATCACCCCGCAGGGCAACCCCTTCTTCGACGCTCAGGTCCAGCGCCGCGAGCTGGAAGAGGCGGTCGGGGGTGGCGCATCGACTCTCGTGAGCCTCATCAAGCGCCCGATCAAGCAGATGCTCGACGTGGTGTCTCTGATCGACGCTCCCCAGCAGGCCATGTGGGCCGGGATGCTCAAGCTCATGGAGGGCGACGGGCTCGAAGAGGCGCTCAAGGCCACGCCCGGGGGCTTCACGGCTCCGTTCGAGGAGGTGGCGCTCACCTATCGCGACCCGGTGAAGGGCCAGCACAACCGCAGGATCGAGGCGGGCCAACTCCTGAACAGCTTCGCGCGCAACGTGCTGAAGAACCCCAACGGGCTCGAAGAGATGAACCCGGCCGCGCGCTTCGCCATGGAGATCGGCGCTCTCATGTTCCTGGACCCGCTCGTGCTGATCCCGGGGGCCTACTACGCGAAGGTGGGGAGCCGGATCAAGACGTTCTACCACGGCGCGAAGTCGGCCGAGAAGGCCCTACACCCCATTACGCACGGCCTGGACGTCCGGTCCGCCGCTCAGGCAACCACCGATCAGCTCATCTACGACGAGATCAAGAACCTCGGAGGCGAGAAGGGGATCCTCGGCGAGACCTACCGGGAGGTCACCAAGCGCATAGGGAGGGCCTCAGAGGACATCGGCGACTCGGAGAAGGAAACAGTCCGGTCTTTCATTTCGGACTACCTGACGGGGCGCGGAGCGCAGCACAGCGCAGCCAAGGAGCTGCACGCCATGGTCGCGGCGAAGAACATGGACCCGGCCGAGGCGAACAGGCTCCTCCGGGAGATCCAGGCCAAGTCGCTCGACGGCGGCGAGGTGGAGGCTCTGGCGGACCAGGTGTCGCTTCTCCTTGGACGGGTACGCGGCCAGGGGATGCTGGAGCCTCGCTGGGTGAACATCCGAACGAAGGCCAAGGGTGGGGGGCACGTCGGCAAGGCCGTCTTCACGATGCACGACGACGCCGAGGACGCCTTCATCATCGGCCAGCTCATCAACCGGTTCGGGATGGCACCGACCGACGCCATGCAGCTCGGGGTGATCGAGGGGGCCAGGAAGGCGATCCGGCGCGGTGCTGACGAGGCCGAGGGTATCGTCGGGGACATCAAACAGCTCGCCGGAGGGCCGACACCCGACCGCTCGGCGAGGGTGCTCGGTGGACGGGAGTTCATCAAGGAGGTCCGCAAGGCCGCTGGCACTCGCACCCCCAAGAATGCCAGCGACGCCTTCATGGCCGCTCGCAAGCGCCACGCGCGCCACGGTCCCTACGTCGTGGACGCCAGGGTGGAGGAGGCGCTCTCGGAACGCTTCATGAAGCTCAAGCTCACGGGCCAGGCGGCGAAGGACATGTCGCACTTCGTGGCCGGGATCAAGGGACTCAACGTGATCTCGGACATCACGAACACGCTCCTGACCCCGGGAGTGATGCGCAAGATGGTGGACTCGGGCGAGTGGGACACGAAGAGCTGGCACATCATGACCGGGCTCCTCGATCCGCAGACCGCGCTCCCGCGTCCGATCTTCGCGCGGCTCAAGATCGCCGAGGACGCCATGATCTCCGAGTCGAACTACCTGGCCAAGATGATCGAGGAGCACATGGTCGTCGGGGGCAAGAAGATCAAGGAAGGCTCGAAGCTCGACAACCTGATCGGCCAGGCGCTCGACGGGAACGAGAAGGCACTCGACGCGCTGCGCAAGTGGGACACGAAGGGCGAGGCGTTCAAGGCGTACTCGGTCCAGGCTGCGTTCTACGACGGGATGCTGGAGCGCATGGCCAAGCTCAACGTCGACGGCTTCCAGGACGTGGCCGCCGCTCGCGCGTCCGTGGCCAAGCGGGGCGTGACCGCGACCTACTTCCCGCGCCTCTACGCGAACGAGAAGAAGGCCGTCCTCAATGCGCACCGGCTCGGCGCGATCGACGATAAGCTTCGCGATCAGCTCCTGGCGAACGCTGCCAAGCGCAAGGGCGACTTCCATCTCTCGGTGGCACCGATGGAGATGGACTTCATCGACGCGAACCACCGTGCGTTCAAGCATGGGAAGCGTCGTAAGACCGTGGACGCACCGGAGAAGCTCGCGCCGGTCCAGGACTTCAGCTCCATCCGTGCGATGCGTGCCTACAACCACTCGGCGTCTCGCAAGATCCACATCGAGGGAGCGATCGAGGAAGTGAACGAGCTGGTACGTGGGCTCGACGCGAAGGTGGCGGCGGGCACCGGCGAGCGTTCGCTCTCCAAGTCACAGAAGAACTACATGGGTGGGCTCTTCAGGCGCATGCTCGGGGTGGAAGGGAACCAGGAGGCCGCGCTCAACGAGATGTTCACCGCGATCGGCAACCACCTGCCGGGCGTTACCATGCCGGACCGCCCCGCGACGCGCTCGTCTCTCGCCATCACGCGCTGGTTCTACCAGGGCCTACTCGGCTGGAACGTCGGGTTCTTCCTGAAGAACCTCTCGCAGGGCATCAACACGGCCACGAAGACGGGACCGTTGAACTTCATGCAGGGCGTGGCTCGCATGGCTGACCCCGAGTGGCGCGAGGTCGCGGGCAATCGCAACCTCATGAACCAGTTCAACCGGCTCTTCGAGGAGGGAGACCTCATCAAGAGCGGCGTGAAGAAGACGTTCCGCGACGTGCTCTTCGCTCCCGCCCACGCCTCGGAGAACATCAACCGGGGCATCGCATTCAACGCCGGGATGACTGACTTCCTGCGACAGAAGAAGCTGCTCGGCAACAAGTCGCTCGGGGAGATCTCGCGCGAGACTCCCGAGATCTGGGAAGAGGCGATCAACTACGCCCACAACATCGCCAACGAGACGCAGTTCATCTACGGTGTGCTCGGTCGCTCGCCGACAGCGGGCTCGCCGGTGGGTCGCATGGCTCTCCAGTTCTTCTCCTGGCCCGTGAAGCAGGTTGCGTTCCTCGGAGAGATGGCACTCAAGGGGAAGAACGCGGGCGGCGACGCATCGAAGACGGCGGGCATGCGCGGGATGATGAACTACATCATGGCGGCGGGGGTCTTCTCGAAGATCGCCGAGCACGCCAACGTGGACGCGGGCTCGTTCACGGGCTTCGGGTTCTTCCCGGGCATGGCGTCGCCCACGACACAGGTCGTCACGGAGATGGCCCTCGGTCTCGAAGCAGCCGGGATCGAAGACGACCCGGTGAAAGCTCAGCGTCACTTCGAGCGCATGCAGCGACAGATGCAGAACATGATCCCCGCGTTCCTCCAGCTCCAGAAGTTCACGAGGCTGGCGACGGCGGCGGGGACACCTGACATCCTCGGTGGAGTCGAGGGAACTGGGGAGGTCCGAGGGTTCCGAGACCGTGTTGTTCGCCGCACCGATGAATCGTCCGGACTCGGTGACGCGCTCGACGCGAGCTTGAACCCGCTCTTCGCGAAGTACGGGCTCCCCGAACTCTCAGGAGAGGAGGCGGTCAATCTTCTGGGCCTGCCGACAGCGACGGGACGTGACTTCCGGAACATGATGAACGACATCGAGAAGGAACGGAAGATCATGAACCGCGAGGCGCGTGAGCACCTGGACAACTACATCGCTGCCCGGCAGCAGGGTCGGTTCGTTGACGCCCAGCGTCACATCGACGAGGCCAACGCGGCGGGTCTCCCGCTGACCAAGCAGATGATCGAGCGTGAGCTGGTCCGCAAGGTGACTGGCGCCCCGGAGGCAGCACTCGACAGCATCCGATCGGCCCAGGAGTCTCGCGTCAGAGAGAAGATCGCACTGAAGTACCCGCCGCGCGTGCGGCGATCCCTTGGACGACTTCAACCGATCCCGCCTGACCCGTTGGGTGGGACCGCAAACGAGGATGGACTCAGACCATGACCACGACCGACACGGTAAGCGCACGCAAGTCAACGCTTCGTCCGTACCGGGGAAGATTGCTGGCCGAGCCAGTGGACGCCGAGACCCAGACAGCAGCAGGGATCATCATCCCCGAGAACTGTCGCAAGCAGGGCGAGGAGTACATCATCCGGGCGATCGGAGCGGGCGACCTCGACGAGAGCAACGTCCAGTGGCCGATCACGGACCTGTTCGTGGGGGATCACATCGTCTTGAACAAGTACACCGGCACCGAGATCACGTGGTGGAATGGCGAGATGGACGTCGAGTGCATCGTTGTCCGTCCCTCGGAGATCATAGCGGTACTGGACTGAGGTGGTAAGAAATGACCGATGCGGAGGTGGTGGCCTTGACAGACAAATTCTCGACCCTCTCGCGAGACCATCGCGAGCTGCGCGAGAGGGTCGAGGAGCTACGGATCGACGTGGCCAAGCTGTCCGTTCGCGTCGGCATGTACGCAGCAGGGGGCTCCATCCTCGGGGGCTCGATCGCTTCGGTGATCGTGTCCAAGGTGCTCGCGGGATGATCTATGAGTTTCAACTCTCGGAGAACTTCACGGCGTATGAGGCACGGTGTCGGGGCGAGGAGTGTTGCTGCCACGGTGCCGTGCGCGCCGATCGCCAGCTCGTCATGGTTCTTCAGCATCTGCGAGAGCTATGGCAGGAGCCGATCACGGTCACGTCGTGGTTTCGGTGCGACGAGTACAACCGGGAAGTTGAGGGTCATCCGCGTTCCTTCCATCGACTGGGAATGGCAGCGGACCTCACGTCACGAGAGATACGGAACGCTCTACGATCAGAAGATGGAGCGTCGTTCTGCAAAGACATCGAGGGAGTGCTCGTGGGCGTGGTCGGGGATTCCCACGGCAACATCTTCTACTACCCCGAACGGAACTTCATCCACGTGGACGTCGGGCATCTCACCGGCACCCCGAGAATCAGGAGGAAGTAGCATGAGCTGGGCAAAAGGATGGATGACCAAGCTCGGTGCCATCATCACGATGGGCGGCGGGCTGGCGAAGGTGCTGTTCCCTGGCAAGGACGAAGCGATCGACCTCGTGGCCCAGGGAGCCGAGCAGGTCACGTCGGGTGGCCTGGACATTTGGACGGGCGTGGGTCTCTTCGGTGTCGGCGTCGGGCTTGCCGGTGCGAGGCGTGCGATCGGTCGCGTTGAAGCGCGGGTCAACGGTGGCTAGGAAGAGTTCCAAGGGTTCGCTGAAGAAGGCGAAGCGGCTCAAGCGCACGCAGGATCTCAAGACTGCGGTGATTGGGTTCGTGTCGAGGATCACCCTCGACCCCGAGGACCTCTCGCTCATCCGGAAACGACGGCCGAAGAAGGTGAAGTGATGGCGCCACGCAACAAGCCGAAGCCCGCCCACGTGATCCCGTTCGTGACGCTTGGCGACCCTCGCAAGCATCTCGATCCGGTGACGGGCGATTTCGACATCAAGGCGATGGAGAAGGAGACCGCCGAGGTAAACCGGCGCAATCAGGTGATCTCGAACGCGGTGGGTATGATT
>Ga0255047_10001036_pt1 | contig 21213 bp, 21 predicted proteins | sample JV7_2_1_MG_FD_183640 | JGI IMG/M metagenome (GOLD analysis project Ga0255047, IMG submission 183640) | Seawater microbial communities from Jervis Inlet, British Columbia, Canada - JV7_2_1 | ecosystem: Environmental > Aquatic > Marine > Inlet | place: Canada: British Columbia | collected 2016-10-06 | reverse complement strand
TAGTACCTGAGGGCCTTCCACGATCCCGCCTATCGACTGCGCCCCCGACACCTTGTCGCTCGAATCACCGCTTCGATCGCGACGCTCGGCTCCGGCGGTGCGCTCGGCCTCGAAGGACCATCGCTGTACGGCGGTTCGGCGCTCGGTGGGATGATCCAGCGACGGCTACCCAAGCCGTTCCGTGGCAGCGACCATCGAACCCTCCTGGTGGCGGGGGCGGCAGCAGGGGTCGCGGCGATCTTCAAGGCACCCGCCACCGGCGCGATCTTCGCCCTCGAGGTGCCATATCGCGACGACATGGCACGTCGAATGTTGCTGCCTGCACTGGTGGCGAGCGCAACCGGCTACCTCACGTTCGTTACCCTCAGCGATACGGTTCCGCTGCTCAGCGTCGGCGAGTTCTCGATCCCGAACTTCCAACTGATCGACTTGCTCGGCGCCCTTCTGGTCGGCACCGCCTGCGCGATCGGTGCTCGCTCGTTCGCCAAGCTGATGCGGATCGCCAAGGGCTTCGCATTGCGATCCTTGCCGTTGCGGCTGGCGGTCAGCTCGATCTCGCTGGTTGGGCTGTTCTTCCTCTCTCGCGAACTGACCGGACTGCCGCTCAGCCTCGGCGCCGGCTACGAGGTGTTTCGAAGTTGGCTGTTCGTCGAACGTGACATCGCGCTGTGGCTGCTGGTGGCGATTCTCTTCATTCGTTGTCTGGCGTCGGCACTGACGATGGCCGGGGGCGGCGTCGGCGGAGTGTTCATTCCGTTGGTCGTCGGCGGGGGATTGATCGGCCGCGGCATCGCCGATGTGATCCATCCCGATCGCGCCGCGCTCTACACCCTGCTCGGGATCGCTGCCTTCTTGGGAGCCGGGTACCGGGTTCCCCTGGCCGCTGTGATGTTCGTCGCCGAGACCACGGGCAAACCGAACTTCGTCGTCCCGGCGCTGTTCGCCGCGGTGGCGGCCGAACTGGTGATGGGCGAACAGTCGATCACGGCGTTCCAACGTCGTCCCGGCACCGACTGACAGCCGACCGGATCGGCCGCGGTTCGCATCTCGGCTCGCCGTGCGGGGCCCAACGACTGGGCGCTCTAATGCTCGTCGCATCTGCTCGGACCCACGTAGTCGACCGGTTGCAGTTCGCCTGTTGACCGACGCTCCGGGCAGAATCGACGGATGGCAGACACAGAGGCCTCCCTGCACACCATCTCGTCGACGCTGCAGGGCACGATCGTCAGCCTCGAGGTGGCGGTCGGCACCTCGGTAGCGGCAGGCACGGTGCTCGCCCTGGTCGAGTCCATGAAGCTCCATCACGAGGTACTGGCCGACCGGGCGGGAGTGGTGGCGTCGATCGACGTCGAGGTTGGCGCCACTGTGCTCACCGGCGACAGCTTGATCCGACTCGGTGCTCCCGACGCCGGGGTCGACGCCTCAGCGGCACCCATTGCGGAAGCTGGGCCCGTGGGGCTCGAGCGCAGAGATCTTAGCGATGTCATCGACCGTCATCGTCTCGGCCTCGACGAAGCCCGTCCCGATGCTGTTGAGCGACGCCGCGCGATCAGTCGCAGAACAGCTCGCGAGAATGTCGGCGACCTCGTTGACGAGGGGTCGTTCGTGGAGTACGGGCCGCTGGTGATCGCTGCCCAGTCCAAGCGGCGTGAGCACGAGGACCTGATCACCCGGACTCCGGCCGACGGCATGATCGGCGGTGTCGGCACGATCAATGCGGATCTGTTCGAAGGTCGCGCTGCGCGTGCGATCGCGATGTCGTACGACTACACGGTTCTGGCCGGCACCCAGGGCCATCGCAATCACCGCAAGAAGGATCGGCTTTTCGAGGTCGCCGAGCAACTCCGGCTCCCGATCGTGTTCTTCACCGAGGGCGGGGGAGGCAGGCCCGGCGACACCGACACCGGGGGAGTGACCGGCCTCGACTGCCTAGCATTCGTGTGGTTTGCCCAGCTCTCCGGCACCGTGCCGTTGGTCGGCGTCAACGCCGGATACTGCTTTGCAGGCAATGCGGCGATTCTGGGCTGTTGCGATGTCGTGATCGCCACCGAGGACTCGAACATCGGCATGGGTGGACCGGCGATGATCGAAGGTGGCGGACTGGGTGTCTACGACCCGACCGAGGTCGGGCCGATCGACGTGCAACAGTCCAGCGGAGTCGTCGACCTCGTCGCCGACGACGAGGTCCACGCCACCGCGCTCGCCAGGCGATACCTGTCGTATTTCCAGGGTTCGATCGACGACTGGTCGTGCGCCGACCAAACCGAGTTGCGCGACGTCGTCCCTGTCGACCGGTTGCGCGGCTATGACGTGCGCAATGCGATCGCCCTTATGTTCGACTCCGGTTCGGTGCTCGAGCTGCGCCGCGGTTTCGGGGACGGCATGATCACGGCACTGGCGCGGGTCGAAGGACGACCGGTCGGCGTGATCGCCAACAATCCGGCCCATCTGGCCGGCGCCATCGACAGCGATGGATCCGACAAGGCGGCACGGTTCATGCAGCTCTGTGACGCTCATCGCCTGCCGATCGTCACACTCGTCGACACTCCAGGGATGATGGTCGGCCCAGATGTGGAGGCAACCGCACTCGTGCGGCATTGCAGCCGGTTGTTCGTGACCGGGGCGAACCTCTCGGTGCCGATGATTTCGGTGGTGTTGCGCAAGTCGTACGGGCTCGGAGCGCAGTCGATGATGGGCGGCAGTACGAAGGTACCGCTGGCATGCGTGTCGTGGCCGACCGGCGAGTTCGGCGGAATGGGCCTCGAGGGCGCCGTTCACCTGGGATATCGCAAGGAACTCGAGGCCTGCGCCGACGATGCGGCACGCCAGGCACTGTTCCGCGAACTTGTCGATCGGTTGTACGAGTACGGCAAGGCGATGCGAATCGCCGAGTTCTTCGAGATCGATGACGTGATCGATCCGGCCGACACCCGGCGATGGATCACCACGCTGCTCGAATCGGCACCCCCACACCCGCCGGGCCACATCGCTCGCCCCAACATCGACACCTGGTGACACAGCGTTACCGCAGGTGCCAGGCACCTGCGGTAACGCTTGCATCAGTTGCCGAGTAGCTGGTCGAAGATGTAGTTCGACTGCTTGACACTGCCCATCGTTGCGCTCGACGAGGATGAGTAGCGGTGGCCCGGGTAGAGGATGATGTCATCGTCAACCTTGGCAAGCCGATTGAGGCTGTGAATCATCTGGGCGTGATCGCTACCTGGCAGGTCGGTGCGCCCACACCCGTCAAGGAAAAGGGTGTCGCCCGACACCAGCTTGCCGTGTACGAGAAAACACTGACTGCCGGGGGTGTGGCCGGGCGTATGTACGAGCTCGATCGGCAGTTCGCCGACGGTGACGATGTCACCCGAGTCGTGGCCGACAAGATCGGCTTCGGTCACACCTGCTGAACGGGCCACCCAAGGGATCTCGTCGCGCTGGACGTGGACCGGGCACGACACGTGTTCGAGCAGTCCTGCCACGCCGGCGATCTCATATCCCATGATCGAACCGCCGATGTGATCGGCGTGGTAGTGGGTCGCCAACACGCCGGTGATGGTCATCGCGTCGGCGGCAACTGCGTCGATCAAGCCGGCCGGGTCGTAAGCCGGGTCGACCAGCACACATTCGCCGGTCGCCCGATCACCGATCGCGTACACGAAGTTGACCATTTGGGTCGCGATCTGATCGCCGACGGCGAAGTCTCGGCCCGACAACAATTGTCGGAAGTACAGGCGGTCGTCATTGGGGTCGGCCATCGCGCCAGCGTACGCTTCGGTTCCGTGGCGAACACATCTGGGCCCAACACCTCTCCGTCGGACACGTCCGAGCGGTTGTCATCGCTCACCGCCGGGCAGCAGATCTTGTACGGAGGCGACCGGGTGTCACAGGTGTCAGCTGACTTGGCGCAGCGATTCCACGCCGGTGATCGGCTGATCGTCGACCCGCTATCGGGTGATCTGTTGCACGTTGCGGCCCGCGAACACGAGGCCGCGGCTGTCGCAGTCGGCGCAGCGGTCGAAGCGTTCTCGCAGCTTGCACTGTGCGCTGACGAGCAGATCACCCTGTTCTTCGAAGCGTTCGCGGAGCGTTTGGCCGACGACACGACATTCGCTCCGATCGCCGCTGCCAACCGCGCTGACGTCGAGCGTGCTGCCGCACGCGGTCGGTCCACGACGCGACTCGAACTCACCGAGTCGATGCGGTCGGACATGGTGGCGGGCCTCCGCGGCTGGGCGGCGTCAGACGGTGTTCGCGACACGATCGAACGCACCATCGAGCACGACGGATGGTCGATCGAGGCGCGGCGGGCACCACTCGGTGTGATCGGGTTCGTGTTCGAGGGCCGCCCGAATGTGTTCGCCGACGCTGCCGGGGTCGTCCGGACCGGCAACACGGTCGTGTTCCGGATCGGGTCTGATGCCCTCGGAACAGCTCAGGCGATCGTCGAACACTGTCTCGATACGGCACTCAGCCAGGCCGGGCTCCCGGCGGGCACTATCTCCTTGGTGGCGTCGGCTGCGCATGCGGCCGGTTGGGCGCTGTTCTCCGATTCGCGTCTGTCGTTGGCCATCGCCCGCGGTTCTGGCGGCGCGGTTACCCAACTCGGTTCAGTCGCCCGCCAGGCCGGGGTTCCGGTCAGTCTGCATGGAACCGGCGGAGCATGGCTCATAGCGGCTCCCGACGCCGATCTGTCGCGTTTCCGGGCTGCCGTGCGACATTCGTTGGATCGAAAGGTCTGTAACACGCTGAACGTGTGTTGCATCGTTCGCCAACGCGCCGCAGAGTTGGTCCCGGCGTTCCTCGAGTCGATCACCGTTGCGGCTCGAGATCGAGGCGCCGCCGGTCGAGTTCACGCCACGGCCGAGGCGCTCGAATTCGTACCCGCACAAGCATTGGGTGACCGCGTCCAGGTCGGCCGCGCCGACGGCGTCCACGACGAGCCGTTCGTGTCGACGATCTCAGCCGACGAGTTGGCGCACGAATGGGAGTGGGAGCGGTCGCCAGAAGCGACAATTCACGTGGTCGACGATGTCGACCAGGCGGTTGCGCTGTGCAACACCCATAGTCCGCGGTTCGTGGCCTCGCTAGTCAGCGAATCGCCGGACGCGCACGACTCTTTTTTCGCCACGATCGACGCACCGTTCGTCGCCGATGGGTTCACGCGATGGGTCGACGGGCAATACGCGCTCGACACTCCGGAGCTGGGCCTGTCGAACTGGGAGGGTGGCCGAATGCTCGGGCGGGGAGGCATCCTGTCGGGCGACTCGATCTACACCGTCAGATATCGAGCGACGATCACCGACCCGAACCTGCACCGCTGATCTCGCCGCCGCCGATAGGCGGTCGGGCCTTATTCCCAGACGCCGTTGATGTCGACGATCACGTGCACGGCGTTCTTGCTGTACACGCACAGGTCGCCTTCGCCAGACAGCTTGATCATCGCGCCATTTGCGGTGACGAACTGCGAAGCCACAATGTTGACGTTCGACGTGTTCGGACGAGTTCCGCACGGATACACGGTGAGATAGCTGGCGTTGACGACATCCGTCGCCGTGATGTTGACGGAGACGGCCTTGGCGCCGGCCGGGATGCCGCGTTCGCCGGCGATCTTGATCCGCACGACTTGGTCGGCGGCAACCCGTCGACCGCTCGTCGACTCGTTGAGACCGCGGTAAGCGGAACGGCTGTCGAAGATGCGGATCGGGCCGAGTGGGGTGAAGTCGAACCCACCGGTCTCAGCGAAGTAGCCGGTGTAGTCGACGGCGACATCGGTGTCGCGAAGCGAGCGGAGACAGATCCGACCCTGACCATCGACAGCGGTGACGACCGAGTTCGGGCGATAGTCCATCCGGACGTAGTTGATGTTCGAGATACTGTCGGAGGCTTCGCCGCAGGGGTAGACCTGCAGGTGGCCCGGGCCGTCAGGCTCGATCACGGTCACGTTCATTGTCACGCCGAGCGACCCGGCGGGGGCGCCACCAGGGACACCGGTCACCTTCAGCGCGATCTCGACGCCAGCGTTCAGGGTCTGCTCGCCGGGATCGCGAGAGTCGAACAGACGGTTCGGAGCGACCGGGACGAACCCACTGCCTTCGGTCGAGTCCCGGTAATAGCCATTGATATCGACGATCAGATCGGTAGTGACCAGCGAGAAGATGCACATGTCGCCCGATGCCAACGGAACGATCGCCTGGTTGGCGACTGTCTCGCCGGGTTTGTATCCCAGCGTGCTGACCGCCGGGACATCGGCGGTGCAGTTGTATGCGGTGATGTAGCCGTAGTTCGAAGCGTTGACGACGGCAAAGTTGGCACTCACGGCCGAAATGTCGCTGCCCCCCACCTCGATCCGGGCGACCTCGCCGGCCTGCAGGCGGACCGCGCCCAGATTGCTGCGGGTGTCGACCAGACGGAACGGCGTGACCGGTTCGAATTGGGTGGGACCCGCAGTCGGGCCGGTTTCGGGGGTCTCCGGCGGCGGTGCTTGGAGCGCAGCGTCGCGATCGACCGTGAACGACCAGGTGACGTTGCCGCCGTCGGTATTGACGTTGACTGTGTAGGTGCCGTCGGCGAGATCCGTGCGTGGCATCACGACGACGGCGTTGTCGCCGTCGAGGACCGCCCTAGCTGTGGCATTGCCGCTGGTGTTGCCCCCGTGGAGTACACACGTAGGCACTGGACCGTTAGGACCGGTGATGGTGGCGGTCGCCGAACTCACGTCGTTCGGCATCATCGCGATCAAGGGCAGGCCGGCGCTGCCGGTCCAGCCGCACAAGGTCATCGGATTCGGGTACTCGGTGATGAAGCTGTGCAACGGCACCGTCGCTCCATCGCCCGGGAACACGATCGGCGACGAAGCTGGCGGGGCGCCGTAGTCGAGACCCCGAATCACATCGAGGGTCGCGCCGGAATGCCATGGCGTCGGCGTGCTGCCATTGGCACACAACCCGAAGCCGGTCGAGGTCAGGTTGGGGCGCAGGATGCCGATCGCGTGGAACGGTCCGGTCATCCAGAGTTCGACATGGCTGCGAGCCGATGCACCGATCGAGCTGCTGACGGCGACGTTGCCGCTGTTTCCGGCGATGTCGCCGCCCGGCGTGTAACCGCTCGCCCCAGGAATCTCGTCGTGCGTGATGCCGTTCTGCAGCATGTAGCACGAATGCGCTTGGGCCTCTGCCGACCACGACGAGTTGACCGTGACCGCATCGAGACCGGACATCGCGCGATACGTATTGACCACGCCGAGCCAATCGCCATCTGAGACGGCACTGACGGTGTCTGAACCCCCGAAGCCGACCGCTGCGGCGACGAGTGTCAGGGTCGCCGACACCGACGCCAGAAGTGGTCGATGCGAGCGTGACCGGCTTGATGGAAAGGCGGTGGTGTTCACGTATTTTGTATCGGAGCGGCATCGGAATCTCTTGACGTTCTTGATAGAAGCTTGCGAGTCGAACCGGATCTTGGCCGCTACCCGTGATCACCGCAGCTTGGCTAGCGTCTCACCAGTGAAAAGGGAGCGAATCGTGGTCGGAGTTGTGGTCTGTCTGACCGCGCCCGGCTGTGCCTTCGCGAGCGACCCAATCGTGGTCGAGAGCTCGCCGACCCCAGAGTTGCCGGCGGCGGTCGACGGGCCACCGCTGGTCGACCCCGCACCACAGGGGTCGACCGAGTTGGGCACCGATCAGCCGGTCATGATCGCGCCGTCGTCCACCCCTTCGAGATCGACATCTGTGGGAGATCCACGATTTCCTGGGCTCGGCTCAGCCGACATCGACGTCGAGCACTATCTGGTGAGGCTCGCCTACGATCATGATCAGCGTACGATCGCCGGCACGGTGACGGCCACCGGAATACTCGTCAACGCGACCGATCGGATCGCCTTGGACGCCGATCGGCTGGACGTCACGGCGGTGCGGTCGGGGGGTGTCGCGATTCAGTTCGCGCGAGCGGATCGGGAACTGATCGTCGACCTCGGTGTGGTCACCGAGGCAGGTACAGAGTTCACCGTCGAGATCGACTACTCCGTGACGGTCGATGAGAAGAGCTTCTTGCGCGGCGGTGTCGGGCTGTTCGCGACGCCAGATGGGCTGTGGTCGGTCAATGAGCCCGATGGAGCGAGCACGTGGCTACCCGTCAACGACCATCCGACCGACAAGGCCGCTTGGACCTTCGACATCACCGTGCCCGACGACGTGATCGCGATAGCCAATGGCGAACTGGTGGCAACCGCCGAAGCTCTCGGGGGAGTCACATGGTCGTGGCAGCAGTCCGAGCCGATGGCTCCGTACCTGATCACACTGCTGGTCGGCGATTACGAACTGGTCGATGACGGCAACAGTTCGAGCGGGGTTGAGCTCAACCACGCCGTGTTGCGCTCGGAGCGCGACACGCTCGATGCTTACTTGGACGCCACTCGTGAGCAACTCGCCTTCTTCGAATCTCTGTTCGGCCCCTATCCGTTCGATCGATACGGCGTCGCCATCACCGACTCACCCCAGGGGTTGGCAATGGAGGCCCAAGGTTTGTCGCTGTTCAGTTCCGCCGACCTCGACGGCACGCTCGGCCGTCGGCAACAGGTGTTTCTTTCCCATGAACTTGCTCACCAGTGGTTTGGCGATGCGGTGTCACCATCGACATGGAACGACATCTGGTTGAACGAGGGCTTCGCGACCTATGCCGAATGGCTGTGGATGGATGAGATCGGGGTCGATGACGTCCACGATGCGGCCGAGCGCTTCTTGTCGGCGCCGCCCCGGATCGGCTGGCCTCTGGCGGAGCCCGACGACATGTTCGGTTCTGTCACCTATCAGGGGGGTGCCACCGTCCTGCACGCGCTACGGCTCACGGTCGGTGACCCAGCGTTCTTCGCCGGACTGCGGAACTGGGTCATCACGTACCTAGATGACGCCGCCACCACGGCCGATTTCCAGACCGTGATGGAGGAATCGAGTGGCGACGATCTCGACGGCTTCTTCAATAGATGGGTATACGCAGACTTGATCCCGTCACAACTCCCAAATTGACGAGATGCCGCCGATCCCATGGGAGACGCCGCCAGCTTCGAAGTCCGCGACGAGGTTTTGAGAACTATGGTACCATGATACCGTGGTACCACACGATGACGCAAACCGACGGAGTTGTGCGTGGTGAGCGAAGCAACGCCCGACAGGACCCAGACCGGGCTCCGCATCGATCGAACCCTGCTGAAAGTCCTCAAAGGACTCGCCGAATACAAGGACCTGTCGATGGCCGACCTGGTCGAGGGCATCTTCTTACACGCACTCGAAGGCAAACCGGCGATCACCGACGCCGCGACGCTCGAAGCCATCACACAGCTCCGCGGCCTCTACGGCCTCCAGCTCACCGCACACGACAGCCACAAGCACCCCACCGTCAACTGATCGGCATCACCACGCACACAGCAGCCAACACGAAGGGCACCCAATGATCAAGCGCCAAACCGCCCACGGCGAGTTCGTCCTGCCGGTCTCGGCCGTCACCGCCATCGGCTTGTTCACGCCCGAAGGCGAGCGAGAATGGGTGCCTGGGTGGAACCCGACCTATCCGGAAGGCGAACCCTCGGAGACTGCCGGAACCGTGTTCATCACGACCCACGGCCACGCACAGATCGCTTGGGTCATTCACCACATCGATCGAGCCGAGGGCTCAGCGGCATACTCGCGGGTCACCGCGGGGCATCACGCAGGCACGGTGACGGTCCGATGTACCGATCATGAAACCGATCGATGCACCGTCACCGTCGACTACGACATGACCGCGCTGACCGACACCAACCCTGCGGTACTGGAGGCGTACAACACTGAATCGTTCGCGGCCATGATGGAGCACTGGGCAACCACGGTGACCAGCATCCTGCATCCGAAGAACCAGCCATAACCAATTGCGCCGACCGACTCGAACCGCCCCGGAACGGCCCCCATACCGAGCGCCCGATAATCGCGAGGGTTGGGTGACCAAGCCTCGATGAGCGCCGGGTCGGATTCGCCCCCGACCAGCCGCCTGGAAACAACCTGACGGCCGGGTATAACCAGCGCCGCAACCGCAAACGTTTGCCCTGTTTCGCCGGCGAGGCTTGCAGTCTTTGCCTCGCCGCCATCATCGAAAATGGCGCCGTGACAATCAGCGGTCCCTCCAGCCGGCTGCTCGGTGCCCACCAGGCGTCTGATCGGACCACCCCTCGCAGCGCATTCGATACCGGTCAGGTCAATCTCGGCGGCGAGCAACGTGTCCAACCACAAAGAGCGATTCCGCTGGGGCATCACCCGCCTACGCTAAGGCCTGGCCTGTCCGCCGCGGCAGCCGAGTCCCCATGACCTATTTCCCACCACCCTCCACCGCCCCGGCAGGCTGGTATCCCGAACCGCAAGGCGTCGGGCAGCGCTACTTCGACGGGATCGCCTGGGCGCCGGCGATCCCGCGATTCGAAGAGCCCGAGCAGCACCAGAGCCTTCCGATCAGCGCTGCGCTCGGGGCGCTCGGCGTGTTGATCGTGTCGCTGGTGCTTGGCAAGCTGATCGTCGAGGCGTTGATCTCGTATGAGTGGCCGCTGCTCGTGTACATCGCCATCTCGGTGGTGTTGTCGTACGGCCCCTCCGTGGCCTGGGGGATCCATGTCCGCCGCCGCTGGGGCGGAGGAAGGTTGGCCTCACTCGGCTGGAAGTTTCGGTGGAGCGATATCGGCTGGGGACCGCTGACGTGGTTGGCGGCTGTGTTGTCTCAATCAGTTCTCGTGGCGGCGGTGCTGATATTCGAGATCCCGCTCAGCAGCAATATCGACGGAACCGGCGATTTCGATGTTGACCGGTCGTATCTGATCGCCACGTTGGTGGCGGCCGTGATCGCCGCTCCGATCGTCGAAGAGATCGTGTTCCGGGGGCTCGTGATGCGCGGATTCCTGAGTCGGATGGGCCCGGTGGCGGCGATCAGCCTGCAAGGGGTGTTGTTCGGTGTGGCCCATATCGATCCGGTCCGCGGCACCGGCAATATCGGTCTCGCGATGGTGCTGTCAGGCGTCGGCGTGGCGCTTGGCGCGGCGGCCTACCTCACACGTCGACTCGGGCCGACCGTAATCGCCCACGCGATCTTCAACGCGGTTGTCTTGACGATCGTGTTCACCGGTGTGCTGGACGATGTCGACCGAGATTTCGGTCGCCGCTCGTCGTCAGTGGTTTCCGTCGTCGCCGAGCAAACGGTTGTCGATCAGCCGCACACCACCGAACCAGGCGGCGGTCAACACCACAGACGGTGACTCGATCCGGTCGACTGGCCGCAGTGTCGCGGCATCGGCCACCTCGACGTAATCGAGCGACGCCCGCGGCTCGCCTTCGACCACCGATCTCACGGTTGCACACACCGACTCGGCCGAGCGCTCACCGTGCGCGAAAGCCTGCTCGGCGGTCGCGAGCGCCCGCCACAACACCAATGCCGCCGCCCGATCTTGTGGCGTGAGGCGCAGATTGCGGCTCGACATCGCCAGACCATCCGGCTCGCGCACGATCGGAACTCCGTAGATCTCGATCCCGACGTCGAGGTCGGCGACCATCCGACGGATAATGGCGAGCTGTTGAAAGTCCTTCTGACCGAACAACGCAAGGTCGGGTGCTGTTGCCCCGAGCAACTTGGTGACCACCGTGGTGACGCCACCGAAGTGGCCCGGTCGCTTTGGACCCTCGAGGCGGTCGGCGAGGTCTCCGGGTTCGACGTGTGTCTGGAACTCGGGCGGGTACATCACCGCCGCCGTCGGTGCGTAAACCGCATCGACGCCCGCTCGCTCGCAGACGGCGAGGTCGTCGTCGATCGGCCGCGGGTAAGTGTCGAAATCAGTCGACTGGTTGAACTGCAGCGGGTTGACGAAGATCGTGACGATCACCCGGTCGGCGCGCTGTGCGGCGGCGGCGATGAGTGTCATATGGCCGATGTGGAGTGCCCCCATCGTCGGCACCACGGCGACACGGTGGCGATCATGACGCTGGGCGTGCGACCAGGCTCGGATTGCGTCTGGCGTCGTGAACACCTGCATCGCGCCACGGTAGTGGGGCGGGGTCCCTCAGGATCGAAATGCGGACGGGCAGAGGTCCCGATAACTATGCGCCGACCCGAGCGATACGGCCGTTAGAACGGCGTCCACACAGGCGCTCTCGAAGGCATCGGCCGCCGCCGCCGATAGGAGGTTGAGATGGGATGCACGCGAGCTGACGCCGCCCACGATGCCGGCGTCGAGCGAACCCAATTCGTGCACGCCAGTAGCGAGCCCGAATACGGTGTCGCCGTCCATCAGCGAATGGGCCGGCCGAACTGCTCTGGCGAGGCCGTCGTGGGCCGACTGTGCCAGGCGACCCGATTCTGGCCGGGTGAGAGCAGCGTCGGTGGCGACGACCCCGATCGTCGTGTTCAGTGGGGGAGACTTGGCCGCTTCGAGAACAGCGCGCAATCCAGCTTTCTCGTGCGGACTTGGACGTCGTAGCGACTTCGGGCGCGACCATGGCAGACCCGTCGTTGGGCTGAGCAGCGAACCGGACGCATTGACCACGGCCAGAGCCGCGATCGTCACCGTTGCTCGGTCGATCTCGATCGTGGTCGAGGCCATGCCGACGCCGCCTTGTAGCCCACCTGCTCTGGCACCGGTTCCAGCCCCGACAGTGCCGCGGGCGGCGTTGATCCGAGCGGCCTTAGCCGCCCGTAGACCGAAGATGCGGTCTGGTCGGTGCCCGAAATCTCCTCCTCGTCCGAGATCGAAGATCACCGCCGTCGGTACGACCGGCACGACCTGGTGTGGCTCGGGCCCGACCGGAACCCCGAGTTGGCGAGCCTCGAGATATTCCATCACGCCGTCGGCGGCGGCCAGTCCGTAGGCGCTCCCGCCGGCCAGGCAAATGGCGTTGATGCGGTCGACGAGATTCCGCGGATCGAGTGCGTCGGTCTCGCGCGTGCCGGGACCGCCGCCTCGCACATCGACTCCGGCCACCGCTCCACCGGGCACGATCACCGTCGTCGTTCCGGTTTGCCAGCCGCGCCCGGTTCGTTGATAGTGGCCGACCAGAACGCCTTCGACGTCGGTCAGCGAGCCATGCCGAAACGGATCTGCGGGCGAACTCACGCCTCCGACCGTAGCGAACCTCCTCGTTCGGGACCGTCAGCGGGCAGCGCGATCACGGGCTCCGATCGTTTGCAGTTGAGCGAGCAGTAGCGTTCGGAGCGTGCTCGGTCGTGAGATCCCCCCTGACACAGCATGGGTTCGCGTCGTCGGTGCAGCGAAGCGGGGCGTCGGCGAGCTGATCAACCGCGGGTACGAGACCGCCCAGCAGTGGGCTGCAATAGGCCCGAACACCGCCCGCGGCCGACGCTTTGGGCATTTCGGTCAGGGCAGCGTGGTTTGCTTTCCGTGGGTGACGATCATGAACGAGCGATACATCAGTATCGGCGAAGGCACGATGATCGGCCCCCAGGCGGCGTTATCAGCGGGCATGTTGCCAGGGCAGGAGTGCATCACCGATCCTGTGGTCTCGATCGGCGATCGATGCCTGATCGGTCGTGGCAGTGGCATCGTCGGGCACTTGTCGATCGAAATCGGCGACGATGTTTGGACCGGCCATCACGTCTACATCACCGATCAAAACCATGGCTATGACGACTCGAGTCGCCCTATCTCCGAGCAGCTACAACCGGAACGTTCGGTCAGCATCGGCTCGGGGTCGTGGCTGGGCAACGGGTCGGTCGTTCTGCCCGGCGCCCAGATCGGACGCAACGTCGTGATCGGCGCCAACAGCGTGGTGACCGGCACGATTCCGGACTACTCGATCGCCGTCGGAGCCCCGGCACGGGTCATCAAACGACTCCCGCCGCCGAATCAGCAGCCGAGCCGTTAGGCGGGCCGTACAAATTCTTGCGATGCCGGTGTCGACGAGCCGCAAAGCCAAGACACCGCCGCAAGTCTCGCCGGGGTATTCATCGACCGCTTTGTTGCAGTGATCGTACGCTCCCCGGCCCCGGCAGGTATAGCCGAACCACGCGTACCAGCTGGTGGCTGGAGCGGCGCGCCGGAGCTGATCACACGCTTCTCCATCAGCGGACGCCAGTTTGGCGTGAGACCCAGTCGGTAGCTGCGCCAAGCACGAGGTCATAGGCCCCGGGCGTATTGCTCAGGTAGTCGAAGTAAATCCACTGATCATCGGCTCGGACCTCCAAGAAGTCCCTTCCTGGCAGCCAGGCCGGTCGGTAGTCGCCGTAGTCCGCACCGGCGATGTTCACGACGTCACCGAACTGGATGTCCTGCCCATCATTGAGCTGCTGACGAACCAAGATCAAGGCGGGAGGCAGGACCTCGCTCGAGTCGGGATCGGGCCAACTACAAATCGAGTCATCATCCAACTGAAATTGTTCGAACGCGACGGCCGGGGCAGACGTACCGAACAGGTTGGTCACCTGGTCGTCGTCGAACAACGTGCATAGTTGTGCGGCTGTCCAGTATCCGCCTTCGCCCGTTGCTGGTGGCGAGTCTTGGTCGGCGGTCGGGGGGTCGGTCTGTGACTCGTCGTCGGTATCCGTCGCCGCAGTTCCCGAGTCGGTTGCGCTTGGGGCCGAGGCCGTATCGGTGCCCGTCGTCTCTGTATTCCCAGAGGACGGAACTGAAGCCGGGCCGCCGGAGCACTCGAGCAGGATTTCTCCGGCCCTAAAGGTCTCTTCGTCGTTGAGCTTGTCGGGATCGTCGACGAAGTCGAGCGAACCGAACTCGTCCAACAGTCGGTCGATCGCACACTCTGCCTCGCCCCTATTGAACCCGATTTCGTCGATAACGTCGTTGATCGCCGCCTCGCGGTCGGAGTCTCCGGCGCCGCAAGCTGTCCCGAAAAGCGCCATCGCAAGCACGACCCACACGTTCTTCATTTCCCCCAGCTCCCCCTGTTGGCGTCACCCTCCCGCGCTCAGGCACCATCCTGGCAGATCCGGGAGTAGGGCGCGCACGAAAAAGGCCCGCGCTCGTCACTGGCACGGTCGCGCGACGTGCATCAGAATCAACACATCGAGCGATCTACGCTTCCACTCATCTCAAATGTTTGGCCTTGCCCCTGATTCGCTAGGGCGCTTCGGATCAGGACAGCCCACACCAAGGAGGAGCAAGATGCTGGCCGATCACTTTGACCGTCGGCGGGTCTCGCCGAGGGTGCACCGTGGTGCCCGCGCCTTCCCAATCGGTGTCCAACATCCCCGGGAGCGATCTACCATCCCCGGGAGCGAGCTACGCCGACCCGCAGCCGAGACCTTTCGCTAGCTCGAGTCAGGTCGGCAAGTTCACGAGACCCGCAGCGACACCCAGTAGATGGCATTGGCCGAGACAGCGAGTTGGCTGACAACAGCGGCGTGCGCGGTGTCTAGCGGCTGAGGTCGTATGGCGGTGAACATGCCGGCATCTCGTTGTCGCCGGCGAATGTCGCGATCCTCTCGCTGATCGGGATCGCATCGGTCTCGGACTCGTAGAACGCCCGGTTTTCTCCGGTCTCCCGCAGCTCGTTGGCAAAGTTACGACGGTCTTGCAGGTAGGTGCGGTAGTCGGCCTCCCACAGCGGCACGATCGCCCGGCCCTTGTCGTCGGTGGGCTCTACCGAGACGAGGTTGTCCACCATCGCCTCGAGGATGTCGGTCGCCCTGTCGACGATCTCGGCGTGCTCGATGATCAACTCGGGACCGCCACCGTCGATGACACGAGGATCCGCCAGCTGAAAACGATCCTCGGTCGCCTGGACACAGATCTGCTGGGCCCGCGCGGCCCACGTCTCGTCACCGATCTTGTTGACTGCCTCTTTGGAAGCGAAGAACAGCGCCCAGATCCAAAACGTGGCGAAGCACACGATCACGACCCCCATCAGGAGCCGCTTCAGCGTCCTGGGGGCCGGGTGCGTGTCGTCGCCCGCGGTCGCGGTCTGATCGGCCGTCTGCATCGCCCGCAACCCTACGGGCGGGTGCCGCGATCAGCTCTCGATCGGGTCCATCTCGATCCCGAATGGAAACGGGCCCTGGACCACAACTGTGGCCCGGCAGTCGTCGATCAGGGCGCGTGTCCGGATTCGAGCAACCCACTCGACAGTTTCGCCTGCAGACACATCGTCGAAGGTGATGATGTCGACCTCTTCATCGATGGTGACGAACAGCGTGTAGTCACGGACCGAGCGGCTCTCGTTGGTGAGCGTGCCTTCGGCGGTCGCATTGCGGCCATCGAGTCGACAGGCGGTGACATCGGTAGCGACGGTGCCAGGCTCCATGAAGTCGGTGACAGCCCGGAACATCAACACCGAGAACACGACTCCAACCACGGCGATCAGCAGCGTCAGGCCCCCGGTGACGATGCCGACGATCGCCGGGCCGCGGCCCGAGCCGATCGATTCGCTGCGGCGCAGACCCTTGATGCCGAACACCAGCGCCAGGATTCCGAGCACGATGCCGATGATGACGATGAACGGGATCCAGGCGATCAGCATGCCGACGATGCCGCACGTCAGGGCGGCGGTCGCGATCCCGTTGCCCGCTTGAGGGCCGGCTCGCGAGTAGCCGGGCCCGGTGCCGAGCGGATCGACCAAGCGCTGTCCGACGTTGGATACATCAGCGGTCCAGGTGGCACCGTTGAAATAGCGGTGCTCGTAGCGGTCGAGCGGGTCTGGAAACCAGCCAGCCGGCGTCGCGCTCGGCGGTGTCGGGGGAGGCGGGTTGCTCACGACTGCGCAGAGTACCGTCGCCGGGGTGGAGATCGTGTTGATACGTCATGGCCAACCTGAGTGGATTCGTGACGGGCTGACTGTGGTCAACCCGTCGCTGACCGAGCTCGGGCAAGTACAGGCCGAGGCGATGGCTCACAAGATGGCGACGGAACCGTTTGATGAGATCCTCGTTTCACCGGTCGAACGTGCCCGACAGACTGCTGCCCCGCTCTACGCTGCGACCGATCGAGACGAGCGGATCGAGGCGTGGTTGGAGGAGATTCGCGATCCGGGCTGGCATGGATCTCCGGCCGAGAAGGCGGAACGGGCGTACCGCGAAATGCGCCAGCGCCCGGTCGATGAACGCTGGCATGGGCTAGAGGGTGGCGAGTCGATTCGTGAATTTACGAAGCGAATCCACGAGGGTGCCTCGCGATTCCTGTCTGAGCGCGGTGTCGAACGCGTCGACCACGAACTCCCGATGTGGTCGATCGCCGAGCCGGGTCGCCGGATCGCGTTGGTGGCTCACGCCGGCACGAATTCGGTCACGATCGCTCATCTGCTGGGTCTGGCAGCGACGCCGTGGGAGTGGGATCGCTTTGTGCTCGGTCACACCTCGGTCAGCCGATTGGAGGCGATTCCGGTGCACGGTGGATTCACGTTCAGCCTGACGTCGCTGTCGAATCTCGAGCACCTCGAGCCCGATCAACGCACGCGTTGATTCGACAGCGATCGTCGCTCGCTCGGCGAGCCGCCGGCTACGTTCACCGGCTACGTTCACCGGAGACCGTCATCGGTGATGGCCGAATGTTTTGGATCGGTCTGTCCTGAAGTTCCGGACCGCCCGCCCTGACCCCCGGTCATCGTCGAGCGTTCGTTAGCGTCGCCACATGAGCGATACGCGGGCCGATCAGGACAAGTTGCGGATGTTCACCTACCAGGTGTTCTCGAAACTGGAGGGGGCGTTCACGGCAGGCATGATCCATCTCGGCGACCGGCTGGGGCTGTACCGGGCGATGGCTGGCTCCGAACGGCCGATGACCAGTCAGGAACTGGCTGATCACGCTGAGCTGCACGAACGCTGGGTCCGCGAGTGGCTTTCCAATCAGGCCGCCGCCAACCTGATCGAGCTCGACAGCTCCGGCGACGTCGATCGGTTCTCGTTGTCGGGCGAGGGGCGGGCGGTATTCGCCAGCCCCGAGCATCCGGCGTTCGGAATGGGCATGTTCCATCGGCTCCCTGTGACTATGGGTGCACTGGAATTGATGCCAGAAGCGTTCGCGTCGGGCATCGGCCACGACTACGACAGCCACGGTCCAGAGGGGGCCGAGGGCATCGAACGCAGCTTCGAGCCGTGGAACAACGCCAACTTGCTGCGCAAGGTGTTACCGGCGATGGACGGCGTCGTCGAGCAGCTTCGAGCGGGGGTGTCGGTCGCCGACGTCGGGTGTGGCGCCGGGGGAGCGGTGCTGTTGATGGCAGAGGCGTTCCCGCACAGCAAGTTCGTCGGGTACGACATCTCACAACACGCCCTCGACCGAGCCAACGACAAGCTCGCCGAGTCCGGGCTGGCCAACGCCCGCTTCGAAGACCCGCGCACCGACCCGATGCCCTCCGACGGAACGGTCGACATCGTCACGTCGTTCGACTGCATCCACGACATGGCGCATCCACAGCCGGTGATCGAGGCGATCCGGGCTGCACTCGGCGACGACGGCCATTGGTTGCTGGTCGATATCCGTGCCGCCGAAACGCTGGCTGACAACATCGAAGCCAACCCAATGGCGGCGCTGCTGTATGGCGTGAGTGTGCTGGCGTGTATGTCATCGGCATTGTCCGAGCCCGACGGTGTTGGCCTCGGCACTCTCGGCCTGCCGGCGTCGAAAGCCGAGGGAATGGCCAGAGCGGCAGGCTTCACAAGGTTCGCAACGCTAGATGTGCAACACCCGATGAATGCCTTCTACGAAATACGCCCCTAGTTGGGAGTTGTGCCAGGCACAACTACCAACTCCCAGTCGCCTGGGCGCTTCTGAGTGCTCCGTGTTTTCGTCGGTCATCTCGGGTCAACTAGTGTCCCGACCTTGATGTCCTTGCACAGCGGCAAACGCCAACAAGCGCCTCGACCCCGGTCCGGAAGAGTCCTGTCCTATCTGGTAGGCGGTCTGTCGATCCTGATTGCGGCGTTGGCGTTCGGCGGCACGGCCCAAGCCCAAGACGATGATGGCCAGGCGATCTTCGGTCAGCTCCAGTACAGGAACGAGCAGGGCGAAACCGTTGTGCTGCCAGATGTCGAGATCACCGTCGACGGCGTCGGCAGCGTGACGACCGACGACAACGGCGAGTTCCGGATCGACGTACCCGATGGTGAGTATTCGGTAACGCTCGATATCGAGACGCTTCCGCCCGGCGTCAGCCTGAGCGATTCCGATCGTGCGGTCTTGCCCGTGGTACGAGTCGCCGACGGCGCTTCACAGCGGGTGCTGTTTCCGATCGTGGAGGGCGAGTTCGGCGCCCCCGACAGGGCCAGCACGATCAACTTCCGCCGATTCGCCCAACTGACGGCCGAGGGGCTCAAGACGGGCCTCTACTTGGCGATGGCGGCGATCGGGTTGTCGATGATCTTCGGCACCACAGGGCTGGTCAACTTCGCCCACGCCGAACTCGTCACGTGGGGCATGTTGAGCACGTACTTCTTCAACTTCTACGGGTTCGCCGGGGCGATCGGTTTCATGGCGGCCTGGCCGGCGCCCTTCGGAGGTGGCGTCAATCTGATCTTTGCTGCCGCATTCGGTGTGGCGGCCGGCGGATCGATGGGATGGTTTCTCAACAGATTCATCTTCAAGAATGCCCGTAGGGCCGGTGTCGGTCTGATTGCCCAGATGGTCATGACGATCGGTCTATCGATCCTGATGCGTTACCTTTTCCTGTACAACTTCCGGGGTAACCCGAGGACGTTCGGCGACTTCGCCGCACAGCGAGCCGTCTCGCTCGGACCGATCGAGCTGACCAGGAAGGACCTCTTGGCGATGGGGCTCTCGATCCTGTTGCTGCTCGGGGTCGGGGCATACATGCAGATGACTAAAATGGGCAAGGCGATGCGCGCAGTCGCCGACAATCGTGAACTCGCCGAGTCTTCGGGCATCGACGTCGAGAAGGTCATCAACTGGGTCTGGGTGTCGGGTGCGGCGTTGGCGGCGTTGGGTGGCGTGTTCTTCGGTCTCGACCAGGTCAAGTGGGACTTCGGCTTCCGAACCTTGCTGCTGCTTTTCGCGGCGGTCACGCTGGGGGGATTGGGGACCGCCTACGGCGCGCTGGTCGGCGCGCTCGTGGTCGGATTGGCTATCCAGCTGTCGACCCTCTTTATCGATGCCGAGCTGAAGAACATGACAGCGCTGCTGGTGATGGTGGTCATCTTGCTGTTCCGGCCGCAGGGAATTCTCGGACGTAGCGAGCGGATCGGTTAGCGGCATGGACTGGGGATTCATTTTCGAACGCACCTTTTCGGCCATGATCGGCCCGGAGGTCGTCGTTTTCGCGCTCGCCGCGATCGGACTCAATGTTCACTTCGGATATGCCGGACTGCTGAACTTCGGACAGGTCGGGTTCATGGCAGCCGGCGCCTACGGCCTAGGCATGACCGTTCATTGGATGGGCCTCAGCTTCTGGCTCGGAATCTTCATGGGGATCGGGTACTCGGTCGTTCTGGCGTTGATCCTCGGACTTCCGACGCTCCGATTACGGGCCGACTACCTGGGTTTGGTGACGATCGCGTCTTCCGAAACGATCCGGCTGTTCGTCCGATGGCGCGGCAATCGCGGTCGAACGGGGGCATCGGAAGGGATCGGAGAATTCGCCGGAGCGTTCTATGACATAAACCCGTTCAAGACCGGCGTTTTCTATCAGTTCGGCCCCTTCAAGTTCCTCGGCCGCGATCTGTGGGTGCTGGTCGTCGGCTGGTCGCTGTTGTTGTTGGCGGTGCTCGTGGTGTGGCAGCTGATGCGCTCGCCGTGGGGGCGTGCCCTCAAGGCCATTCGCGAGGACGAGGACGCCGCCAGAGCACTCGGGAAGAATGCATATGCGCTCAAGGTGCAAGCACTGATCCTGGGCGGCGTGATCGGCGGCGTCGCCGGCATGCTGCAGGTCGTTCAGAAGGCATCGATTCAGCCAGACACGTTCAACCCAGTGATTACGTTCCTGATCTGGACGATTCTGATCCTGGGCGGCCCAGGCCGCGTATGGTCGCCGGTGATCGGTTCGATGATCTACTGGTCGCTGATCGTGTTCATCGAGAATGTTCTTCGCGGGCTGCCCGACGGCGCCCGCGACGGGCTGGAGAGCACCGTCGAGCTGAGTGACTTCAATATCGGCCAGTTCCGATTTATCCTGGTCGGACTCGGCCTGGTGCTACTGGCCAGATACCGACCGCAGGGCATCTTCGGATCACGAGAGGAGATGGCGCTCGATGACCGATGAAGCCCGACCAACCGACGAAGACCACGGCTCC
>Ga0255047_10001034_pt1 | contig 21216 bp, 36 predicted proteins | sample JV7_2_1_MG_FD_183640 | JGI IMG/M metagenome (GOLD analysis project Ga0255047, IMG submission 183640) | Seawater microbial communities from Jervis Inlet, British Columbia, Canada - JV7_2_1 | ecosystem: Environmental > Aquatic > Marine > Inlet | place: Canada: British Columbia | collected 2016-10-06 | reverse complement strand
GGAAAAAAAAGTATTCGACAATTTGTAGAATAGCTTTTATACTAGGTATACCCGCAAGGGCATTTATAGGAAAAAAAAATGGATAAATACGAAAGAATAGAAGATGCGATATGTAAACTGGAAAGTCTTATATGTAAAGAATTGGATATTGATCTTGGCGATTATGAACTACAGCCTTTAGGCTTTCCTTCTGGCCTTGGCGATAACTTAAGGAGTAGATTGGCGGATAGGCAAGAACTAGAGAGCCTAAACGATCTTGACGCTTGGCAGAATGGTTCTCTGGTTAATACTGACGGCCTTAAAAACTTATCTTTAGCCAAGCTAAAAGATTTGGATAAAATGCTACAGGGGGTGAAATAATGAGCCAGACAGAATATTGTTACGTGGCCAAGTGCCTAGATATGAAATGTCCCAGAGTCTGGGGTTATACCAGAGAAGAGTGCGAGGAAGCCATGGAGAAGTGGACAGCTAAGCAAGTTAGATTTAAACCTTTAGGCTTGTATAAGTATCCACTGATTCATAAAGGTGAAAACAATTATGTAATTGATTGGGTTCATCAAGATGATGAAGGCAATTATACAGACAACGGACAGGACGTACTATGATTAAATATGATACTGTCAGTCCGTTTATTAAAGAGGTTAGAAATATCAACGGAAGCGTTTATCACGTTAAAGATAATGAAGTTATTCAAGAATTCTTCACGCTTCAAGAAGCAAAAGAATTTGTTAGATATATTCAAAATCCAAAAGCATACATTAGCAAATTGGGGGTGGCTAAATGATAGATACAATTACAAAATACTCTTTTCAAGATGCCTTTCATAAAATGGGACGGGGCGAGCAATTTTCATATGAGGGGTTAGACGCTCTTTTTGATTACTTCGAAATGTTAGAAGAGAATACTGACCGACAAATAGAATTAGATGTTATTGCGATCTGTTGCGAGTATTCCGAGTATGAAAATTTAAAAGAGTTCCAAAATGATTACGGGGATGAATATGAATCTCTGGAAGATATAGAGAATAGTACAACCTTAATTAAAATAGAGGATGAGGAGGGATTTATTATTCAGCAATTTTGAAAACTATCTCCAATAGTTTAAGGGGCTTTTTAGCCCCTTTTTTGTACCTATCGTAAACCCCCGCATATATGTCTATTCTATAGGCGGGTATGTATGGATTAATTAATAGCATTTACCCCAGCGTCCAGAGTGTTGCTTCTAAAAGTTCCAGAGTTTCCAAAAGAGAGCGGGGCGGGGCGGTCGGGATTGTCGGGAGTCGGGACAGTCGGGAGTCTGTTTAGTTAAATCACCCACACATATACACCTATACACCTATACACCTATACACCTATAAATAAAAAATAAATAAAGCTATAACAGAATTTAGATCTAAATTAGCCACCTATTAAGGCCAAAAAAAAGGGTTTTACAATTAGTAGAATATGACGGATAATTCACCCAAGGCGGACACTTTCGCGAGCCTGTTTTTTGGAGATAGAAAAATGGATAAACAAAAATCCAATTTAGAAGTGGTCAAGTTCAAACTTGAATTCACTTGGTTAATGATCGTAACTGGCAGAGATGAAGAAGCAGCTTCTGTTTTTAATGAAGCTCTTAAAATCTTAGATGCTGAGATCGAAAATGAAAGAGAGGTGGCTTAATAATGAAAACATTTATTATTAAAGGCGAGTTTGAGTATTCGATTGAAGCTGAAACAGAGCAAGATGCTAAAGAAAAAGTTGAAAACAATTTAGCAGATTTAAACAACATTTCTCATGAAATTGAGGAGGTGGCGTAATGACTTACGATCTAGAAAAAGCTGAAACTCGTGAAGAGCTTGCTGAAATGAATAGACTTAATCTACTGGACGCTCTAGCGTCCAGTATGAGAGAGACTCCCTTAACTGAGGGTGGCGTTCATCACTTGCCATATATCACGCTGTCCTTGATTGATCGAGGGCTGGCAGATACGAGAGCCATTCCTATTGGTAGAGCTTTAGAGAAGGGAGATGTTAGCGGTCTATCTTGGGCAATCCTAGAATGCGACAGCTACAACTTTCCGCTACTGGTTAAGCTAGAGCCTAGGTTGTTCGAGTTGCTGTTGTCTGACGGAAGTATTGAGGGCGATTGGCCAGTCCTCTCTGAGCGATTAGAAGAGGTGTTGAAATGAGCCTATCAAGAAAACACTTCGAAGCGATCGCGGACAGTATCAAAAATATTAGGCTTGCTTGGTCGCGTAGGGAACTAGAGTTCGACGAGCAACCATTTATAGATATGGTAGATGATATGTGCTACATGTGTAGGAAAGATAATCCCAACTTTGATAGAGATAAATTTATCGAAGCGTGTGGATTTGAAAATGGTTTATATCCTGAGGAAGATTAATATATGGAAATCTTAATATTAATTATCATCTTGATAATGGTTCTAACTGATAAATAGGAGGTGAAGAGGGGAGAAGGGGGGCTAATAACCCCCTTTTTTCTTGCTTATAGATACGAGAGGGGAGAAGGGCGGGTATATTTGCGTATATTTATACGCATTTATATAGCTATAAACCAAGAATGCTGTAGGAATGCGGGTTACAGAGCATCTCATATACCTAAGTATTTGGATATATACAGCGGTATAGCTGGATATTTACAGTCAGAGCTGAATAATCCGCCCTCCCCTAAAATTTTCCCTTCGGGTATAGTAACCGTCGCAAGCTCCTCTCCTTACCTTTTAGACCAGTAACCAGTAGAGTAAGCCAGTAGAAAGAATGCCGTCGCAAGCTCCTCTAAAGAATTTATAAGGGACTCTATCGTAGTCGGCAATCGGGTTGGGATATATCATATCTATCGAGGGGACACCCCATATGTTAGTAACACACACTACACATACACTAAACCACAGTAATACACATACTCAAACTCTCATTTTTTAAAGTTTGCCTTTTGTATGGCCGTCATATATGATTCGTCTGCAGGTGAGGTATTTTTGCACTTCGTTCAATCTATCTTCTCCAAGATCTTTATCTTACCTGCACCTTAAAAAAAATTTTATATCCAAAAAAATCTCCAGACAAAAAATATTTTTGTTTTTTTTCTAACACGTTTTTCCAAATAAACAAAAGGGTACCCATACCCCCAAAAATTTTTTCTATACTTTTTAAAGTTTGGGATGTTAGAATAAGTCAACCGAGGAATTGATATGGCATTTTTAAATAAAGGAAGAAGTAAACTAACAACAAAACCTGCTAGGTCTGTTAAGAGAATAACTAAGCCAAAAGCTCCAGTTAAAAAACCAACAAATGTTAAACCAAATGTTGCTGGTCAAGCAGCGGCAAGAGCTTCGCTTAATGCGAGCCGAGGAAATTTTGGAGGCGAAGGCAGAGCTACTACTGGTAAAAAAGTTACAAGAACAAATGCCAAGCCTGTAAAAAGCAGAACTTCGGTTAAAGTAAGTCAACGCTCAAAAAAAATAAAATAATATGGGATTTTTAAGCAAATTAAATAAATCGTTAGGTTTTAGCAAAGGAACTAAAGAAAGGGCACGCGCTCTTAAAAGAAGAGAAGCGTCTGTTTTGACTGGATTACGAAATACAAACAGGCGAAATATAGGTAGTGGCCTTATCTTTGGCAGAAAACCTCGAGGCAATATGGGTTCTGATTTTAGACTGCCCCAAAAAAATATCGCTTTTAGCGAAGCCATTCGCAGGCTACAAGAACAACGCGATATGGGTATGCCAAGAAGACCAAGTATGCCAGGTATGGGTTCTCCAGGCGGAACTCCTGGATTTTACGATAGAGTGTTCAAAACAGTTAATCCTAGAAGACCAAGTATGGGTATGATTGGAACACCCCAACCTATACCAGAAAGAATGCCAACAGACCCAAGCTCTTATTACAACCCAACTATCTTTGGTCAACAAATGGGCGATATGGATTTCAGTCAGATGCCAGAGATATCTCCAGTAGATATGTCTAACTTACAAATGCCAACTCTTCCTCGAGAAATTTCTCAAATGGATCTTCCGCAAATGCCAGAAGGTTTACCAAGTATGCAAGACGTTCAAGGAATGCCTCAAATGCGTATGGGCGATATGCAACCACGTATGATGATGCAAGCAGGTGACGAAGTTTCACCCGAGCAAGAAATATTTAGCTTGCAAGCGCAACTTAAAAATTTAGAAGAACAATTGCGTATGGACCGATCCTACAACGACGACCAAGCCGTTATCAATACATCTGCTGAAATGGCTGCCATTCAAAAAAGAATGCAAGAAATATTATCTGATAGAAATGTAAGAGAAATAATGGGTGAAAGAGGTCGTACTATTTCCGATATGGACAGTCAGATGGGTTTTAAAGCGGCTGGCTCTATTGGAAGTGACGATCAAGGCAATCCAGTTTTTCCAGAATACGCAGGGGGAGACGAAGTTTCCTTCCCCGACCTAACAGGCGATGGTAAAGTAACTCAAGCAGATATATTAAAAGGCCGAGGCGTTTACGCTGAAGGCGATGAGGTAATGATGATGCAAGAAACTGATATGATGGCGCCAGGAAACCAAGAGATTGAAGCAAGCTTAATGGAAGTCCAAGGCATGCAACCAGACATGCAAGTATTAGATCAATACGTGCAAATGGTTACCCAAATGATTCAAGCTGGAGCATCCGAAGCAGAAGTAATTGAGTCTCTAAGACAAGCTGGTTTAGATGACGACGATATTGCTGCTGTATTTCAAGCCGTAATGGAAACTATGCAAGGCAGTATGGAGCAAGGCGGTATCGACGCAGAGCTGGCTCAGCTAGGTTAAAGATGGCTGAGTTGCCGTTTATAGATCGCGTACGCAATCCGCAGAACTATCCAAACCCAACCAAATTCGATAAGGAAGGCCGTCCGCAAACTCATTTGCTTTCAGCAGATATAGACGACAAGACTGGGAACTGGATTGTTTATCCTAAATTAGTTATTAAAGACGGCAAGTACGTTGAACAAAGCATGCAAGACGCAATCAACTCTGGCGACTCAGTTAACTTTGGCAAAGACCAAGACTCAGCAATTGAGTTTTCTAAAACCTACAAAGACGAACTTAATCCAGACTTTGAGAAATACTACGAAGACTTTAGGGTAAAAAAAGCAACAGGCGGCGAAGCTAATAACTTACAAGCAGCACTTGACCTAATACAGAATCCTGTTACATCCTCAATTAGTCCCTTAGGTGATCCAACTCTTAGTCCTTTGATGGAAAGTTTGCAGAAGAATCCTATTGATGACTTTGCGATGATGATGGCTAGCCCAGTTAAAAAAGTAACATCTGCGGCAAGACTAGCGCAATTAGCAAATCCAACAGATGAAGTTTTTGAAACGGTTACTAGAAAAGAGCTACTAGATTATATTAAAACCATTCCGCTTAAAGAAAGATTAGCTTTGCGTGCAAATGATTCTATTCCGCTTAATGGCAAGTACGCAATATTAGACCACGCCAAGCTTGATTTTTACGAAGATATTGTTGACCTAAGCAAGCTACCTAAAAATTTTAAAACTGGCGATAATACTTTAGGAAAAATCTATATGGAGAAAAACAATATTCCAGCCAAAATAGATGCAACAGAGTCTTTGGCTGGTTTTAAACCTAGACCTTACTTTGAAGAAATAATAGATTTTAAAAAGGGTACAGAAAAAATTAAGCTAAGCTTTCCAAAAACTGGAAGCATGCAGCCTTACGGGGCTCAAACCAAATACAGGCAAAAAACTTTGACCAATCCTTCTAAAGAAGACTTAGATAAGTTGTTTAAAGGAATGAGAGAAAAAGATTTACAAAAACAATTAGACGGTTTGCGAAAAGCTAAATCTATAGAAAAAGATCCTGGCAGCACGTTAGGCGATTTAAATGAAGCAACAAAACTCAAGCAAAACGCATCTTTCAAAACATCCGACGATATAGCAAAAGAACTATTAGAATTGCAAGGTGTAGAAAAGCTAGATACAGACTTATTGGCAATATTAAAAAAACAATATAATCTATAACATATGGATTTTTCCAAACTTACAGAGGCTGAACTCAAAGAAGCCCTGCTGCTTTTAGAAAAACAAGACGGTTACTCAACGCAAGACGAGTGCCAAGAATCTTTTCTAAGCTACGTCAACCACATGTGGCCAGAATTTGTCTGCGGTCGCCATCACGTTATCTTTGCCGAAAAGCTAGAACAAGTAGCCAGAGGAGAGATCAATCGTTTAATTGTTAACATGCCACCTCGACATACCAAATCAGAATTTGCTTCAACCTTCTTTCCGTCTTGGGTGATGGGACTAAAACCTAAAATGAAAATAATGGAGACGACCCATACGGGTGAGCTCGCCGTTAGGTTCGGTCGTAAAGTTCGTAACTTAATGGATCAAGAAGAATACAAACAAGTTTTTCCTAACGTCAATCTGCAGGCTGACAATAAATCAGCAGGACGTTGGGAAACCAATAAGGGTGGCGAATACTTTGCAGCAGGTGTGGGTGGGGCTGTAACTGGGCGGGGTGCGGATCTGTTAATTATTGATGATCCGCATTCTGAACAGGATGCTCTATCTCCGACCGCGTTAGAGTCTGCGTATGAATGGTACACCTCTGGACCAAGACAGCGTCTCCAACCAAAAGGTGCGATTGTAATTGTTATGACGCGCTGGTCTTCTATCGACCTAACCGCTAAGTTATTAGATGCGCAGAAAGAACCTTTGGCTGATCAATGGGAAGTGATAGAGTTCCCTGCTATTTTCCCAGATACAGAGAAACCTCTTTGGCCTGAGTATTGGGCGTTAGAAGAATTACAAAAAGTTAAAGCGTCTTTGCCTGGTATGAAGTGGAATGCTCAGTGGATGCAAAATCCTACCGCAGAAGAGGGTTCTATTATCAAACGCGACTGGTGGCAAAGATGGAAGCATGATACCTTGCCGTCGGTTAAGTACATCATGCAGTCTTACGATACCGCTTTCTCTAAAAAAGAAAGTGCCGATTACTCAGCTATCTCAACTTGGGGTGTTTTTAGACCCAACGAAGATTCGCCCGATTGCGTTATTTTATTAGACGCTCAAAGAGGGCGTTGGGATTTTCCAGAACTAAAAGAAATAGCTATGCGTGAGTACCAATATTGGGAAACAGATATGGTATTGATTGAAGCCAAGGCTTCTGGAACTCCGCTTACCCATGAGCTTAGAAGAATGGGCATACCTGTTGTTAATTACTCGCCGACCAGAGGCCATGATAAGACAACTAGGATGCATTCAGTTGCGCCTATTTTTGAATCCGAAATGGTGTATGCACCCAATAGAGCATTTGCTGAAGATATGATTGAAGAATGTGCGTCATTTCCGTTTGGAGCTCACGATGATTTATGTGATACTATGACTCAAGCTTTGATGCGATTCCGCGAAGGCGGTTTTGTTTCTTTAGATAGTGATTACGAAGATCAAGAACGCGAACCTAGACAGAGAGTTTATTACTGATGGCAATAGAAAGACAAACACCCGATCCAGCTCAAGAAGTTGAAGAATTTCAAGATATGACATCTGAGCAGTCAACCGATGATATTGATAGTGAGATTATTGAAATTTTAGGAGAGCTAGACGAAGAAGGTGTTCAGTATCAAGATGATGGATCTGTTATCTTGGGTGACTTAGACGAAGATATGGGAGATGTAGGCTTTGGTGAGAACTTAGCTGAAGTTGTTGAAGATTCTGAAATTAATAAAATCTATATTGAGCTAACAGCAGCAATTGAAAACGATAAGTCTGCTAGAGAAGATTGGGAAAAAACTTATACCGACGGTTTAAAATACTTAGGTATGAAGTTTGACAACAATCGTTCTGAACCATTTGAAGGCGCGTCAGGTGTAATTCATCCTTTATTGGGAGAAAGTGTTACCCAATTTCAAGCTCAAGCTTACAAAGAATTATTGCCAGCAGGCGGCCCAGTTAAAACTCAAGTAGTTGGTGAATACAGCCCAGTAGTAGAAGAGCAAGCTCAACGCGTGCGTGAGTTTATGAATTACCAAATTATGCACGTGATGGAAGAGTACGACGAAGACTTAGATCAGATGTTGTTCTATCTTCCGTTAGCAGGTTCTGCTTTTAAGAAAGTTTATTACGATGAAAATTTAAAACGTGCTGTTTCTAAGTTTGTTGCACCCGAAGATTTAATTGTTCCTTACTATACAACCGACCTAGATTCTTGCCCAAGAATTACTCACTTAATTAAAATGCCAGAGAACGAAGTTAAGAAACTTCAAGCTATTGGTTTTTACAGAGACGTTAAAGTTGACGGCGGCAATAACTTAGTTGGTAATACTGGTTTAGATTCAGAGCTAGAAAAACTAGAGGGTGTTGAACCTTCGTACGATACAGGCGAAGTCTGTCATTTGTATGAAGTTCATTGCAATCTAGACTTAGATGGTTTTGAAGATACCAACGAAGAAGGTGAATTTACAGAAGTAAAACTGCCTTATATCGTAACGATTGATACCAACAGCGAAAACATTTTATCTATCAGAAGAAACTTCGAAGAAGACGATCCGATGAAGAAAAAAATTGCTTACTTCGTACATTTTAAATTTTTACCAGGCCTAGGATTCTACGGCTTTGGTTTAACTCATATGATAGGTGGCTTATCTAAAGCTTCAACTTCAATTGTTAGACAGTTGATAGATGCTGGAACTTTAGCTAATTTGCCCGCAGGATTTAAAACCCGAGGCATTCGTATTAGAGATGAAGACACGCCTATTCAACCAGGCGAGTTTAGAGACGTAGATGCACCCGCAGGAAGTTTGCGAGATGCTATTCAGCCTCTGCCATTTAAAGAGCCAAGTTCTACTTTATTGCAGTTGTTAGGCTTATTGGTTCAAAGCGGTCAACGTTTTGCGTCAATAGCAGAAATAAATATAGGCGAAGGTAACTCTCAAGCACCCGTAGGAACTACTATTGCTCTATTAGAAAAGTCAACAAAAGTCTTGTCTGCCATTCATAAACGATTGCATGCAGGCCAAAAGAAAGAATTTAACATGTTGGCTTCAATATTCTCTAAAAGCTTACCCCCTGTTTATCCTTACGCTGTATCAGGCGGTCAGATGGAAATTAAACAAACTGACTTTGATGAAAGGGTAGATGTCTTCCCTGTTTCAAATCCAGATATTTTTTCTACCAGCCAACGAATAATTATGGCTCAAGAAATGATGCAGTTGGTTCAATCTAATCCAGAAATACATGGGCCAAATGGAATGTATGAGGCCTATAGAAGAATGTATGCAGCTTTGGGAACTGACAATATTGATGCGTTATTAATTCCACCCCCAGATACTCAGCCTAAACCGATTGAGTCTGGAATGGAAAACAGCACTTTATTAATGGGTGGTACGGCTCAAGCGTTTATGCAACAAAACCATGATGCTCATATAGCATCTCACGTTAACTTGTTAAACATGCAGCCAGTTCAAATGAACGCTCAAATTCAAGCAAACATATATTCGCATATCATGCAGCATCTACAGATGAAAGCCGATATGATTGCGCAACAACAGATGCCGCCCGAGGCCCAGCAGCAATATCAACAATTGCAGCAACAAGCCCAACAATCCACACCTGTTGACGCGGCGGCGCTCAATCAACAAGCCAACGATATATTGGCTCAGTTTAGCTCTCCTATAATGACCGATCTAGTAGGACAATTTGCTCAACAAGTAGCAACGCCTCCGCAAGAAGATCCTTTGGTTGTTATTAGAAAACAAGAGTTAGCACTTAAAGGTCAAGAGTTACAACAAGACAAAGAACAGTTCCAAATGAAGGAACAAATGCGTTCTCAAGAACAATCCCGACAAGATAAAATAGATCGAGAGCGTATTGACGCTCAGCGAGATATTGCTAGAATGAAAGACGATACAACTCAAGATAGACTTGACCAACAAAAAGAACTAAAATTGATTGATCTTGGGTTAAACCAGATAGATCAATACAGGTAAAAAAATGGCTAAAAATATAAAAGTAATAAAAAACAAACTTTCATACAGTAATAAAGGAACTGTTTCGTCTAAAGTAAAGACGGGAACTTTTTCAGCAAGTACCACTCCAACTCCAGGAACAGGTAAAGGCAAAGCTAGGGGGCTCGGCGAAGCTTCATCTGGCGGTAAGTTTTCTGGCATTTATTAATGTCAGCAATTTGGGTAGCTGACCAATTACAAAAGCGGCTAAAGGAGAAGAAAGAAGACACCCAAAGTCAAATACTTAATGGTGCTAAATCTTTTGAAGATTATCAATATCTACGTGGACGTTACAATTCCCTCGTTGACGTAGAACAAGAACTTAGGGAATTGCTAAAGAGGATAGAACAAAATGACGAAGAACAAGGTACTGGTCCCTGACCATATAGCTGCTGAAATTGAAAAAGATAAAACAGCGACAATAAAAGAAGAAGAGAAATCTGAAGTTGACAAAGCTTTTGTTAGCTCAGAAGAAAGAGTTCTTGATCCTACGTTAGTAGATAAGAGCTTAATTGAAAGAATGCCTAGCCCTTCAGGTTGGCGCATGTTGATTCTTCCCTACAGAGGTAGAGGAGTAACAAAAGGTGGGATTCACCTAACCAAAGAATCCGTAGACAGAGAAGCTTTAGCTTCAGTAGTGGCTTATGTTATTAAGATGGGCCCACTCTGTTATCAAGACAAGAAAAAATTTGGAGACACACCTTGGTGTGAAGAACGGCAATGGGTGCTAATTGGTCGGTATGCTGGAGCTCGCTTTAAGTTAGGCGATGATGCAGAATGCCGTATTATTAACGACGACGAGGTTATCGCTACGATCGCAGATCCCGATGATATCGTCACGCTGTAAACGTGAGGAGGACTCATGCTAGAAGAAGAAAATAATCAAGCTCCTGAAGAGGAGATTGAAGAAGGTGAGATTGTAGAACTTGATGTTCCAGAAGAAGATCAAGAAGCGCAAGATGCTATAGAAAATGTTTCTGAAGAAGAAACAGTCAAGGATGAAGGACAAGACGAATTAGAGAACTACTCAAAAGGTGTTCAAAAACGTATTGCAACTTTAACCAAAAAAATGCGTGAGCAAGAGCGTGCCGCTCAATCTGCTTACGAGTATGCAAAAAATTTACAAGCTGAAAACCAAAACTTAAAAACTAATACCAATCACCTTAATCAAAGTTATTATGGTGAGGCTGAGAACAGATTAAAATCTCAACGTTCTCAAGCCAATACTGTTTTAAAGTCAGCGTATCAAGATCAAGACTGGGATAAGGTAACTAAAGCCCAAGAGATTCTTGATAAAATTACAGTTGAAGAAAGTAAGTTAGCAACTAATAGAATGCAAATTGAAAGGGAGCCTGTATATCAGAATGTTCCTCAACAACAGATGCAACAACAACCAATTCAAGCGCCTACCCCTCAAGCAGACCCTGAAGCTGAGAGTTGGGCACAAAAAAACGAGTGGTTTGGTCAAGACGAAATAATGACTTTAGCCGCTTTTAACATTCATCAGAAATTAATTGAGGAAGAAGGGTTTGATCCTTCGGATACAATGTACTATGATGAGATAGACAAACGTATTAGAACTGAATTCCCTCACAAATTTAGTGATGGCGGAGCGGTAAAATCTAAAGCGAAGATGCAACAAACTGTTGCTCCAGCTGGAAGATCTGACAGCTCTGGAAGAAAGCGACAAGTCAGGCTCACCAAAAGTGAAGTCGAAATGGCCCGTCGTTTAAATGTACCAGTACAAGAATACGCAAAGCATATTAAAAGGTAACAAATATGACTGAAGATAATAAAGAAAATAACAGGACTCCGCGTTCTGCAGAAACTCGAGCTATCAAAGATACTGCTCGCAAACCATGGCGTCCCCCATCTATGTTGGAGACACCACCTGCACCTGAAGGTTTTACCTACAGGTGGATAAGAGCCGAAGTTGTTGGTCAGGATGATAAGAAGAATGTAATGTCTAGATTGCGTGAAGGTTTCGACCTTGTTCGCGTCGAAGAGATTGGAGACTTTGAACTTCCTTCGATTGATAATGGAAAGCACGCTGGTGTTGTATCCGTGGGTGGTTTGCTTTTGGCTAAGATTCCGAATGAAACACGTGATGAAAGAAACGCCTATTTCAATAACCGTGCACAATCGCAACAAGACGCGATTGACAATGATCTAATGAAGGAATCAGATCCAAGTTCTCCGATGTTAAAACCTCAGAGAACTACAAGCGTAACTTTTGGTGGTGGTAAAAGAAGTTAATTCTTTTGCTACTTTAACAATTTTTAAATTAAAGGTATAAAAAAATGGCAAATACAAATGCTCCTTTCGGTTTAAAACCAATTGGAAAATTGGGCTCAGGTTATAATTCTACAGGAACAACTGAGTACGATATTCTAACTGGTACAACTGGAACAATTTATACAGGCGATCCAGTAAAAATGGTCAACACAGGCGGCATTGCCGTTGCTGCTGCTGGCGATCTTTTACTAGGAGTCTTTCAAGGCTGTCACTTTACTAATTCAAGCGGTGAGAAGGTTTATTCTCCAGTTTGGACTACGTTGACAGCTTCATCTGATGCGAAAGCATTAGTAGTCGATGACCCAGACGTTTTGTTTGAAGTCCAATCAGCCGCAACAGGCAGTCTTACCAAAACCGAAATCGGTTTAAATGGTGACATTGTTTACGCAGCAGGTTCTTCTACAACTGGAATGTCAGCAGTAAAACTTAGTGGCACTATGGCTACTGGTACTGCGCAACTAAGAATTATGGGATACTCAAATGATCCTTCTAATAATGCCTTAGGAACTGGGTCCCTTTCAACCAATGCTAATATGATCGTCAGAATCGACGAGCATTTTAACAGAACCGCAGCAGGAGTTTAATCATGGCTATTAATAGAGCTCAATTAGCGAAAGAATTAGAACCAGGATTAAATGCCCTTTTCGGCATGGAATACGACCGTTATGATTCTGAGCATGAAGAAATTTTTGAAACCGAATCCTCAGACAGAGCGTTTGAAGAAGAAGTAATGATCGTGGGCTTTGGTAACGCTTCGGTAAAAGGTGAGGGAGAAGGCGTAGCTTTTGACCAAGCTTCTGAAGGGTTTACATCAAGGTACTCACACGAAACTATTGCTTTGGCTTTTGCTCTTACAGAAGAAGCGGTCGAAGATAATCTTTACGATAGACTTGGTTCAAGGTATACAAAAGCCTTGGCTAGATCTATGGCGAATACTAAACAAATCAAAGCTGCTGCTGTATTGAACAATGCGTTCGATACAAGCATTACTGGTGGAGATGGTAAAGCACTTGTTGCTACTGACCATCCACTAGGTGGCGGAGGTACGGCTAGTAACAGACCTTCAACTTATGCCGATTTGAATGAGACTTCATTAGAAGATGCTCTTATTAATGTTTCAACTTTAGTTGATGACAGAAATTTGACCATTGCTCTTCAAGCGCAAAAGTTAATTATTCCACCAGCATTACAATTCGTTGCTGACAGATTATTGCAAAGCAATGGCCGTCCAGGTTCATCTGACAACGACGTAAATGCTATGAAGAATATGGGTATGATTCCTCAAGGATATGTTGTTAACCATTATCTGACTGATACAGATGCTTGGTTCTTAAAAACAGATTGTCCTGATGGATTTAAACACTTCCAAAGAAGTCCAATGTCTACCTCTTTAGAGGGTGATTTCGATACTGGTAACATGCGTTACAAAGCTAGAGAAAGATATTCATTTGGTTATTCTAATTGGAGAGCTGTTTACGCTTCTCAAGGTATCTAAATCCGATTATTCGGTAAAAGGGAGCTTCGGCTCCCTTTTTTTTGTTTTAAAAACTTGTCAAAAGCATACAAAGTAACTTAAACTTACTAAAAGTAACAAACTATTGTTGTTATGCAGACAGGATTACATTCTTCTTACAGTCTAGCAAACTCACCTTGTAATGGTATTTGCTCTACCTCTATGGCTCCATTTGATGATAGGTGTAAAGGTTGCGGAAGAACTGTCGAAGAAATTAGAGACTGGGAAAAATATCCAGAATTTGAAAAAAAAATAATTAATGTAAAAAATTGGTTAGAAAATTACGATATAAGACAAAAAATAGAGGTTCCAGTAAATATGCCAGAAAATAAAATAAAAGATATAAACGGTAGATTAATTACTATTATTTCTATGATAGAAATGATTGGCCAAGATCTATTGGAAAGTTATGGCAAAGACGAATCTATAAAAGAAGCTTATCAATCTCTTGTTAAGTCTAGAGAAGAAATCTTAAAAACCAAACAAACTCTTCCCTATTCAGACTAATTTAATATATACTTTAGCTAGTAACTAGGATTATTAACTTGTTCTATCGACTGACCTAGCAGACAAGCCGAGACAATAGAACTTATTTCCGAGGAGGAAATTATGGCGAATTCAACTTTTTCAGGTCCAGTTAGGTCCGAAGGTGGTTTTGAACAAATCACAGTAGCATCATCAACAGGTGTTATAACAACAAACCTTGATATTTCATCAGCAGGTGCAATCACTACTTCAAGTACAATTAATGCAAAACAAGTAGTAGATACTACTTTTAATGCGGCAGGAGCGGCATCAGCTACTTTAACAGCAGCCCAGTCAGGAACTTTGTTTTTGATTAATGGAGCAGCAGCTAATGTAATTACTTTACCAGCATTGTCTACAGATAACGTAGGAGTTCATTATGACTTTCAACTTACAGTAGCTGTTGGCGGAAGCGTAACAACTACCTTTGTACTTCCAGGTTCAGCTGTATCAAATTTCCAAGCAATGCTTTCTTTGGTTGCAGGAACAGCAGCTAACGCAGTAAGTGATGTAGCAGGAGATACTTTAACTCTACCAAACTCAACAGTTGCAAATGCTAGAGTTTCTATGACTTGTGTTGTAGATGATGGAACAAACTCTACGTGGATGGCTACTGCTCTATCAACTCCAATAGCTACAGTATCTTAATAGGGGTAAATTATGGCAGATGCAGTTACAACAACAACCATACAAGATGGTGATAGGATAGCTGTTATACAGCTTACTAACACATCTGATGGTACTGGTGAAAGTGCAGTTACAAAAATAGATGTTAGTAGCCTAGCTACTAACAGCTCTACTGGACAAACTTGTACAGGCGTTAAGCTTGGCAAAATTGTTTATTCTACCTTTGGAATGAGTGTAAAACTTTTATGGGTTGCAACTACCAATACTATTTGCTGGGATCTTAATTCAGACTATACGACTGATGAAGACTTTACAAGCTTTGGCGGCATACAAAATACTGCTGCATCAGGTGGAAAAACAGGAGATATAGCACTTACTACTACTGGTCATTCAAGCGCAGATTCTTACGTTATAGTTTTAACTTTAATTAAAGAATACGCTTAATTTAAATTGGCAACCCCAAGAAAAGGTAAGGCTAAAGTAAAAGTAACAGCTTCTGGTAAAAGAGTTAGCTACGGTCAATCTGGTAAAGCAAAAGGCGGTGGTCCAAGAGTTAAGCCAGGTACATCTAAGGGTGACTCTTATTGCGCAAGAAGTCTTGGTATAAAGAAAAGACTATCTAAAAAGAAACAAAACAATCCTAATACTCCAAACAATCTATCAAGAAAAAGATGGAAATGTGTTGGAGCAAAATCTAAAAGAAAGTAATGGCTACCAAAAAAGATGCTTGTTATAAAAAAGTAAAAGCAAACTCTAAAGTTTGGCCTAGCGCTTATGCTAGCGGTAGATTAGTTCAATGCAGAAAAAAAGGTGCAGCAAACTATGGAAATAAAACTAGAGTTAAAAAATTTGCTGGAGGACCAGTCAAAGGCCAAGGTTGTATAATGAGCAACAGAAAAAGATAATGTCTAAGAAAGAAACACTTAGAGATTGGTTTTCTAAAAATAAAGGAACAGGCTGGGTTGATTGCAAAACAGGTAAGCCTTGCGGCCGCAAGAAAGGCGAGAAAAGAAAAAGCTATCCTGCGTGTAGACCTACAAAAGCTCAATGCACATCAGCAGCCAAAAAGAAAACTAGCTCTAAAAGAATTAGTTGGAAAGACGGCAGAGTAAAAAAAAGTAATGGTGGTTTTATAGCTAAAGGCTGTGGTAAAGTTATGAATAACCGAAGAAAAGTAACTACAATCTCCTAAAGAGGATAAATAATGTTTAAAAGAACTAAAGGCTACGCAATGGGCGGTTCTGTAAAAGGAACTAAATACATGTCTAAAGGTGGTGCAGCTAAAGGAACAAAATATATGGCTAAGGGTGGAGCAGCAAAGGGAACAAAATATATGGCTAAAGGCGGTAAATCTTAATTTACACCCCTTATGTCATATTTAATTTCTAACATACCTCAGTTTAAATGTTGGGTAAGAAAAGAATTTACAGCAAATCACACTAATTATCATGGTGAGTATTTACATGCTTTGGTTATAGCTGTTAATACTATTCCAGATAGGTCTTTATCGTTTCAGGTAGTTTTTACTGGATGCGAAATTGATAATGAAGAAGACGCACCAAATATTCATGGCGGTGCTATGTGGGCAAGAATGCCTATCCAAGCTTTAGTAGCAGATATACCATTAGAAGAATGGCCAACTCCAATGGAAGACCATTTAGCTCAACCCTGGGATTGTCTTAGCCATGAGCATTCTGTTGTAGTTATGGACAGAGTAAGTTCATCTCCTTGGCTATGCAAAATAGGAGGAGAATTTTATACAGGAAAGTATCTATTTACTGTAGACTATACAGAGAATTCTATAGCAGATGATCCAGCTCAACATAAGCAGTCACATGTGTTATATTTAACAGACGCTGGTGAATATACTGGCAGTTTTGTAGCTCTGCCAAATAATAGAGTGAGAGCAACAAACCCTGCTTTGTGGCGTGTGGGCGAGGGAGCTCCAGATTTTATGCCCTCTCAATGGACGCATTCAGCAGAACAACATGAGAGCTATATGGACCCAAATATAACATTTAACAATCTATACGCTCCAGAGGATTAATTATGGCAACATCAAGCAGTACAGATTTTGAGCCAAACGTAGCTGAGTTCGTAGAAGAAGCATTTGAAAGATGTGGCTTAGAACTTAGGACTGGTTACGATCTAAAAACAGCCAAGCGTTCTATTAATATTATGTTGGCTGAATGGGCTAATAGAGGTTTAAACCAATGGACAATAGAGCAAACAACTCAAGCTTTAACAGAGGGAACATCTAGTTATTCTTTAAATTCTAATGTGATTGATATATTAGATATGGTTGTTAGGCGTACTGTTAATTCAGTAGATACAGATATTTCTATGTCCCGTTTAAGCAGAAGTGAGTATATTAATATTCCTAATAAAACAACAAAATCTAGACCTTCTCAATTTTTTCTTGACAAACTAACGACTCCAGCAATTAAGATATGGCCCGCTCCAGAAAATTCTACTGACATATTAGTATTTAATAAAATAGTAAGAATGGATGATGCAGACAAACCAACCAATACTATGGATATGCCGTTTAGGTTTTATCCTTGTTTTGCTGCTGGACTTGCTTATTACATTTCAATGAAACGATCTCCAGAAAGATCAGCGGTATTAAAACAAGCATATGAAGAAGAATTTCAACGAGCTATGTCTCAAGACGAAGATAGAGCTTCTTTTAGAATCAGACCTTATTTAAGAGGATTGTAAAATGGCTTACGCAAATGCTAAATTTGCCGTTGCTCTTTGTGATAGGTGTGGTTTTGAATATAAGCTTTTATCTCTTAAAAAAGAATGGAATGGTTTAAAAACTTGTTCTGAATGTTTTGAACCAAAACACCCTCAATTAGAACCTCATAGAGCTCCCTCAGATCCAGAAGCTTTATATGATCCAAGGCCTAGCAACGATTTAGAAATAGGCGAAGGTTTTGTATTTGTTAGAGATTCTAATATTTTTAAAGGCAATAATATGAATCCTTCAATTGTTGGTCAAAATTTTATATTAAGTGAAATGACAGCAAGTGTTGGAGCAGTTACAATAACAACATGACTTTATCTGAATTAAAAACAATTATTCAAAATTACGTTGAAAACGACGAAACAACATTTGTTTCTACGTTAGACGATATGATTCAAATAACTGAAGATAGGCTTCTTGAGTTAATTCAATTTGATTATTTTAGAAAAAATGTAACTGGTAATTTAACTACTGGAAATACTTATTTAACAGCTCCATCTGATTTTAAAATGAGTTTTTCTTTAGCTATTATTGACAGCAACAATGATTATCATTATTTAGATAAAAAACATACTAGTTTTATGCGTGAATATTCTAATGATGCAGTAGCTACATCAGAGAGAGGTAGGCCTTTGTATTATGCAGATTTTGATAAAGAACTTTCTACCGCAGCAAACAACGGATCTACTTTAATAGTGTCTCCTGTTCCAGATGCAGATTACACAGTTGAATTACATTATTTGTACGAGCCAACAAGTCTTACATCGCAAACAACAGGCACTTGGCTATCTGATAATGCAAGAAATGCTTTAATTTACGGCAGTTTAGTTGAAGCTTATACCTTTATGAAAGGAGAACCAGAGTTAATTACTTTATACGAAACTAGATTTAATCAAGAAGTCTCTCGATTAAAAAATCTAGCAGAAGCCAGGGGAAGAAAAGACGAATACAGGTATGATTCGTTAAGAACGCAAATTACTTAAAGTTTTAAAAGGAGAAGATATGAAACCAATCAAAAAATTGAAAGGCAAAAGTGTGGCTATTGTTGGGCTTGGAAAAAGTTGGCATGACTACAATTTAGCCAAATCTCATGGAGCACATTTTGACGAAGTATGGGCTATTAATGCAGTTGGATCTGTAATATTCCATGATCGAACTTTTATGATGGACCCCGTTAGTAGGTTTTTAGACTCAGATGATGCAGGTGGGCAAACAAGCGGTATGACAGATGTTTTATTAAACGATGATAAGCCTATTTATACTTGCGAATTAGACAGCAGATGCAAAAATCTTGTTGAATACCCTTTAAACGAAGTTTTACAAGCTTTTAACTGCCATTATTTAAACAATACGGTTGCTTACGCAATTGCTTTTGCTTTGTGGAACGAAGTAGGGACAATAAAAATGTTTGGGATAGACTTTAGTTACAAAGGAAACTTGCATTTTGCAGAATCTGGCAGAGCTTGCGTTGAATTTTGGCTTTCAAAAGGAATGGTAATGGGAACCAAGATTGAAGTAGCAAAAACTAGCGGATTGCTAGATACAGACGTTCCTGCTGAAGAAAAACTGTATGGATACCATCGTTTGGACGATCCTAAAGTTGTCTTGTCTGATGGCCAAGGGACTATGTTAGCTGTAAATGTTAGTGAGCTAGCTCAAGAAGAACAAAAAGACCCAGAGCCTGTATTGATAGATAGAAACGATGGTCACCTTAAAACTCCAGAGCCTAAAAAATGGTAGATAAACTAACGCCCAGCGGATTACCTGAACTTGGGGTTGTAGAAATAGCAACTACAAATTATGGGGGACACCCTCCTGAGTTTTGGGCAAAACAATTAACTGAAAAAATAGTTGGGTATTCTGACAATAACGAACAGCATATTAAAGACCAAGCTAGAGCTTACAAAGATTTAATTTACAAAGTTTGTTTGATATATATTAAAAATGCTATAAAATCTTATAAAGCGTCTTTAATTCAAGAATTAACTCAAGGAGACGCTAAAGATTTAGCAAAAATAATCAAAGGTATTTGAAATGGCAATTACATCAACACTTACAACCAGTTTTAAAAAAGAACTGCTAGAAGCAACACATAATTTTGCTACTAACGGAAATGCTTTTAAACTAGCGTTATATACAAGTTCAGCCACATTAGGCGCAGCTACCACAGCTTTTACTACTACAGGTCAAGCAACTGGAACCAATTACACATCTGGTGGAGCAGCTTTAACAAAAGTCCAACCTACCAGCGCTGGTACTACTGGGTTTACAGATTTTGCAGATTTAACTTTTGGTACAGCTACGGTTACAGCTAGAGGTTGTATGATTTATAACGATACAAATGGTGATAAATCAGTTGCAGCAATCGACTTTGGTGGAGATAAAACTTCTACAGCAGGCGACTTTACTATTGTATTCCCAGCGGCAGCAGCTTCTACAGCGATTATAAGAATCGCCTAGCCTTAAATGGCTAATATAAACGGTTGGGGTCGAGGGACGTGGGGCCAACTCACGTTTGGCGAAGCCTTACCAGTCACACTTACAGCTCCAGGCGCAGGAACATCTGCTCTAGGTACTGTTGCAATTGATGCAGAAGCAAATGTAGTACCAGCATCTTTAGTAGGAACAACAGGCGCACCAGTAGCAGGTGTAAATGGTCAGGCGATTGTAGCCGTCCCTGGGATTGTAGGAACATTAGGCTCTGTATCAGTTGAGGTAGATGGCGAGGCAAATGTAACACCTACAGGCCAAGCAGGCACTTCAGCTCTTGGAACAGCAACAACAGTTTCAAACAATAATTTATCTGTTACACTTAATGCTGCTACTGGATCTGTTGGTGCTGTCACCACAGACGCAGAAGCAAACGTTTTTCCAACAGGACAAAGCGCCACAGGATCAGTTGGAGCACTTTTGGTTTGGTCACGTATTGATGAAAGCCAAAGTCCAAACTATAATACTCCTAATGGGATAGATGCTACTCAAACACCCAATTGGGAAGAAGTTGCGTAAAGCAGAGGAAAAGAAATGGCAAGTTCGTATGATAATGAATTAAGACTTAATGAGATGGCTACTGGTGATGCCAGTGGGACGTGGGGAACAAACACTAATGTTAATTTAAATTTAATTAGTGAAGCTCTTGGTTATGGAACCGAAGGTATTACAACAAATGCTAATACTCACACTTCAACTATTGCAGATGGCGCAACTGACCCAGTTAGAGCTATGTATGTTGAATATACAGGCACACTAGATTCAGCTTGTACTATTACTATTGCTCCAAACACTATAAACAGAATGCAGTTTATAGAAAATGGGACAAGCGGATCTCAAAACATAATTATTTCTCAAGGCTCTGGAGCTAATATAACCATTCCGCCTGGAGATGTTAAAGCAGTTTACCTAGATGGAGCAGGAAGTGGAGCAGCAGTCGTTGACGCTTTTGCCAGTCTTAATGTTGTAGACCTTAAAGTACAAGACGATCTTACAGTTACAGACGATGCAACCATA
>Ga0255047_10001032_pt1 | contig 21242 bp, 15 predicted proteins | sample JV7_2_1_MG_FD_183640 | JGI IMG/M metagenome (GOLD analysis project Ga0255047, IMG submission 183640) | Seawater microbial communities from Jervis Inlet, British Columbia, Canada - JV7_2_1 | ecosystem: Environmental > Aquatic > Marine > Inlet | place: Canada: British Columbia | collected 2016-10-06 | reverse complement strand
AGGGTTGCAGTGCTGCTTGCGAACCGGGTCGCAATAGAGGCAGCGGCGGCCGCCGCAACGCAGCCGCGCGATTTCGTAAGCGCGCTCAACAGCCCGGGATTGGGAGTCATTGCTGAGATCAAGCGGCGCTCGCCGTCGGCGGGACCCATCGCCCCCGATCTCGATCCTCTGGAACTCAGCCGGGCCTACAGGCGTGGCGGCGCGGTTGCGTTATCCGTGTTGACCGAGCCGGATCATTTTGGTGGAAGCCTCGGCGATCTGGGAATAGTCACCGACGACACCGCACTGCCCGTGCTGCGCAAGGACTTCATCATCGACCCCATCCAACTCGACGAGGCGCGAGCCACCGGGGCCGATGCGGTGTTGTTGATCACGGCAATCCTCGAGGACGCCGTACTCGAGGAACTGATTGGCCGCACGGCAACGCTCGGCATGGCAGCGCTGGTGGAAACTCATGACGGCGACGAAGTGCGGCGGGCTGTGGATGCAGGAGCCTCGATCATTGGGATAAACAACAGGGACCTGAAGACGTTCCAGGTCGATCTAGGCACCTCCGTTCGGCTGCGCAGTGCCATCCCCTCCGGGGTAGCGGCGGTCGCAGAGAGCGGTATACGAAGCCCTGCCGATGTGTCTCGCATGCGAGACAGCGGATTCGATGCGGTCTTGGTGGGCCAGGCCGCGGCTCAGGCCGATGATGCAACCGACTTTCTCACCCTGCTGGTTGGGACACCATGATTTGGATCAAGTTCTGTGGATTGCGCAGCGCAGCCGACGTAGCAGCCGCCGTACTCGCCGGTGCCAACGCGGTCGGGTTCGTTACGGCCGAGGGTTCGCCGCGGCAGGTCTCTCCTTCGGAGGTAGCCGGGTATTCGGCAGGCTGCTCGATTGAACGCTTTTTGGTGACCCTGAACCAAACCCCAGACGATCTTCTGGACGCGGTGGGCGTTGCGGGGGTTACAGGCGTGCAACCGCACGGCGAACATTCTCGAGAGGCCGCGACGGCAGCACTGCAGGCGGGTCTGAAGGTGCTTTTTCCGATTCCGATTGGAGAGGGAGCCAAAGAGTCGGTGGCGCCTCCAGGCTCGATGCCGATCCTCGATTCGATTAATCCTGGGAGTGGGGTCCGGTTCGACCCGACGATGATTCCGTACCTCCCCGACCGGTTCGTGGTTGCCGGTGGACTCACCCCGGAGAATGTGCGGGAGGTGGCGATCGACTTGGACCCCTACGGTGTCGACGTGTCGTCCGGGATCGAAAGTGAACCCGGAGTAAAGGAAGCCGACCTGATGACCCGGTTTGTAGAGGCTTTGCGATGAGCGTTGTCGATCGGCCCGACGCTTCGGGACGATTTGGTGAGTTCGGCGGGAGGTTCGCCCCGGAGACCCTGATGCCGGCGCTAGAGGAACTGGAGGCGGCATTTACCAGTGCCTGGAGCGACCCTGGATACCGCACCGAGCTTGCATCCCTGCTGCGCGATTTCGTCGGACGCCCAACTCCCTTGTACCCCGCAGCACGCCTGTCCGAAACGCTCGGCTTGCGGCTCTTGCTGAAGCGGGAGGATCTCGCCCACACCGGCGCTCACAAGATCAACAACACCGTCGGACAGACCTTGCTGGCACAGCGGATGGCTAAGCCTCGGGTTATCGCTGAAACCGGTGCCGGGCAACACGGCGTGGCGACGGCAACGGCATGCGCACTTTTCGGGCTCGAGTGTGAAGTCTTCATGGGCCAGGTGGACATGGAGCGTCAAGCGCTGAATGTCGAGCGAATGCGCATGCTGGGCACGACGGTCACGTCGGTTACCAGCGGAGCCGGGACGCTCAAGGATGCAGTCAGCGCGGCACTGCGGGACTGGGTAGGCACGGTCGAGACAACCCACTACATCATTGGCTCGGTTGTTGGGCCGCACCCCTTCCCGTGGATAGTTCGCGAGTTGCAGCGTGTAATTGGTGAGGAGACCATCGAACAGCTCGGCGACATCTCGCCGGACGTGGTCGTCGCTTGCGTCGGAGGCGGGTCCAACTCGATGGGGATGTTCTACCCGTTCGCCGGCGGGTCGGCCGAGTTGGTGGGTGTGGAGGCCGGCGGGTACGGACTTGACTCGGGTCGCCACGGTGCTTCGTTGGTGGCCGGGACTCCGGGTGTTCTTCACGGAGCCCGTACCTTCATGCTGCAGGATGATGAAGGCCAGGTCCTCGAGGCGCACTCGATTAGCGCTGGGCTCGATTATCCCGGAGTGGGGCCGGAACACGCTCAATTCATGGTGGAGGGACTGGCCCGATACGAATCCGCTACCGATGCCGAAGCGCTCGCCGCAATGGACCTGATGTCGCGCACCGAGGGGATCATTCCGGCGCTGGAGCCGAGTCATGCGCTCGCTTGGGTGTGGCGCGAGCGCGCCTCGCTTGCCGGCAAGACGGTGGTGTTGTGCCTGAGCGGAAGGGGTGACAAGGACGTAGATCAGGTCGCCGCGGTGCGCGCCGAATGAGTTTTACCGATGCCTTCGCCGCCGCCGAGAATCGGACGCTGCTCCTTCCCTACATGATGTGCGGAGTGCCGGACGCCGCTGTGACTCTCGATCTATTCGCTGCGATGGCTGACGCCGGCGCGGATGGATTCGAGATAGGAATTCCCTATGCAGATCCCCTCATGGATGGGCCGGTGATCCAGCAGGCGGGGGCCGTCGCCCTTGGCGGTGGCATGACCCTGCGGCGGGGGTTGGAGATCACCGCAGAGGTCGCCGCAAGCACGGGACTTCCATGCGCGGTGATGACCTACGTGAATCCGATCCTCACGATGGGCCTCAGCGAATTCGCCAAGAAGACCAGCGATGCAGGGGCAACTGCCGCGATCGTCGCGGACCTGCCCGTGGACGAATCGGGACCGTTTGTCGAAGCTATGGGAAGCGTCGACCTGGGATTGGTCCAGTTTGCCGCCCCGACGACCACGGACGTCAGACTCGACCGAGTGGTCGCGCTGGCGGATCCCTTTGTGTACGGCATTGCCGAGATGGGCGTTACGGGCGAGCGCGACGGGTCGACTAGTCGTGCCGTCGAACTGGCGGTACGGGTGCGTGATCGCTCGAAGATCCCGCTGGTGCTGGGTGTCGGAATATCGGGCCCGGCGTCCGCAGCGGCGGCCGCACAGGTGGCGGACGGCGTCATTGTGGGAACTGCACTGGTTCGGCGAGTACTGGAAGCGGATACGCCACAAGCAGCTTGTACGGCGGTGGGGGATCTGGTGAGCCAACTGGCAGATGCGGTAGGCAAGTCGTAGTGGTGCGTCCGTACACCCGACTCCAGACCCCGTACTCCTAACCTCGCGGCATGGACTTCCTCCGCGTCGCCGGCGCTCAGATCAACCTGGTCGTAGGTGATATCGACGGAAACACCGAGCGCATCATCGACGCCATGGCCTGGGCGGAGGAGTGCCAGGCCGATTTGGTTCTCTTCCCTGAGCTGGCAGTGACCGGCTACCCACCCGAGGACCTGGTGCTGAAGGCGTCGTTCATTCAGGACAATATCGCTGCGATGCACACCATCGCCGTCCGCTCGGGGGAGACGGCCGTGGTGCTCGGCTTCGTCGATCGCGGTGCGGGTCAACGAGACGACGCCGGCCACCCCAGGGTCCACAATTCGGCTGCTCTTCTGGCCGGAGGGCGCCTGCGCGGGGTCTACCACAAGGGGCTGCTGCCCAACTATGGGGTCTTCGATGAGGATCGGTACTTCGTGAGCGGCGACTTCCCGGCTGCGCTGTGGGAGATCAACGGAGTGGCAGCCGGAGTGTCGGTATGTGAGGACATCTGGGTCCCGGATGGACCTCCCTCGGCCCAGGCCGCAGCCGGCGCAGAGATATTGATCAACATCAACGGATCTCCGTACCATCGCGGCAAAGGTGTCGAGCGAGAGCGAATGCTGGCCGAGCGCGCCAAGAACGCCGGACTTCCTCTGGTTTACCTCAATCTCGTCGGGGGCCAGGACGAACTCGTCTTCGACGGACAGAGTGTGGTTTTCGACGCAGCCGGCGACACCCTCTACCGGGCGGCTCAATTCGAAGAAGAGCTGTTCTGGGTCGACGTCCCGCTTGCGGAGTCCGACGGAGAGGCTCCGCAGACGACCGAGGTGACGTCGGGCGATCTCCTGGAGGGTCCCGCTGAGGCTCCACCGCCGATTCACCTGCCTCATGACGAGTCGGAGGAGATCTATCGCGCCTTATGCCTGGGATTGGCCGACTATGTGCGCAAGAACGGATTCGGCGGGGTGGTGATCGGACTCTCCGGCGGCATCGATTCGGCGCTGACGGCGACGATCGCTGCCGATGCGCTGGGGGCAGATTCGGTGAGGGGCGTGACCATGCCGAGCCGATACAGCAGCTCCGGGTCCGTGGACGATTCACGTGCGCTCGCATCGAGCCTTGGAATAGCGTTCGACGAGATCTCGATAGAGCCGCCGTTCTCAGGCTTTCTCGATGCGCTCGGCGAAGAGTTCGACCTCACAGAGGTGGATGTGGCCGAGCAGAACCTGCAAGCAAGGGCGCGGGGAGCGATCCTCATGGCGCTCTCCAACAAGTTCGGTGGAATCGTGCTGGCCACCGGCAACAAGTCGGAAATGAGCGTTGGCTACGCAACGTTGTACGGAGATATGGTCGGCGGCTACGCCGTGCTCAAGGACGTATCCAAGACCCTGGTCTACCAACTGGCGAGGTGGCGGAACCGCAACGGGGAGACGATTCCAAACAGCACGATCGACAAGGACCCATCCGCCGAATTGAAACCAGATCAGAAAGACACCGACTTCTTGCCGCGATACGAAGTGCTCGACCCCATTCTGGAGCACTACGTCGAGGAGGACGCGTCGATCGACGAGATCGTCGGCGAAGGTTTTGACCGCGTCACCGTGGAACGCGTAATTCGAATGGTCGATCGCAACGAATACAAGCGGCGCCAGGCTGCGCCCGGCGTACGGATCACTACCAAGGGTCTGGGTCGTGACCGCAGGCTCCCGATCACAAACCACTACGGCGATGAATGACCGGAAACGGCGGCATGGGCATCGGCGGTCGGAGGGTGCCCTTATGATTCCGGTCTACGCCGGGGTGGCGGAATGGCAGACGCGACGGACTCAAAATCCGTTGGGCGCAAGCCCGTGTGGGTTCGAATCCCACTCCCGGTACGAGAGCATTTGATGGGTCGGCTGGAGCGACGGATATTTGCGTTGAACGACGAGATCGACCGGATCTCCGCCGAGCTGCACCAGGCAGAGGCGGAGCTGGACGTGCACCGCCATCTCGATTCCGACGCTCAGCGCGATGCTGCCGTCTATGACTCGCCGCTGGATCGAGAAGACGCCCGCGAGACCACGGCCGATGTCGCCCGCTTCGAACGACTGCGGGAACACTTGCTTGACAGGATCGAAGAAGTAACGGCCAAGCGCGACCGCCTCCTCGAGAAACTCGGCTGACTCCCGACTCCGACTCCCGACTTCCTATCCTCTTTCAGATGCCAAAGCTTGCACTTCTCGACGGCCACTCGCTCGCCTACCGCGCCTTCTACGCGCTGCCCAGCGATCTCGCCACGCCGTCGGGTCAGGTCACCAACGCCGTGTTCGGGTTTACCTCGATGGTTATCAAGCTTCTCGGCGACGAGAGCCCCGACGCTGTGGCGGTGGCGTGGGATACACCCGCAAAGACGTTTCGTAGCGAGCGTTTTCCGGAGTACAAGGCCCAACGCGAGGCGGCTCCTGATCTCTTTCGCAGCCAGCTGCCCCTGATGCGCGAGGTCGCAGATGTGCTCGGCTTCCCCCAGTTCGAGGCCCCGGGTTTCGAAGCAGACGACGTCATCGCCACCATCGCCGCGGCGGCAGCCGCCTCTGAGTGGGAAGTCCTGATCGTCACCGGCGACCGAGACGCGTTTCAACTCATCGATGGGCCGGTGCGGGTCTACTACACCCGTCGCGGCATCAGTGACGTGGTGCTCGCCGATGCCGCCTACGTCGTCGAGCGCTATGGAGTCACACCCGAGCAATACGCCGATTTTGCGGCGCTGCGGGGCGACTCATCCGACAATCTGCCCGGTGTTCCCGGGGTGGGGGAAAAGACTGCAACCAAGCTCATTGCCGGGTACGGGAATCTGGAGGGGATTTACGACCATCTCGAGGAACAGACTCCGAAGCTTCGGGAGAACCTCGAGGCGAGCCGCAACCAGGTGTTTCTGAATCGAGAACTCACCGTCTTGCTGACGGATGTCGACGTCGCCACCGATGTCGAGGCGATGAGGATGGAACCCTGGGATCTCATCGAGGTTCGCAAGGTGTTCGACGGGCTGGCGTTCGAGGCCCTTTGGGGTCGCTTCACCGAGCTTGGGGGAGGTGAGGAAGCTGGACCGGTCGAGACTCTCGATGTCGACGTCTCGTCTACCACCGACGGTGCAGCAATCGCCGATCTGGCACAGCTGGATCCGCTTGCCATCGAGCCGGTCTGGGACGACGACGGAATCATCGGCGTCGTGGCCGCCGACGCGGTCGCGGCCACGTTTGTTCCGTGGGCTGCTGTTGATGATTTGACGAGCCTCCTTGAGGCGGAGGAGACCCTCAAGGTATTCCACGATGCCAAGCGGACGGTAAAGGCTCTTATCGATGCCGACATAGATCTTCGCGGCCTCGCCTTCGACACTGCCCTTGCCTCGTATGTCATTCGCCCAGCGGGCGGTTCGCAATCGCTGCCCGATGTCGCCGCTCGCACACTTGGTGTGACGATCGATGCGGCTGAGGCAACCAGCGACAAGCCCGATCAAGGGACGCTCGACTTTGAGGCAGCTGGCCCCGATCTCGATGCCGCGGGACGAAGGGCGGTGGCCATCGCAAGGCTGGTGGCACCACTCACCGAACAGCTGAACGCCAGGCAGGGGAGTGGCCTCCTGGAGGATGTCGAGTTGCCGCTTGTTCGGGTCTTGGCTCGGATGGAGGATGCCGGAATTGGGGTCGACGTCCCGTACCTCGAAGAGCTCGGCGAGAGCCTGCGAGATCGACTGGCCACCCTCGAGAAGAAGATATACCAGCAGGCCGGAGAGCCGTTCAATGTCAATTCCACCCTGCAGCTGCGCGAGGTGCTGTTCGAGCGACTGGGGCTGCCGGTACTAAAGAAGACGCCCAAGGGCCTCCCCTCCACGGACGCCTCGGTTCTGCAAAAACTGGCCGACGATCACCCGATGGTCGAGCACTTGTTGTCCTACAGGGAGTTGGAGAAGCTCCGCAGCACCTACGTCGATGGTCTTCTCCCATTAGTTGCCGGCGACGGGCGGATCCATTGCGTCTTCAATCAAAGGGGGGCAGCGACCGGTCGAATCTCATCGGAACGGCCGAATATGCAGAACATTCCGGCTCGGTCCGAGGAAGGTCGCACCATCCGCAGAGCGTTCGTCGCCGGATCCGAGCGGAGGTTCGTGGTGGCCGACTACAGCCAGATAGAACTCCGCATCCTGGCGCACCTGAGCAAGGACGCCGCTTTGGTCAAGGCGTTTCACGACGGCGAGGACATCCACACGACAACCGCCGGACGGGTATTCGGTGTGGCGCCGGAGGCGGTCGACTACGAAATGCGACGCCGCGCCAAGGTCATCAACTTCGGACTCTTGTACGGCATGGAGGCCTACGGATTGGCTCAACGTCTCGAGATCGAGCGCGACGAGGCCCAGGAGCAGATGGACGCATACTTCGATCAGTTCCCGGGGGTGCGCGACTTCATGAGCGGAATCGTCGCCGATGCTCGGAACTCCGGGTACACCGAGACGATCTTGGGGCGACGTCGGTATCTCCCCGAGCTCACCTCGGGGAACTTTCGGGAGCGGCAATCTGGAGAGCGTATGGCGCTAAACGCGCCGATTCAGGGCTCTGCGGCCGACATCATCAAGAAGGCCATGATCGAACTCGATGGTCGTCTCGAAGCCGCAGGCGAAGACACCTTCATGGTGCTCCAGGTTCATGATGAACTGGTCCTGGAGACGCCGATCGCGTCTGTGGAAGCGACGGCGGCGGTGGTGAAAGAGGTGATGGAGGGCGTAGTGGCACTCGAAGTGCCTCTCAAAGTGGATGTGGGGATAGGCTCTTCTCTCGGCGACTCCAAGGGGTGAGGTGGCCAAAGGTCGCCCACCGCGTGGTATCGTCTCCCCGCCTTCAGAACAGTTTGCTTCTGAGGAGCTTCCATTCGAGGTGATTCAATACCCATGACCGACGAGACCGTGAACGCGCTTGACGCAGACGATGCGATCGAGCCTGAACAGACGACTGAGACTGCTGTCGCAGTAGAGGACGCGGCTCCGGCCGGCGAAGAGGCTGCCGACGCTGAGATTCCGGCCCCCGAGGCGGCAACCGACGCTCCAGCCATAGAGGACCCCGAGGCCGAGCAGCCAACCGACGCCGCGGCCGAGGCCTCCCCGGTCGAAGAGATGCCGCCCGCGACCGAGATCGTTGTCGCCGATCCTGCAGCTGCGGTGCGAGCGCTCGGCGACATTCCCGACGATCTCTCCTCGGAGGATTTTGCCGCCGCAGTGGAACGGACGGTCGTCGAGTTTTCCGAAGGCAGCATGGTGAAGGGCATCGTGGCCAGGATCGACCCGGATGCCGTCCTCGTTGATATCGGCTACAAGTCCGAGGGTGTCATCCCGATCAAGGAACTGTCCATTCGCAACTCGGTCAACCCATCCGAGGTGGTGACCGTCGGCGAAGAGATCGAAGCGCTGGTCCTCACGATGGAGGACTCAGAGGGCCGTCTCATCCTCTCCAAGAAGCGTGCTCAGTACGAGCGGGCCTGGGGACGTGTTGAGACTGTGATGAAGCAGGCCGGGACCGTTACCGGGCAGGTGATCGAGGTGGTCAAGGGTGGCTTGATTGTCGATATCGGTCTGCGGGGGTTCCTTCCGGCCTCGCTCGTGGAGTTGCGCCGAGTGCGCGATTTGCATCCGTACATTGGTGAGACACTCGAGGCCAAGGTCATCGAGCTCGACAAGAATCGCAACAATGTCGTGCTCAGCCGCAGGGCGTGGTTGGAAGAGGCGCAAGCCGAACAACGCCAGGCGTTCTTGGATGAACTCGCTTCCGGCGAGATTCGTGACGGTGTCGTTTCCTCAGTGGTCAACTTCGGTGCATTTGTGGATCTGGGAGGGATGGACGGTCTTGTGCACGTTTCCGAACTCTCCTGGCAGCACGTCAGTCACCCCTCCGAGATGGTGACCGTGGGTGACAAGGTGCAGGTAAAGGTCCTCGAGGTCGATCTCGACCGCGAACGGATCTCGCTGTCGATTCGACAGACCCGGGAGGATCCGTGGGAGTCGTTTAGCAGCGCCCATGGTGTCGGTGACATTGTCGATGGAGCGGTGACCAAGACGGTGCCCTTCGGCGCATTTGTGGCGGTGACCGATGGCGTTGAGGGACTCGTTCACGTAAGCGAGATCGCGATGCATCACGTCGAGAGTCCAGAACTTGAGCTCTCGGTCGATCAACCGGTAAAGGTCAAGATCACTGAGGTCGATGGCGAGCGCCGTCGTATCAGTCTGTCGATCAAACAGGCTCTTCCCGAATGGGAGAGTCGTTCGCAGTGGCAGGACGAGGGAACGGCCGGATCGCCTTCGGGTGGAAAGCCATCCAAGAAGCGCCGTCAGGAGTTCACCCGCGAAGATGACGACAAAGAAGATGAGATCCCGGCGTTCAACGCCGACGCCTCTCTCGAGGCGATTCTCGAGGAGCTGAAGGAGCGGGGGATCGGTCGCAAGTAGCGATCCCGTAGACGCCTCAAGTTCAGACCCGCCCGTCCGATGACCTTTGCAAGTGCTGCGCGCGCTCTCTGAGGAAGGTCTACATGATTAACGACCACGGCAAACTGGTGCTGGTCGTCGACACCGATCAGCGGTTTATCGATGACGCCCGTCCTCTGCTCGCGGGTCATCGAGTCGTGGCGGCCCGAGACGTCGAAGAGGCGACGGAGATCGTTCTCGGAGGCCGTGTGGATCTCGTATTGCTGGGCCCCGCTTTCGGCAGCGATATCGCCATCTCCCAGACTCGCATGCTGATCGACGCCGACTCCTCGCTCCAGATCGCGCTTGCGGCCGACGTGGTCACGAACCGTCTCCTCAAGGCGGCTCTCAAGGGCGGCTTTATGGATGTACTCGACATTCCCATTAGCGCGCGCGACCTCGACGACATGCTGCGGAACCTGACTCCCCGGCAACTACAACCTTCAGAATTGACGTTTGTCGTCGAGCCGGCTCCATCAGTTCCGGAGCGTGCCACCGAGGATGTCGCGCCCGACTCAGAGATCCAGGCTGTCGCTCCGATGCCGGATGCTCAAACGCCGGAGCAGGTACCCGCCGAGCCTGTATCGGAGTCGACGCCGGCCGAGGTTTCATTCGTGACTGAGCCCGCCGAGGTGTCGCGTCCCTTGGCACCGCGCGTTGCTCCCTATGTGGACATCCCGCCGGCGTGGCCGGCCGAGGAGGCTTCTGCAGCGGAGGTGCAACCCTCAGGATCAAGTGAGCCATTGCCCATCGCCACGGCGCCGCCGGTTGTGCCTGAGGACGACGAGCAGTTCGCCCCGACCCCGTTGCCGATTTCCGAGGTCCTCGATCAAGTGCTTCCACCGCCCCCATCCCCACCTCCGACGGTCCCGCTCAAGGTGCCTGTTACTCCGACTCCGGCCCCCGTGCCACGGTCGGTGCCCGGCCGAGTGATTGCGGTAATGGCTGGCAAGGGTGGGTCCGGCAAGACGGTCACCGTGACCAACCTTGCCGTGGCGATGGGGCTTCGCACCGACCCCGCGAGCGTCGCGATTGTGGACGCTGATCTGCAGTTCGGCGACGTCGCCCTCATGCTTCATATCGACCCCAAGCGGACGCTCGCCGATCTCATCACGGACGTGGAGACTCTCAGCGACACAAGAATCGATGCCGCCATGCTTCGCCACCAAAGCGGAATCCGGGTGCTTCCCGCCCCCGTGTTCCCGTTGGGAACCGGGGGAATCAGTGCCAAGTCCGTGGTTGAGGTTGTCAACCGACTTCGCTCAATGTTCGACACTATCATCGTGGATACCGGACCCGTCTTCGACGATTTCCTGATCACCGTTCTCGAGAATGCCGATGACGTCATTGTCGTGGTCGACATGGACATGCCCTCCGTGAAGAACGCCAAAGTCGCCCTGGACGGGCTGCGGCAAATCGGTTTCGATATGGGTCGAATTCGGTTGGTCATCAATCGGGCGAATTCGAAGGCGAATCTCGATTTGGCTGAGGTCGAGCGGACCCTTGGTCTGAGGATCGGTGGCTCGATTCCATCTGACCGACTTGTTCCGCAGGCGGTAAACGAAGGCGCGCCAGCCATCACGCTCAGTCCACGGTCAAAAGTGGCCAGGGCGTTTCATGCTTTGGCGGAAAGCCTCGACCCGACTGCACACAGAGATCGCATCCCCGACCGTTAGCCTGGTTCGGTGCCGGTAAGACTCGTTCTCAGCGGAGGCATCGGCTCGGGGAAGTCAACCGCCGCAGCGATCCTCGCTCGACTCGGGGCAGAGGTGTTTTCGGCCGACGATTTCGCTCGGCGCGTGCTCGATGCAGGAACCGACGCGTCTGCCGCCGTCATCGACAGATGGCCGCAGGTAGCCGACGGCTGTGCCATCGACCGGATCGCACTCAGGCGGTTGGTATTCGCCGACCCTGAAGAGTTGGCCGAGCTCGAGGCGATTACCCATCCGCCAACCCGGAAAGCGCTCCAGGAGGCCGTATCAGCAGTCGCTGCCTCAGACGCTGTCATCGAGATGCCGATCCTGCGGGATTGGTTCAACGGCTGGACGATCGTCATAGTGGACGCACCCGATGACCTCAGGCTGGAGCGCGCCAGCGGTCGAGATCATCGCCTCGACGAATCGGACATACGGGCCGTGATGGCCCGCCAGCCCTCACGAGCAGAGTGGTTGCTGGCAGCCGACCTCGTCATCGACAATCGGGGCAGCATCGCCGATCTCACCGAAGAGTGCCGTCGAGTCTGGGATCGCGTAACCGCCGTCTGAATCTTGTCACGGGTCCTGAGAGAGCGCGCCAGCAGGCGCGGTCTCGGCGGCGTGCGGTTGGGGCCCCAGGCCGCACTGCGATGAGCCGTACGGCGAAGAGCCATAGATTTGCGAGGAGCGTCCGGTTCTTGTCTGACGCTCTGAGTACGCTGCCGGCGTGAAGCCGTTTCGCGTTGTCTCCGACTTTCTGCCGGCAGGCGACCAACCAGCCGCAATAGCCGCACTCGCCAAAGGGGTGAATGCAGGCGACCGATTTCAGACCCTGCTGGGCATCACTGGGTCGGGCAAGTCGGCCACGATCGCCTGGCTCATCGAAGAAGTGCAACGACCGACCTTGGTCTTGGCCCCCAACAAAGCACTGGCGGCGCAGCTCGCCAACGAATTCCGTCAGTTCTTCCCCGAGAACCGTGTCGAGTACTTCGTCTCGTACTACGACTACTACCAGCCAGAGGCGTATATCCCGCAGAGCGACACATACATCGAGAAGGATTCGAGCGTAAACGACGAGATCGACCGTCTCCGCCATTCGGCGACCGCAGCCCTGCTCACCCGGCGAGATGTGATCATCGTTGCCTCGGTGTCGGCCATCTATGGCTTGGGAAGCCCGGAGCAATACGAGGGACAACTGCTGCGCCTCATCAAGGGCGTCGAGTATCCGCTGTCGGACGCCATTCGCCGATTGGTCGACATCCAGTATGAGCGCAACGAAGTAAACCTGACCCGGGGCAAGTTCCGGGTTCGCGGCGACACATTGGAGGTTCTCCCGTCATACGAGGAGACGATCGTTCGGGTCGAATACTTTGGTGATGAGATTGAGCGAATGCTCGAGATGAACCCGGTGACCGGCGAGGTCATCCGGGAACTCGATGAGTTGATCGTCTATCCAGCGTCGCACTATGTGACGACCGACGAGCGGATCAAGACGTCGGCGGCGGCGATCGAGGTGGAACTGGCGGAGCGCCTCGACTGGTTCCAGAAACGCGACAAGCTGCTTGAGGCACAGCGCCTCCGGATGCGGACTGCATACGACTTGGAGATGATGAGAGAGCTTGGCTATTGCAACGGAATCGAGAACTATTCCAGGCACCTCGATGGTCGAGAACCGGGTGAGGCTCCATATACGTTGATCGACTACTTCCCGGACGACTACTTGATGGTGCTCGACGAAAGCCACGTCACGATCCCACAGTTGCACGGTCAGTACGAAGGGGACCGAAGCCGCAAGGACGTGCTGGTCGACCACGGCTTCCGCCTCCCGTCGGCGATGGACAACCGTCCCCTCCGGTTCGACGAGTGGCATGAGCGCAGCAACCAGACGGTTCTCCTCTCCGCCACCCCAGGCAAATGGGAGTTGGAGAACTCGACCCAAGTGGTCGAACAGATCATCCGGCCTACCGGACTGGTCGACCCTGAGGTTGTCGTGAAGCCGACTCGTGGCCAGATCGACGACCTGCTCGACGAAGTACAACAGCGAGCCGACCTGGACCAGCGGGTGCTGGTGACAACCCTTACCAAGAAGATGGCCGAGGATCTCACCGACTACCTGCTCGAAATGGGCGTTCGCGCACGGTATCTACATTCGGAGATCGACACGCTGGAGAGGATTCAGATTCTGCGCGACCTCAGACTCGGCGAGTTCGACGTGCTGGTAGGGATCAACCTGTTGCGAGAGGGGCTCAACCTTCCCGAGGTCGGACTGGTGGCGATCCTGGATGCAGACAAGGAGGGCTTCCTTCGGTCGGGGACCTCACTCATCCAGACGATTGGACGAGCCGCCCGCAACGTTGACGGGCAGGTGGTGATGTACGCCGATGAGGTCACCGACTCGATGAAGCGTGCCCTAAACGAGACCAATCGGCGCCGTGCGCTACAGCGTGCCCACAACGAAGAACACGGAATCGACCCTCAAACAATCCGCAAGAAGATCTCAGACATCCTCGAGCTGCTCAGCACCTCCAAGGACCCGGCCGTGGACAGGAGGAGACGCGAGGTGACCCCGCGTCCCGACCTCGATCTCCCGGCAGACGATCTGGAGCGACTGATTCTCAGCCTCGAGGAAGAGATGCGTGAAGCGGCGCGCGAGTTGAGGTTCGAATACGCGGCGCGTCTGCGCGACGAAGTGAACGAGTTGAAAAGGGAGCTGAAGGAGATGGTCGAGGCTTAGTCGGCCTCGGCTGCTTCGGGCTCGTCGCCAGCATCGGCGCTCGGCTCGTCGTCATCTTCGCCGCTCAGACCAGCGCGCAGTTCGCGAGCAGACTTTCCGATCGACCGAGCCAGGTCGGGCAGCTTCTTGGATCCAAAGAAGAGCACCAGCACCGCGACGATAAGGACGATTTCCCCGGTACCAATCTGGCGGAACATGATGCGTGGCTCCTATTTGTCGTGCGGCAATGGTAGGCGGATTCTGGGCTGATTCTGTGCGCTGGATGTCTGTGTCGTGTGTGCAGTCAAGTGGGGGAGACCCAACCAAGCTCGGTGAATTCCACCCCTGAGATTCTGTCGCAGGCGGAAGTTACAATCGACCTTCGCCGTAGGGGACAGGTTGTGGCCATCGATTCGATCATCATCAAGGGTGCGCGCGAGCACAACCTCAAGAACGTCACCCTCGAGTTGCCGCGTGATCGACTCATCGTGTTCACCGGACTGTCGGGCTCCGGTAAGTCGTCTTTGGCCTTTGACACGATCTACGCGGAGGGGCAGCGGCGGTACGTGGAGAGCCTGTCGGCGTACGCACGGCAGTTTCTCGGCCAGATGGAGAAGCCAAACGTCGAATTCATCGAAGGTCTGTCTCCGGCGATATCGATCGACCAGAAAACGGCGAGCCGAAACCCAAGGTCCACGGTCGGGACGGTTACAGAGATATACGACTATCTCCGGCTGTTTTGGGCACGGGTCGGGATTCCGCATTGTCCGAAATGCGGGCGTCCGGTGTCGCGCCAGACGCCGCAGCAAATTGTGGATCAGATCCTTGAACTCGCCGAGCAGACCCGATTCGAAGTTCTCGCTCCAGTCGTGCGCGGGCGCAAGGGAGAGTACGAGCAACTCCTTGCAGAACTCGGTCGGGAAGGTTTTAGTCGCGCTCGGATTGACGGTGAGACGCGCGACCTGAGTGAGGACATAAAGCTGGATCGCTACTACCAGCACACCATCGAGGTCGTGGTGGACCGACTCGTTCGCAAGGACGGAATCGAGCGGCGGTTGACCGATTCGTTAGAAACGGCGCTGCGGCTGGCCGACGGCGTTGCCACCGTCGACATTGTCGATGGGCCAACCCTCACCTTTAGTCAGCATCTGGCCTGCGATCACTGCGGCATTTCTTTCGAAGAACTCCAACCACGCAACTTCTCATTCAATAGTCCCTACGGCGCCTGTAACACCTGCAACGGAATCGGGACCCGCTACCAGGTGGATTGGCGTCTCGCTTTGCCGGATGGGGACAAGTCGCTGTCGGACGGGGCGATCATTCCTTGGATGGGACGCCACCGGGCTTCCTACTACCAGCGGGTGTTGGAGGGAGTGGCCCGAGAGTACGGATTCGACATGGAGACTCCGTTCAACAAACTCACCAAGAAGGCGCGCACGCTGATCCTCGAAGGCACCGGCGACAAACCGGTCACCGTTTCCTACGTAAACCGCTTTGGTCGCCAGCGCCGCTACCAGACGTCATACGAGGGCCTGAGTCCATGGCTCAAGCGTCGTCACGAGGGTGCCGAGAGCGAATCCGCCCGTGAGAGCTACCAGCAATACATGCGTCTTGTCCCGTGTGAGGCTTGTGAGGGTGCCCGCCTCAACCCGGCCTCGATGGCCGTCACGATTGCAGATCGCAATCTCCATGATGTGACAACCCTTTCTCTGGGAGAGGCCTTCGAGTTCTTTTCGAACCTCAAACTGGACGAGCGGGACCGCAAGATCGCTGAAGCGGTTCTGAAGGAGGTCAGTGCCCGATTGGCCTTCCTGCTCGATGTCGGGCTCGAATACCTGACCCTGGCCAGATCGGCCGCCACCCTTGCCGGAGGCGAGGCACAGCGTATTCGCCTGGCCACCCAGATCGGATCCGGCCTGGTCGGCGTTCTCTATATCCTCGACGAGCCGTCGATCGGCCTCCACCAACGTGACAACCAGCGCCTGATCGAGACCCTTATTCGACTGCGCGACCTCGGGAACACGGTCGTTGTGGTCGAACACGACGAGGAGACGATCCGAATTGCCGACCACATCGTCGACATTGGCCCCGGTGCCGGCGAACACGGCGGTCATATCGTCGCCGAGGGGTCGCTGCGCAACATTACGGGCGCCAAAGAATCGATCACCGGGGACTATCTGGCGGGGCGACGGACCATCCCGCTCCCGGCTGAACGACGTGAGGCCGACGGGCGATCGATCCGGATCTTTGGTGCGGCAGAGAACAATCTGCAAACCATCGACGTCGAGTTCCCTCTGGGTCTGTTTACGACGGTGACCGGCGTGTCGGGTAGCGGCAAGTCGACTCTGGTGGAAGAGATTCTCTCTAAGGCGTTGCACTTCGAGCTATACCGCTCGCGTGATCTGCCCGGGCTGCACAAGAGGATCGAGGGGCTCGATCAGATCGACAAGGCGATCAACATCGATCAGTCGCCGATTGGACGAACTCCGCGCAGCAACCCAGCCACCTACACGAAGCTCTTCGACCGGATTCGGACGCTGTTCGCTTCCGTGCCCGAGGCCAAGGCCCGCGGCTACAAGCCGGGACGGTTTTCCTTCAACGTGGCCGGCGGTCGTTGCGATGCCTGCAAGGGCGACGGAACCATCAAGATAGAGATGCACTTCCTTCCCGACGTCTACATCCCCTGCGAGCAATGTGGGGGACGCCGCTACAACAGGGAGACGCTCGAAATCCTGTGGAAAGGCCATTCGGTTTCTGATGTCCTCGACATGTCGGTCGAGGAGGCGCTGGCCTTCTTTGAGAACCAGCCACCGATCGCCCGGGTGCTGCAGACTCTGTTCGATGTGGGTCTGGGGTACGTCAGGCTTGGCCAGCCGGCGCCGACGTTGTCCGGCGGAGAGGCGCAGCGCGTCAAATTGGCCAGTGAGCTGGGAAAACGCTCCACCGGGAGCACCTTCTACATCCTCGATGAGCCCACCACCGGCCTTCACTTCGAGGACGTCCGAAAGCTCCTGCTGGTACTGGGCCGTCTGGTGGATTCCGGCAACACCGTCCTCGTGATCGAACACAACCTCGATGTGGTCAAGTCGGCGGATTGGATCATCGATCTCGGTCCCGAGGGCGGTGCCGAAGGTGGGCGAGTCGTAGCAGCGGGGAGTCCCGAGGACGTCGCCGCTGTCCCGGAGTCGTACACCGGCAAGTTCCTGCGTGAGGTGCTTGCCGGGTGATCTGGGAAGGTGCGACGGCTGAATGGTGGCGGGCCGAAGTCCAATCCGATCTGGCGTACGAGCGCGACGTCGACCCGCTGCTGGTGTCAACGCTCGGAGATCTGCCTGACGGCCCGATCCTGGATCTCGGCTGTGGCGATGGTCGGCTTCTGGGGAGGTTTGGTGCGACAGGTGTCGACGCATCTTTCGACTTGGTAAAGGCAGCCGCCCCCGGGACAGTTGTTGTGGCGGACGTGGGTCGCCTTCCGTTCTCTGCGGACCAGTGGCGAGCGGCATATGCGGTTCTGGTGTTGGAGCATCTGTCTGACCCAGCACCATTCTTTGAGGAAGCTTCTCGCGTCGTAGCACCAGGAGGCGTCCTGGCGATCGTGGTGAATCATCCGATATATACCGCCCCGGGATCTGGTCCGTTCCTGGACCCGGAAGATGGGGAGGTGCTGTGGCGGTGGGGTGCATACCTCGAACAGGGCGCTACCAAGGAGCCCGTGGGTGCCGATGTTGTCGTATTCCACCATCGATCTCTGGGTGATCTGCTGACCGGGGCGGCGGAAGCTGGGTGGCGATTGGAGCATCTCGTGGAGAAATCGCTCACACCCGGTGGCGACGCTCTGCTACAGGCCCAGCAGCATGTGCCGCGTCTGCTTGGGATTCGGTGGGCGCTGTAACCAGCCTGCAAGCCAGGAGGGTGCCTCCGAGTCTGGCGTCCTGCGTCGAGAGCTGGATCAATCCGGACTCCAGACTCACGACTCCATTCCGGACTCCCGACTTCCTTCCGGACTTCCTATCCTCGGCCCGGTCGTGCGCCGCCCACCTCCAGCAGAGATTCCCAACGGCCCCGGGGCCTATCAATTCCGCGATCGGCACGGTGCGATCCTCTATGTGGGCAAGGCGAAGTCGTTGCGCAAGCGAGTTGGCTCCTACTTCTCACGCGACCTTGCGACAAGGACTAGGGCGATGGTCGCCGCTGCGGAATCCGTCGACTGGATCGTGACCGAGACCGAGGTCGAGGCCCTGATGCTCGAGTACACGCTGATCCAGAAGCACCAGCCCAGATTCAACATCCGGCTGCGAGATGACAAGTCATATCCATTCCTTGCCATTACCCGGTCAGAGGAGTGGCCCAGGGCGACAGTGATGCGCGGCAAGCGTAGGTCGGGGACCGAGTACTTCGGGCCGTACGGACACGCCTATGCGATTCGTCAGACGCTGGATCTCCTGCTGCGGACCTTCCCAATGCGGACCTGCTCGAACGCCAAGTACCGGCGTCACGAGGCACTGCGACGACCATGCCTGCTCTTCCACATCGAGCGGTGCTCAGGCCCCTGCGTGGGTGAGGTAACCCCTGCTGTGTACCAGCAGCACGTGGACGGGCTTGCCTCCTTCCTAAGTGGCAACAGCGACGCAATCGTCGATGACATCCAGGCCGACATGGCAGCCGCCTCTGCCGCACAAGAGTACGAAGCCGCAGCCAGGCACCGCGACCGGCTCGCCGCCATTGAGAAGGCGCTCGCCAAACAGGAGGTTGCCTCGACCAGCAAGGAACATTTTGATTTGTTTGCGATCGAAGAGGATGACCTGGAGGCATCATTGGTCGTTCTCAACATCCGGAACGGACGAGTAACCGGTCGCCGCAGCACCATCGTCGACAAGGTCGAGGACGTGACAACGGGCGGACTCACCGAGAGGATGCTCAGCCAGGCCTACGGGTCTGAGCGACCGCCTGCAGAGGTACTCGTGCAGACTCTCCCGGGCGACACCGCACTCTGGTCCGCGTGGTTGGATTACCGTCGAAATGCCGCCGTTTCGTTGCGGGTTCCGCAGCGCGGGGTCAAACGGAGGCTGATGGAGACGGCGGTGACCAATGCTCGAGAAGCCTTTGCCCGCCACAGATTGCGTCGCCAGAACGATCACAACGCCAGGGCCAAGGCGCTCCGCTCGCTCCAGGAGATTCTGGGTCTCGGCGAACCACCGCTGCGGATCGAGGCGTACGACATCGCCAATATCCAAGGGCGTGACACCGTGGGGTCGATGGTGGTGATGGAGGATGGCCTGGCTCGCCCCGGCCAGTACCGGCGTTTCAAGATCCGCGACGTCCAGGGGCAGGACGATTTCGCCTCGATGGAGGAGGTGCTGCGTCGTCGCTTGACCGCCTATCTCGCGGAGCGGGAGCGACCGGTCGAGGAACGCGGCAAATTCGCATACCCCCCGTCTCTGTTGTTGGTCGATGGGGGTGCCGGCCAGGTGTCTCGCGCCGTGAAGGTGGTAGATGAGCTCGATCTGGAGATCCCTGTCGCCGGGCTGGCCAAACGGATGGAGGAGGTCTACCTTCCCGGGCGGGCCGAACCGCTTCGAATCCCTCGTGGCGAGGAGGCCCTCTACTTGTTGCAGCGGGTACGCGACGAGGCACACCGATTCGCCAACGCTTACCACCGCAAGCTGCGGGGCAGTCGTATGGTTGACTCGATACTCGACGGCGTGACCGGCATCGGTCCAAGCCGCAAGAAGGCGCTGCTGCGTCGCTTTGGATCTCTGAAGCGGATCCGCGAGGCGGAGGCAGGTGAATTGAAGGAGCTGCTCCCCGATAATGTCGCCGACCGACTCTATGAGGTCCTCCATGGAGGCTGAGATGTCGTGGGCGCGCTACGACACCGATAACGGACCCGGTTGGATCGCGTGGCGGGACAACGGCACGATCGAACGGATGTTGCTCCCCGGCCAACCGGGACCGTCAACAGAGGCTGGGACTGTTCCCACTCAGGTAGCCCGCATGGCGGAGGATCTCACCAGGTACTTCGCAGGTTCGGCGGACCTGCCAGCAGCCGGTACCTTCGTCGACCGGGCGTCCGCGACGGATTTCGAGGGCTCCGTCTACCGGATTGTCACCGCCATCCCCTCCGGAACAACCATGACATACGCGGAAGTCGCAAAGCGCGCCGGTCGTTCGGGAGCGGCTCGGGCTGTAGGCGCGGCGATGGCCAAGAACAGGTTCGCTCCGATGATTCCTTGCCATCGGGTGGTGGGCTCCGACGGCTCGTTGCGAGGCTACGCGGGCGGTCTCGACATGAAGAGACGACTCCTCGACATGGAGGCGATCCGTGCCTGAACGACCCCATCTCGTAATCATCACCGGCATGTCCGGCGCCGGGAGATCGCAGGCGTCCAAGGCACTCGAGGATCTCGGATACTTCGTGATCGACAATCTTCCCGCCGAACTCATCTCCGACGTCGTAGCGCGCGCCGATTTGCCCGAGAGCGCGCACACCAGGCTCGCCGTCGTGGTGGACACGCGCGGCGGATTGGACTTTGACGAACTGGACCTGGTGATGCGACGAATTGCTGCGGATGGGGTTCCGACGACGACGGCCTTCCTCGACGCGACCGACGATGTGCTCGAGAAACGATTCGAGGAAACTCGCCGACCGCACCCGGTACCGGCTGCCACGCTGGTCGAGTCGATCTCAGCAGAGCGTCAGATTCTCGAAGGGGTGCGCCTCGGCGCCGATCTAGAGATCGACACCTCAGAACTCAACGTCCATGAACTCCGCAGTTTGATCACCGCCAGTTTCGCCGACAGGGTCGAGGACCATCCGTTGCGAGTTTCGGTGGCATCGTTCGGGTTCAAGCACGGGGTCCCGCGAGTGATCGACTTGGTTTTCGACGTCCGATTCCTCCCCAATCCGCACTGGGTCGAGGAGCTGCGACCGCTCACCGGGCTCGACGAGCCGGTCCGAGACCACGTTCTCGGGCACGACGACACTCAAGAGTTCTTGGAGCGATTGGACGACATGCTGACCTTTCTGGTCCCCAAATACCAGCGGGAGGGA
>Ga0255047_10001031_pt1 | contig 21261 bp, 27 predicted proteins | sample JV7_2_1_MG_FD_183640 | JGI IMG/M metagenome (GOLD analysis project Ga0255047, IMG submission 183640) | Seawater microbial communities from Jervis Inlet, British Columbia, Canada - JV7_2_1 | ecosystem: Environmental > Aquatic > Marine > Inlet | place: Canada: British Columbia | collected 2016-10-06 | reverse complement strand
TCGCATCACCTGTTTATCAGCAATATTCATCATCATTGCTGGCCCATTACGATCTTCGCCCTCACGAAATATAAGGCGGTCTATACTGTTCATAGTTCGAACTTCCAATTTAACTTGTGGCATTACATGAACCCCTTGCCCGTTATGATTAAGCCTGAGTCGCCGTCATTCCACGACTCCGTTGTATTTACGTCGTCTATGATGGGCCCTCTAGTAGCTACGCCTACCGCAGTTGCGACGTCGATCGATGGAGTACCGCTAGCTGTTATGAATGCCGCAAGTGTCGCAACACCTGACGCGGTTAAGACATCTATCGATGGAGTACCGCTAGCTGTTATGAATGCCGCAAGTGTCGCAACACCTGACGCGGTTAAGACATCTATCGATGGCGTACCAGATACTAGTTGTGTTTGTGTCGCAACACCTGATGCGGTTAAGACATCTATCGATGGCGTACCAGATGCCAGTTGTGTTTGTGTCGCTGTACCAGAAGCGGTAATAACATCTATTGACGGTGTACCACTGGCTGTGGGGCTGCCGCCAGCAACAGCTATAAATCCAATTGGTATATGCTGAATGTGCGGTTCGAATATCTGCCATGGATTGTTAGAAAACTCTCTTATCTCTGTATCAGATAATCCTCGATTCCATACAACTGACAAGAAAAATTCTTCGTTGGCAGACTGTGGATTAGTGTGTTCGCCTGCAACCTGAAAAGCCTCATCACGATCATTCCGCATATTGGCTGGTGCGCCAGCAGCACGATCAGTGTAAAACTCACCGTCAAGCCAAAGATCAAGAACGGTACTTGCTATCCACCGTCCAATAATTATATGTGGTTCAGTATCGGTCGTTGAATATGTCGCTCCATCATCTGTTTCAAATTGAGTTGGTGTCGTATCGTATACAGACCAGAAATATTTTCTGACATTGGCATTATTATCACTTGCATTCATAAACCAACTGTTAAAGCCTGAACGTATGATGCCTCCTAAACGATAAGTACCATCAGTACCAGAGGGGTTGCGTTTGCGATGTATTGTAGCAACTGTTAACCCGGGCAGACCCACCATGCTGCTAGGGGTGTTGGGAGTTTGGGCATATCGACGTATACGATCATTAGCTACATTGTCAAAGAACGCTCCTTCCCTGCCATAAGGATGAACAACTTGAACTATCTTGTTGCTGGCTCCGTCATCTATATGTTTTCTAGTTAAATCAAAAGACTTGTCGGTTTGAAAAGTATCAACCAACAACAATCCTCGGCAGAGCGAATTGCCGTAATCAAGCGGCGTTCCTAAGGGCGGCTTGATCGTCCACGGAATCTTACGAACAACCATGCCAGTAGTTTCGGCAGCAGACGCCAATAAAAAATTGCGCCGCTGAATTTGTTGATGCAGTCCGTCAAACTTTGGTCTTATAGCAACAGTCCATGCGTTCCATTGCTCATTACTTTGAGCGTATGCAGTTGGGTCTATTGTCTGTTCGTGACTTTCCTTTTGGCAATAAGCAAGAGTTACACCAGCCCCACCATCGGCATCAAACGAACCAGTATCGGTAAAGTTGCGCGGGAAGGTCGTAAAAATAATACCAGTGGTGTCCACTCCAACAAGGGACAACCACAAGGTATCTTCACTGTTCCATGAGGTTGATAATGACGGAGCGTTGGCTGCGGCCGAACTCGCACCAGCATGGGCCGCTTCGGGTGGATAAATATCTGGGTCTGCTGCGCCTGATATACGGTAGGCTTTTGATATAAGAACTTGCCCAGCAACAGTCGTGATGGTTATTGACGACCCTTCATCGCCAACAGCCTTCTTGTACCAGATATTAGTAACAGGGGAACTGGTTTCTGAAGCTGCCCGCTTCCAGCCAATCGGGGCGCTTTGGGCATCAAGACCGTCAGAAACAGCAAATATAAGTAACAACTCACCAGTACGAATACCGGCGGGCAAATCTACCGTATGGGTAGTGGAGTTGCCTGTCTCGTTGTGATCGTCAGCAACAGACTCTATGACTGGGAAAGTCATAGAGCTATGCCGTCCTTACGAAGCGGCGTCCCCGGCGGCGGTTGCGATGTCCACGGGATTTTGCGAATAATCGCCACGGACTGTCCTTAGCTGGTCGTATAAGTAATGCCCTCAACGTTTACGTTGGAGCCGGAGCCTAATGACGCGCCTGTGTTGTTGTGCAGCACAAGCATGAATGCGCGTGGCATGACTCCACCAAAGAACTGCGCTAAAGCGATCGGCCCGAAGTGATAACCCTGCTGCGTGTCAGGCAGCGCCGAGTCCAAGCTAATGGACTTCATTAGCGTCATATTGGCCTTGACGAAAGAAACATCTTCCGCTTCTTCGCCATCCGCACCTAGCGCGGCGTCGATTGCGCCGCCAATATCGGTCACGGTCGCTGAGTATTGTCCGAGGACGTACAGATCAAACGACTCGCCTGCCGCCATGATGCCGGTTACGGTGTCAGCTTCGATCACGCCGCCGACGAGAGCATCCATCAAAGCGGATGAATCGTAAAGCGCAGAGGTAGCAAACTCACCCGTAAGTAAAGAGGTCGTCCATGCGGTGATCGTTAGTGGTGCGTCAGCCTTTCGAGTTGGGAGTGTCTCTGCCATTAGCTTGTCCTCTGTACGTCGCCCAAAGAAGGCGGTGGTAGTCCCGCAATTTTCGCAGGTGAATCGTTTCGATCTTTAAGTGCTAACAAGTTAGCCCGCGTAGTTGTAGCTACTCCAAAAACATCCTCTAATACGGTTTGAATGTTACCTGACATTGACAAATCAGAACCGTTGTTCATAGCCCCCAGTAACATCAGGTTTTCCCACTGATCACTTCCGCGAACAGGAAGCTCAGAACCAACATAGGCTTCGAAAATTTCCTGTGTAGTAACGTCCTCTCGAAGTACTGCAACATCAGCAAGGTTGACCGACGCCAAAAACGTTGCATCGTCCATGCCTAAGTATGTACGACCGTGGGGATCGTTGGTGCGCTCAGCCTGTAGCTTCGCGACTTGGTTTGCTGAATAAGGCATGATGCCCTCCTATAAATAACCTAAAATTTTCATGACTTTACCATGATCCTTTTCAATCCTAGCGATCCATTTAGAACCAAGTTCCTCTTCCCATGAAGTACCGCCGTTGAAGAAATTACCGTGTTTCTCCGTAATATTTTCACGGAAGCCTTCTTCCTCTTCTTTCGCCTTGAGCTTACTGATATCAGCGGCCTTCACTGCTCGTTGAATAATAGCTTTCTCAGTATCCATTCCTAAGAAGTCCAGGACCTCACTGAGTTCCTTCGCCGAGTCCTTAGCCAGATCCTCATACTTTACTATGTGTACAGGATACGCAGTCTCGGATGTCCATGAAGCGACATGGTTTGACCAGTCAGAAATCAAAGTACTGGCATAGTCCCCCATACCCCCAATAGCAAATTCGTTGTTGCTCATCGCATCGGCAGCAGTTTTTAATGAAAAGTTGAAAAACTGTGCGAACGACAGGAACACCGCTCGAGGGTCACGTACGATATAAATTGCACGTTCCGTAAAATCTTGTGGGATGCAATGAGGCAACCCAGCGGGTTGTATGTTAGCGAAGTGGGTTTTTATCCACATGGGCCTGGACATTCTTGTGAGCAAGTTCAACAAGGCTGCCGGCCGTACTAACATCTCACCGCGAAAACCGAGTTTATCCAGGGGGAGCGGGGATACGCCCTGGATGATAGTCGCACCAGCATCGCCAGTGGTGATGCGCATATCGTTTATGTCTAAATTGCCGTTACGGCGATAAGCCTCCAACAAACACCGAAGCCAGGTATTTCCTGACTTCGGGTATGAAGCGATCCAGACTGCGCCTTCTCGCTCGTCTCCCATAGTTGGAAGACTTACGTTACGTCAGGTATGCCAGCCGGTACTGTTACTTGCAGGCTAGATACCTGCACTGTATCCGTTGTCGCAATGACGTTGTTCGCCATCGTTACATCTGGAGCACCCGAAGTGGCTACACCGAGCATGAAGACATCTGTCGCGTAGGCACCTGTAGCTGCAGGATAAAACCCAAGTCTGACACACGTACCTGCCGCGGCAGGAGTAGTGTCTTCAACCGCTGGGGTAATATCCAGCGTAATGACACCTGTTGCTGCCGCGCCAAAAGCGGGGTTACTGCAACTTGCACTTGCAAGCAAAGTAGTCCCACTCGCTGTGTAGAAGCGGGCAAACCCTGTTGCGCCTACCGCCGTATCAATGGCATCAGCCAAAGTGTTTCTTAATGCTGTACTAAGTCGCATCGTCTACTTCCTCACTGGAAAAATTCAAAGTTGATTTAAGACTGCCGTCCTGGTTAAAAATCTTAACTACTGCTTCCGCTTTTACCATCGGTATCGTTCGCGCCTGCTGCTTACAACGCTCCTGGTACTCTTCTATAGAGATTACTTCTTCTTTTTCATCCGCCACGTTGCACCTCGATTTAAGTAAGGGTGAAAATACCAGCCGTAGCGAACTGCACTGTCAATGTATTACCCGAAGTCACTGAGAACTGCAAGGTGCTTAAACGTGACCAAACAAGTAAGTGACCAGAAGTAACGGCGTTAATCGAATTATGAACCACGGCGAATTTCACAATGCTAAGATTCGCGCCACTGGCAGTGAAGATTAAATCTGTTGCGTCCCATTTAACGGATGACGGGTTGCCAGCAATTGTCCAAACAACCCCCGAGATAGTTTTACCGCCAGCGTTATAGCCAGCCTGGACGGCAATTTCGTTGTTGACTTCGCTGGCGACCGATAGAGTGGCAGTTGATGCATTCGATGCGGACGTATGAAGCTGCATTTTGAAGATGCCGGCGTCTAACGGGATGGTGTTATTACCAATCTTCTTCTTGGCTTCGTTGTAAAAAGTCCATGCTGTAGCAGCCATAGTTTATTCCTCGTTTTCCTCTAAGGCGCTAAGCGCGGCACCCGTTTGAATAATATGAGCTATAAGCCCATCACCTTTAACATCCAACTCGATCTCGTCGCCAAACATACCGATCATATCCATCCATTCTTTGGCTTGCGTAAACATCCATGCGTCGCACCAAAAAACCCGGCCGCCTACAGCGACAGGGATTGGCTTCGATCCATAGTCATTTTCAGGCTGCGAATACGCGTGATGGTCTTCCTCGCGATAGCAGCTGTCGAAACCATACATGTGAATCTTATGAAAGCCCAACATGCGGAGCAAGCAAAGGCCCCGCAAAGTTACCGTGGAACCTCCTGGTACCGGGAACCAAATTTCATAGAGTTCATCAAGTAAGTCGCTCGCTTCTTCGCCAAATGCCGCGTGCCAGATATGCGTTCTGTCCAGCGGTAGCCCTTCGAACATCGAAGGATGGCACTGAGAAGCAAGCATATATTTGCAGTCGTCAACCACCGGTTGAACAAAGCGCCTATTGAACTCTCGAGCATCAATGACCAGCTGTAGAGAGGGATTCATACCGCGCTCAATGGCCCAGTTATAGGTGCCATTGCACGTAATCATTGGCATGCCTTTACTGCGCTCTTCGATGATTTCATCCTCAAAGTCATTCAACGAAGGGCCCCCGCAGATCATCATAATCTCCGTATCCTGGAGCGGATGCGGGTGGGTCAATAAGTAGTCTGTCTTGGCGTTGCAGCGCATATTGTCGAAAACCTGCTGCGCCGCTGTATTGACGCTGCCTTCGATCTCTATGACGTTGTGGTTTACCCAAGAACTGATGTAGAACTGGCACATCTGATCATCGTAGTTCTGCGACCAATGCACCACGACGCCCAGCTTGCGCAGCTTCTTGAGCCACCAACTGTATGGCTTGACCGTCATATGCAGCGTCTCACCAATGGTTTCGCCCATGACATCGTCGACCGTCGATATCTGAAAAAACACGTGGTTCGCTGACTGTAAGATATTCTGTAAGACTCGATCTACCTCCCCCAGGGGGATATGTTCCATTACGTCGGTACAATATCCGTAGGCGGCAGCCGCGGGGATTGGGTTATTCAGATCCGCCTCTACCCAGGAAATACGGTGCGGCTGAGTAATCGTCGCGTTCTTGACCTCTTCATCGAGTGCGTTGTACGCGAAATCGAGCAGCGTCACGACCATGTTACCGAATAACGCAATCATTAGACCGCCGCGACCAGTGCCGCAGCCAAAGTCGATACACGTACTGTCTGGTAGAGGTTTAGCCTGACTCAGGAAGATTTGGGCTGATTCTTCGCCTGGGGAAACAATACGGTACGCGGGATCCTTCCACATTTCTACGTACTTCTGTACTTCTGTTCTTTGTATTTTTTCTATTTTGACGATCGGGGGATGACCGTGCATGCCTGCCTTTGCGGTTGTCATAACGGTTCCTTATACGACTACTGACAACTCCTGCATGGTAGTTGCCAGAGTGACTTCGGACACTTTTCGTGTGCCCTTGATGACTACCTCGTACTTCTCGCCTTTGTATCCTCCAGGTAGCCTGAAAGCATCGATAGACCCCACTGTCGCTGTAAATCGTTTCACGTCATCTACATGGAGCTCAAAGGTGATCGGATAGGCGTCGGCGATGATCTTAGCCGCGGCCATATTAACAGCCCTTGGCGTAAACGTCGGCCGAGATTTCCAAGTATATGACAGGTTTGTAGTACTTTGGTCCCACTTCTCAATCTCATCGCTGATGATCAGATAGAGGAGATCCTCCTCAATATCCTTGTAACCAGCCGTCGCGTACTTCTCTACGTACCGCACGCCGAAGTCAGGCGCGAACGGATCAATAAGGAAGCCGCGTGTCACAGAGCCATCGTCATAAAAGCACAGATAATGCTGTTCCCAGTTAAACGCTATGAAAGACGAAGGCACTAAAGCTTGCCATTGATCGCGATTGAAGATGCCCGACGATACGTTCTGAGCACCTTGTGCTGAGATCATAATCAGCCCATCAGGGCTGGGATAAGCAATCGCCGTACCGAAGTCCACAATGCCGCGCTTAGCCACACAAGCCTGCTCGATCTCGAGCTCTACCATCGATAACGCTGAAGGATCAGACCCCACGACCAGGTAAGGCCATCCTTCTGTGACTACAGCGATCGTACCGCCGAAGACGCCTACCCCCACGATGTTATTGTTCGTCACTAACCGGTAATCGATAGGCCAAGCATGCGGTGCCCCGGGCTCAGAGAAAGCCAACGTGTTGCCATAGAAGCCGACTAAAAACCCTGCTGGGTGCGCTGTAACACCAACTGTGGCGCTGTTTGGTGGATCATAGAGCTCTGTCGGTATGACCTCAGCCAAATTCGCTGAGGGCACAGCATCAACGTATGTCACGCCAGCGATCTGCGACACTAAGCCACCACTGACGTAAGCAAAGAAACCCGTACCATCAATACCCGTCAAAGAGATCTTTGTGTCACTGACTACATTGGCAAAGAATTTATTGCCCTGCAGCTCATCCATACCTGTAGTTCTGGCTGCTGTGCCGCCAGTTGCATAGTCTGTATAGGCAGTACTGTCTATCGAAGCTAGTTCGAACTTGTCTTCGTTGATAACCGTTAGAACCGCACGAACTCCTTGTAGCTCGTCCATCCCGTTGGTACCACCAAGATCCGATATTTCGACGGTTTCACCTGTGACGTAACCATGCCCCGTGACTGTAATCCTCACCGGGTTCGCTTTACTGATCAACGTAATCACTTGCGTCGATTCATTACCCAGGCCAGCGAAAGTCACCTCTTGCCCCTCGACAATGCCATGTGCTACGCCCGTAGTAACTACGACTGGATTCGCCTGCGTAATGCCAGTAATTGCTGTTTGTACCTGCGAAACAGCGATCTCTGTTACGAATTGGTAGTTCGTCGCACCTGAAGCCCCTGTATTCAAACGATAGATGCGTCGATGCGTAATGTTGTAGCTACCAGCCGGTACAGTGGATAACGACGTCAACGATACAGTTTGGCCGTCGCGCCACTCCACCTGGTTACTTGGCGGCGATGGCGGACCTTCTGCGCCCCAGTTATTGACGAAGGTGAGCACATAGAACCGAGTCTCGGGGATCTCCGTGTCGTCGTCAGCTGTGCCAGCAAGCGCTGCCGAGAAACCTTGCACCGGTGCCGGCACGTCGAGATTCCTGAAAGTAGCGGGATAACCGCCCACACCGACCAAAGAAGCGTCGGTTACGCGTAGCGCCCCCGCTGATGGATCCGCAAAAATTAAACGGCCGAAGGCGTCATTTGCTACTGGGTATGTCACCCAGTCAGTGTCGGTAGTCGCCTCCAGCCATATATTGGCTGCGTAACGATGTAGTGATATTGGGCTCGATAAAGTCGTCGACTGCAGGTTAGCAACGTCCCGCACCGACTCCACAGCGCCAGAGTCCATTCGGCAATTAATAGCCGACTGACCAGCTCCCGTAGGTAGCAGCCTGGGGTGTACGCGAGGAAATTCTCCCCTGAACCCGCCGAGTCGAATAACAGACATTTACAGCCCGCCGTACTTCACTTTACGTGGTATCCCCGTCTGGAACTCCTCCGCAGCCTCTGTTCGAGCTCCAGGAATACCTGCTAAGAACAGCGTTTGGTGGTACTGAGCTAGAGTGGTATCTGACCAAGGCTTACGTGGAATCAAGAATAACTTCGCTAGTGCGCCATGCACGAGCAATTCGTCGTATTTATTTACTAAGACGTCGTCTAACACTGTCGCTGTGAGTAGTGGTTTCACCGCGACTCGCACGAAGTATTGGTTCGCTACCGTAGTAGACGGCGTGAATATGAAACGGATTGTGTTGTTGCCCTCGAGCACGTACCACTTAGCGTCCAATGCTTCTTCTGAACGCCAGTCGCTGTGGTTCTCATCCAGCCATGCAAACGTACGAGGCTCAACCGGAGCGCCGCCAATAGTGTTCTTCACTGAAATGATATCGACCAGTTCTGTGCCTGCGGGCAATAAAGCCGTCAAATCAACTGTAGCGACGGAGTCAGTCGTGCTGACTTGAATATTTACTCGCCAAGAACGAGTCATCTCCGTAAATTCACGCGTAGCACGTAGAATTTGGCGCTCAGCTACGAAGGAAGGGATGTCAGGTATTTCTACCTTCACATCCGGGGTAAGGACAGAAATAGCCGCCATTAAGAACTCCCAGGCTCTATTCGAGCATCGGTCAAATCTTTCATACCCGCGCCTACCAAGAAGGCTTTGTAGAATGCCGTAGCGCGGCCCAACTGACCTGAAGTATCCTCAGTATCCTTGCTGAAGGCACGATACGCAACATAGTCAATAAGTGCGTCAGCGTACATGTCATCGATAATGATATTACCCGTCACGACAGCATCAGCCGGCTGAGCGTTATACACGATTTCTATCGACTCGCCGCCTGCCTGCGGCGGATATAGCTCAAATTCTTTGGGGTTGTTCTCGTCGTAGAAAAAGTTCTCGGCCACGCCTGCTGTGCCTGCTCGCCAAGTACTACTGAGCATATCCACCAATGCGTAATCTGTAGATTGGATGGCTCCGCCAGCAGCGACATTCTTCACGACATCAACCAGGCGGATGCCATCTATGGGCAACGACTGTACTGAGCCGGCAACTGCGGTGATGTTCGCACGGAGTACATATACATCCGTAGCTGGGCCTCGAGCGATAACTCGCTGCCCGTCGTTCATCCATTCTAAGAGTTCAGATTCTTCCCAACGAGTATGCTCTTCATCATTCAGCAGCGCTGCTGACCGGTTCAGAATGCTCCGTACTGTCGTTGCCATCTCGTTCTACCTCATGCATAGCCTCGCCGAAGGCCCGTTCGATATCTTTGGTGGTGAAGTGGAAGTCTACTAGTTTTTTCACTGAGGCCGCACGGGGGAACCCCGTCATCGTGAAATCCCCAGGATCTCCCTTCGCAATAAGTAGCTTACATGCTTCCAGCAAACCGTCTACCACAACCTCTTCCTGAGACTTTTGTACGACCACAGGAGGAGTTTGGACAATTAACGGCTCTTCAGGCACCAATCCTGCAGCAATCGCCGCGGTAAATAGCTTGCGATTTATGCTGAGTGTCTCGCCAGCCTCGAAAATAGCACACATTGACCCGCAGTCAGAAACGACACGAGTCGGCAATGTGGCGGTGAACTTGGCCATCAATGGCCTATCATCTACAGGTAATTCCATGAAAACACCTCTTAGCGTAAAAAAAGTCCCCGCCGAAGCGGGGACTAAACCGTGTCATTCTATTCTACCGCAGTGTCCAAGCGCAGAAGACCGAAGTCCTGCACCGTGTTACTCGCGTAGATGCTGTTGAAGGTGGGCTTCAACAGGCCGAAGATCTTGCCGATCGACACACCATGCTGGTTGCCATAATCGAACGTATCCTCGTCCCAGTACGGAAGACCGATGTCTGCCATACCAAGTGCCTGTGCACCGCACATTAAGACAGCCTGGCCATTAACTGCACCAGCACCCCAGTCCGAAGCGCTATAAACATGACGGAACTCGTGGATGATCAAGCCATCCTGAGTAATCATGCTGCCGCTGAACAGTGGGTTAGACGTGCCACGCGGACCTGCATTCTGCAAGTTAGCGAGGAACGTAGCGTCCTGCTTCAATTTAGCAATGCCCTGCGGAGTCATAAAGACGTGGTAGAACTCAGAGCCACCTGGCCCCTTGATACCGCGAATGTACTCATCCTTCATAAAGGCTTTCGCCTCTACGAGCATTTCCCAAGTTGGCGTGTCACCTACCAATACGTTGGCCGTATTACCAGCTTCGAGGCCAGTAGCTGCATCCCAACGCCGCCAGCGATTAGCTGTCGGAGCTGACACATCACTAGCAAACGCCAGATCGTTCAGGTTACGGCCAGCTGGGTTAACAGGCCGCAGTGCGCCGTTGTTAGTAAGCGTATAGCTAACACCGGACAAAGTGAGGAACGCCATCTGATCGATGCGATCCCCAAGGTAGTACGCCAGAACATCCCTAGACGTACCGCGGAAATTTACAACGGACCTCTGATCGGCCATGCGACCAGCGAGGCGGTTAGCATTACGCAGCTGGTCAATGGTGATGACCGTGTCGAATGCCTTGATAGCCTCTTCGTTGTTTTCCATCGTGAAATCGCCTACAACGCCATCCCCTTCGAGATCCGCAACAAGCGTAATGACAGCTCGATCGCCCTTCTCACTCTTGGTGAGTTCGGTGATCCTCTGAATCATGCTGTTGGGGCCTTTTCCAGTAAACCGCATTGTAAACGACGCGTTCCGAGCCGCAGCCCAGAGATCTCGAGACCAAACGGTCTTCTGCTCTGTGGTGAGGTTCGTGAAGTTTGTAAGCGCCATTTGTATGACTCCTAGTAAGAGTTTAAGGAAAATTCGTAGTTATCGGACTACTCAACCGAACAACAGCATATCCCCGCCGATGGACCAAGCTCTAACACGGCTTGGGCGCGAGCCTGGACTGTAGCCATAAAAAAGGCGGGGCTTCAAGCCCCGCCAAGCTGTTTCACAGAAACTACCTTCGAACTCTACAAGATATCGCCACGTAATCGCCGTTTAGACGACTCTGGCAACGAATCAAATTCTTCGTCGGACATGGAATTAACATCGACTCGTGGCTCTTCGTTCTCACCTTCTGCGCGACTTTCCATCGCAGGAGGCTGAGCATTGGCCACATCAGCCTTCTTCTTCGCGTCTGTCGGCTTAATATCAACCACGTTGTCAGGAGCCGGCTCATCGTTGGGTACTTCGGCCGTAGTAGCAGTCAATCCGTGCATCTTAGCCGCTTTATCCGCAGCACGTTGCAACGCTTGTACCCGGGTATATTGGCCAGATCTGGCGTAGCCCACATACAAATCCATCAGCTCCTCGCGAGCTGCGGCATTGTAGTTCTCGTCGCTTTCGGAAAACTGTGGGAAGTTGGCCTCAATATTTGCGCCAGCTTCCTCGAACGTCAGAGTTTCTTGGAGCTGACTATCGCCCTTGGCTGCGATGGCTCGAGCTTCGCGCAATATTTCTTCTTTCTCCGCTGATCGGATTTCCTGGCGTAGCCCCGCATGCTTCTCAGCATCACCCTCCAGTAACGCATCCATCGCTTCTTTTTCTTTGGCCGCGTAATCGTACGGCTCTGGTTCCGGTTCATTCTTTGCCTCTACGACAGTTTCAAGCTGCGTTTTTAGCGACCTAACCTCGTCCTCAGCCTTTTTCATGCGATCGTTGACTTCGTCGAAGCGATCCTTCGGAACTTTAATAGGATCTTCGTCTTCTAGTACGACGGGCTCCGCTTCTTCTTCGGCTTTGACTTCTTCCTCTTCGGGTTTTTCGCCATCTTCCACTACCTCCTCTTCAGCCTTAACTTCTTCCTCGACCTCAGACTCTTTCAATTCAGTGAGAAGTTTCGCGTCCTCTTCTGTTTCAGGAGGATGCGTTTCTACCTTCATAGTCGACTTTTCGTCCTGGACATACTCCATGTCGGAAAGATCGTCGTCTTCACCGCCCATGAATGGATCAATCTCGGGTGGATCTTCTTTTTTCTTGGTCATTCTTTCTTCCTTGGGGGATGCCCCCACACAACTTTCCAATTACGTTCGAACCAATCGGCTTCTTTAGCGGTTTTGAACCCTATGGCTTCACCAGATTCGATCGCAGCTTTAAATGCATCAGAGCCATCTCGTTGCCGCAGTATCCCTTGCTCATCTCGTAATATTGTTGGGTAGACGTAATGTACTCCGTCTGCCTCTGCTGTAGCCATACGATGCGTCGAAACGCTATTATCTTCGTTCAAAATCGATGGCGACCGTTCTGGTTCCATTATGCGTTTAACGAAGTCCTTCGCCTGATTCTGTTCAAGAATATCGAATACCTTAGAGAACCTCCCTGGGTCCGACTTAGGCATTACTGCGCCTTAGGAGCGGGAGACGGACGAGTCAGTACGTCAAGCTCTTTCATAGAGTGCTTGGTGCCTTCCTGCATCGACGTCACTTCGCGCTTGTTACGCGCATGAATACCTGCCAACTGCAGCTTATTGTTGAGGTTATCATAGAACATCTGCAGTTTCGCCTGCAAATCAACCATACGCTCGCGTGTAGAGATGCCGATCTCCATCGCCTGTTGCTGCGCTTCGCCTTCAAGCTGCTGCGCTTTGGCGAACGCTTGAGCTGCGCGAGCCTGTAATTCGCCAATCTGCGCTTCGAGTTTGCCGGCTTCGAGCTCAGCAGTGCGTATTTCAAGCTGTAGCTGCTGCGCCTGGAGCTGCAACTCTTCTTCGGTCGGCGGTGCCACTCCTTGCAACGATGCGACACGATCTGCGATCTCATCTTTATTGTCCAACTGTGAATGTCGGATAACAACATCGTCAGGGATCAGTACGCCAGCCTCGCGCATCTGCAACGCATTGGCGAACTGCGCATCTTCGAAGTTGTCACGCGCCGGCCGAGAGCTAGTTACGATGTCATACTCACCTAGTGTGATGTCATTCACGACTTCACCGGCTGCATTTAGCCCGTTGATGACGACTTCTTGGTCTTCTTGTTCGAAGCCGTCACCAACAGTGACTCGTATGACCCGTGTCTCCGTATAAAAGTCCTGAATAAGTTCTAAAACTTTTTCAGCGACCAAACCGCGAGTACGTTTCAATGAGTCGAACGGAACATCTACCTGGATCAATCCCCTAGCTTCAATCTGGTCGAGCGCTATGCCCGAAACTTCTCTTGATGGCGTACCAACAAGTCCTTCGACGCCTGCGATCCCCGCAACGTTGCTCTGCGAACGAGATGCTAAGCGGTCAAGTCCTGTCGGTATTTGGTTTGCCGTAATTTTTTCTGGGCGCTCAGAGCCGCGCTTGACGACCATGACAAGACCCGTCTCGGCACCACGCTCTTCTAATTCTTCAGTTGTCATGTTGGCTAGCGAACCTTCGTCCGCCATCCAGCCAGAGTTCGCAGTTGTGTTCACGATGTGGAGCATCTGGCTCTCCATCTTGTTGAACTGTTCCTGCGGTGACAGTAGCTGGCGTACAACACCTGACGTCTTTCCTTTACGGAAGAATGGGAAGTACGGAACGACTGTGAACGAACGGTACGGACTCCAACTATCATGAAGAACGACGCGATCAGCAGTCGTTACCCAGCGTATTCGTTTACCGACACGTTTAATGATCGATAGGCCAGCTTCCTTAGCAAGCTTTTCCGCCTGCTTAGGGTCCAACTCGTCAGGGATACGTTTCATATCGCCGACAACGTTGTCTATGAAATAACTAATCGGGGCTAAACGACGGTACTGACGCTCGACGATCCGCACTGAACGAATGGTTGTGTCATCCTGGTAGTTAGTGTTCTGGATGCTGAAATCATCATCGCCGAAGGTACGCCGGCCGTCGTAGCGTACGGAATCTTCACCAAAAGTTTCGTAAGCGGCCGACGAAGAGTCTAGTTCGTCGCGCTTAGCTTTTCCGTAGTGAGCTTCTATGTCCTCAAGCGTCATCCACCTAGTGGTTATAACGCTGTTCCAATGCTTCGGATCGTAGCTCTTAGCATCCGGGTCCGGTAGCACTTCGTACGGATCATGTGCACGCACAGCAACATCGCCCATGATGTTGTCTTCGAAGTCCAGACGAATGTCGAAGAAGCCGCGATCGACAACAATGCCGTCCTCGAACACTTCTTTCTCGAGGAACTCGTACTTGTTGTTGTCTAAAATCTGCTCTATAAGCTGGGAGAGAGTCTTAGCGACTTCCTTCGTCGCGTCGCGCTTCGGTTTAAACACAAAGTCGGCGCGTTGCTGCGATTGCTTTCCTAAGAATGCATTAACAACCTTTAGAATTTCATTGATCGTAAGTACCGGACGACCTTCAGCCTCCAGCTTGTCACGATCTTTTTGCTCCCACTGCTCACCCAGGTAAAAATCATCGCACCGTTTGGCTGTTTCAAGCCACTTGTCGTGACCTGAGTCACGGGCGCGCTGATAAGCTACCCAGTTCGCCTCGGCGACTGCGTTGTCAGCTGGCTCTCCCATAAGATGCTATCGATTAACACCCTTGTCACGCGGTGTTCCTTCCTGTTTTTGTAACGGGGTTTCTGGTCCACCTTTAAACTTTGCACTTTTACCCGTCGAACTCCCACCTTGCGACTTCGGCTTGCCGGGTGCGGCGCAAGCGTCGGGGTATAAAACTTTACCGGAACGAGGCATTTCTTTCTCCTACGAGCTCATCATAGATCTGTCACGACGTGACATCGTGCTTAGTCGATCACGCCAAGTTTTTCGCTTAGGCACTACACTATAGTTCATGCCAGGCGAAGGCGTTTCTGTTGCCATTAACGCCAACCAAGCCGCCGCGTCGACATGGTCGTCGCGCCGGCCGTACGGAAACTGTAAAAGCTCCGTAACAAATTCTTCCACCCAGTCTGCTTCGTCAGGGTGCGGTAAGAACACCATGCCTCTACGCATCAACCCCTGCAGAGTACGGCAACGCTTTACTTTGTTGCCCTCTAGCATAGGACGAAGCTCAGTCACATGTAAGCTGTATAATTCCCTACTGTCTATGATCGTGTCGAGTAAAGGCCCCACAGCCAGAGCCGTTTTATCCTTCTCAATGCCTACAGTATAAGGCTTATGTTTGGTGAAACTGTCGCAGATTTCCTCACATATCTCGAGCGCGTCGAAATGCCCGTGGCGGCAGTCCACGAACCAGAAATTACCCGAAATATCCTTGCCCCAAGTGAAGCCGACCGTCTTGTCATTGACCTCTTTTTGCCCAATAGCCAAGTCCCACGCGGCTACCATCGTCAATAGGTCAGGCAGCTCTTCCTCCCGGTAGTACTGGATCATGCTTCGCTGGAACTGAGCGCCTTCGTCAGGGACCGGGTTCTGCTGGTACAACGCTGCCCAGGTCCTTTCCCCTACGGCCTTGCGGATCATCTTCAACTGGGCGTAGTTGTACCGCTCCGGGTGCAATGAGTCGCCCTTTTTCCGATATTTTTCGTCCTCAACAGCCACTGCCGGGTACCGCACGACTTCAAACACGTCGCCGTTGCCCTCAGCCATATCCATCTCTAAACGACCGGATAAATCGTCCAAATGCCAGCGCGTCTGGATAATAAGCACCCCGCCGCCCGGGGCCAGGCGTGTATACGCCGTCGATCCGTACCATTTCAAGATGCCCGAGCGCTTCAGCTCGCTCTCCGCCTCCTGAGAGTTCTTGATGGGGTCATCGATGGTCAAAATATGAGCACCTTTACCGGTCAGCGGCCCTTCCACGCCGGCCGGGAGGAACATGCCCTTTTTAGTCGTCTTCCAGCCCTTGGCGTTCTGGTTCTCCCGGTCCAGCTTGGTCTCGGGGAACAGTACGTTGTACTCCGGGTCACGCATGCGCTCACGCACCGAGCGTGAAAAGTCCAAAGCCAGGGTTTCTGCGTACGATGTGACCATCAACTCCCAGTCAGGGTGATGGCCGAGTACCCAGGCCGGGAACTCCACGCTCGCCAGCGTCGATTTGCCGTGCCGCGGCGGCATCTGCAGCATTAGCCGGGGGCTACGCCCCTCTTCCACGTCGCGCATGAATTTTTCAAGCCGCGAACAGATGTCCTTGTGCACCCAGCCGGCCAAATAGTCAGGATTGAACCGAATAACGCTGCCGATGAGGTGTCTGCGCGACAGTTGACGCTGCGCCAGCTCGCGTCGGACGACAAGCGCCTCCTTGCTGTCCTCCATATCGGCTACGGCCTCGAGCTCGACCCGCGTTTTGATAGGATCGGCCGTATCAGCCTTCTTCTGCATGGTTTTTTGGTTCTTTTTGTTCCGCTTGGCCTGGTTCTGCGCCTTCAGCAGCACCTCCAGCTTGGCTACGTAGCTGGGAGCCTCTTCCCTCGCCCTCTTGAGCAGCGCCGTACCGCCCTTGGGCAACTTCGGCGCTTTTTTCTTGGTGCCGTGCCGCGTATTAGACGTCCAAATAGCCTCGCGCTTCGCTAATGTGCGCAATTGCTGGCGTATCAGAGCCCGTTCTTCGGCGTTAAACTTCTTCGTAGTCGGCATCGATGGTGTCCGTCATACGCTTACCCGCCAATTTCAACAAATCCTTGTCACTGAGCTGCTTAAGCTCGTCGTTCGAATAGTCACGAATCTCGAGAATCTTGCGCTCAGGCTCATACGCCCCGATCAGCTTACCCAGCTCCCGCCAGGCCATGACCAACTCCCCCGCCGTGGCGGCTGCATCCACTGCGTCCATCATGCCAGTCATAACATCACTTTTCGTGAGCTCGTCGACGCTCTGCGTGGACTCGCGTATTAGGTACCGAATCGCCGCTCGAACCTTCGGGTTCCGCTCCAAGGCGTCCATATACATGCCGCCCGTCTCGGTATTAAAACCGGCAACTTTGGCTGACATTTTCTGGTTAAGCCCCTGCAGCCGGGCTTCGACGTAACGCTTCTGTATCAGCGTCAGCTGGGTATACGGATTAACTTCGGTGAGCGTCAAGTCGCTCATAGTTACCCCGTCTTCAGTCGTTCGATCTCATGACTTTGCTCTACGACCGTAGAGCGTAGTTTGACGACGCTGGCGAGCAGCTGCGCCTGCTCGCGCTTACGCTTCGCCCGCCACGCCTTCATATACTTACTGTGACATTCTGCGCAATACCGCTGGTTGGCCCGCGGCGTTTTGTCGCAGTCAGGCATGGAACATTGGTTGTTACTCACTAAACTCTCGAAGTTTCTCGCGAATAACTGCTAAGCGCTTAGCGGTTAGCACTCGGTCGCACGTATAACCGTCGATCCAGGCCATGAGCTCCGTCACGGCGCTCGGCGCTGGCGTCAAAGACCAGCACGTATGGGTATAGCCGTTGTAGTACTGGCCGCAGCCGGCGCAATAGTTATGCGACACTACAGCCGTAGTCGAGTCGAACATGTTGTTCGTACTGTGTGCTGTCAACGATGCTGCGCCTGGCAGCGCTACTATGTTGCCTACCGTTGTTGATTCACTCATAACAAACCCACCGTTTCGTCGTATCGTAGAACCTTAGGATACTCACCTTTCCGCAACGATGCCAGTGAGAGCTTCAGCGACTCCACATAGACCTCGACATCGTAGAGCTTCCCCTCTACGTGCTTAGGCCCCATCAATAAATTAGCGTTTATCACCAAGGGGCCTTTGATCATCAGAGAAAACCCCGTCTTGGCCGTCTTGAGAATAACCTCTGAGTCCTTAGTGCCCAGTACGTAGTTCTCGGCACCAATGAACTTCAGTTTGGCAGGTATCCACTTTCCCTGAGGGAGCGGCGTACGGGGCTTTTCCAAATCGCTTAGGCCGCATAGTCTGTAGAGCTCCGCCGTGTCCATTGCTCAGCTCCTTAAGCTTCGTAGGAATATTAAACATCTCTTTCTCCAGGTAGGTTTATACAATTTTGCAGTGGGACCGCAAATGCCATTTTCGTCTCGTGCTTGATTTACGAACAAGGGCATGTAAAGCAGTCGGACGCTGCCCGTGTACTCATTGACTTCGAGAGTGCGTTCTTGGGGGAAATCACAAATGTCGAAGCTGCTAAGGTATTTGCACCCGTTACAGGATTTCATCCGATTGGTAGATCGAGCTCAAGCTGCTCAGTCATTTGAACCTTGGCTCTTAGTTCTTGGTTCTCGGCACTTAGTGCTTCGATTTTTCGGTGTAATTTGCTAATGATCTCATTAGCCGCTTCAGCTGTAACTTTCTCGCCCAGTTCGAATCCTTTTAACCCTGCATCTGTCAGCTTCATTTCTTAGCTCCTAGATCTGTGTAAAGCCGGCCTGCAAGTCCGCAGTACCCGCCGCCATGTTCTCCATGCTCTTCTTCGACTTCGAACGAGTCGTCTTCGAACGTAATTTGTCGGAAACTTAAACTTTGGATGTTCCAACGCCACATCATGCACTCAGAAGCTATGCACCTATTTCTCAGGGCTTCGTTGTCCTCATCTCTAGTGAGGGGACAAATTCTAAGCTTCGCGTTTCTCTCTAGCATCATCCAGGTCCTCAATTACTCGTACTATGTGCCAAGTGGCCCAGGCCATTGCGGTCTCAGGCCGACAAGAGTCCTTGCTAATTTGAACGTCGATGTTCATGCCGCGGTACACAAAACGAAACCACCAAGTGCATTCGTCTGTGTAGGTCTCTATCATTGTTCCACGGTAACAAAATAAGACTGAAAACACAAGACTTTTCGCATAAAAGGACCTCCCGTAGGAACGTCGCAGCGACCCGCCCACCCACTTCGCCCGACGCCCCGCACAAAACCAAAACACCGCAGCACCCAACTGGGCCCCGTAGTTTTATCAACACGAGCAGCTCAGCACTTCGTAGCTGAGATCGGAGCAGGCTGAGGCATCGCGGTTCTAATTAACTAAGGAGCTACCGCTGCTCGCAGGTGGTGGCTGAGTACATAGTTGGGCGATAGCTCAGTGCATGTCATGCGGATTAAAGGCTGCGTGCGATGCGAGCCCTACTAAGACCAACTGTGTACCAACCTTAACCTGCCAATTGGAGTACATCATGGCTAATAAGATCTACGCTGGTGTTTCTGCGTTCTTCGCAAATCGCACCGGCATGCATAACTGGCTCGACAACCACGCACGCCCTCTCCTTAGCGTGTGCCGCACTCATCCCGACGGCAAAAAGAACTATTTCGACATGTTCGTCTCCCGCGATGAGAAAGTGTCCGTCACCACCGACACCAAGGCCCGTACCATCAAGGTGCCCGCCAACTCGACGGCTATCGTGTTCCCCAACGACCTCGCCCGTCCGCTGTTCAGCATCCTCGACAAACCTGACAGCAATTCGTCCTGATCCACCGGCGCATACACGACTCGCCACCGTCACTGTCCTGAGCACGACATAAACTGCTCATCCACCTCTTTTTTTTATCCCCACGATACCGTGTGGGATACCGTCCTGAGCATGACACCTCCGTTCATAAACTGCTCACTTCCGTAACCAACTGGAGAACATCATGTTCATGTACAAATTACGCACTTACGCATCCGTCATACTTTACATCCTCACCTGCTGCTATTCATTCTGGTTCGGTATGTCGGGTATCATCGGCTACCACGGCCTTGCAACCACAATGTACACAATGATCACCATATTCGTTGTTGCATTCCTCTGCACAGGTGTTTACATAACCTCAAAGAAACCACAAGCTACTCCCCGCAACTTCCCAAGCCCAGCCGCAGACGGCGACATCCTCGACCTCGCCAGAGCAATCCACGAAGCCAAGCGTGAACGTGATGCTTGAGCTAATCGGATTCCTTGCCATCTGCTACCTCGCTTACCGTGAATTTGACCGTAAGTTCCCGAAAGACGAATAACTTCCAGTGCGTCCTAGACATGACCATAAACTGTCTACTCCCCTTTTTTGCCCGGGCGACAACCGTGCGGGTAAGTGACCCAGCTAGCTAAGAAGACAGTGGCTGTGTTTGTCGCTAGCTGCGGGTGGATGGGGAGCGATAATTGGTTGGTTTCTATTAGGAGTTCAAAATGAAAGACACAATCGCAAAAATGAGGGCTTTGGTAAGTATAAAGAGTGCATTACTTACAAGCATTCAAGACGATTTAGACACCGCTAATCGACGAATTGTTCACCTCGAGTCCAGAGTTGAACAGCTCGAAGAAGACGCCAGTTGGTGGAAATCCCTCGATGAAAGCATGGCCCGCGTTGAAATAGATGAACGTGGTGATGAAATCCAAGTTGATACGCACATAAGTGAGTACATCCAAGTAGGTGACATCGATACGGTTGGTGAAATACGTGCCATCACCGATGCTGCCGACTTCGACCTGGATCAAACGTAAACTACCTGGAGACAACACGTGACTGATTCATACGCAGGCATCGGATCTCGTAAGACACCTGATGCCATACTCAAAACATTCGCCGAGATAGGTACAGCCTTTGAAGAGCTTGGTTTCATACTACGCAGTGGCGGTGCTCTCGGTGCTGATACAGCCTTCGAAAGTGGCCTAAATCTCGAAGAATCCAAAGAGATCTACCTACCTTGGGAACTGTTCAACCAACATCCCAGTGACCGTTGGCCAGCTACCCCTGAAGCCCACGAAATAGCCCGGCACTTCCATCCTGCATGGGAACGATGCAATCACGTTGCCCGTGCGTTTCATGCTCGCAACAGCCATCAAGTACTCGGTCAAAACTGTAACGATCCAGTCAATTTCGTTATCTGCTGGACATTCGATGGTAATGGTGGTGGCGGTACAGGCCAAGCGATACGTATTGCCAATCATTGGAACATACCAGTGATCGACTTT
>Ga0255047_10001029_pt1 | contig 21269 bp, 34 predicted proteins | sample JV7_2_1_MG_FD_183640 | JGI IMG/M metagenome (GOLD analysis project Ga0255047, IMG submission 183640) | Seawater microbial communities from Jervis Inlet, British Columbia, Canada - JV7_2_1 | ecosystem: Environmental > Aquatic > Marine > Inlet | place: Canada: British Columbia | collected 2016-10-06 | reverse complement strand
CGAAAACGTGCACACGTGCAAAATTGACGATTTGCCAGATCAACCCCTTTTTATTATATTATAAACATGAAAGGCAGACCACCAAAACCCACCAGACTAAAGCAATTAGCTGGCACAGACCAGCCCTGTAGATTATTACCTAATGAGATGGAGGTTGCAAGGCTTGTAAATATACCCAGCCCACCAATGCAACTAAGCGAGCAAGGGCTAATTGAGTGGGAAATAATTACGGGCGAATTGCATAGTAAAAAAATGCTCCACTTAGTAGACCTGTCAATAATTGCGGCTTATTGCAATGAGATGGCGCTATATATTGAGACCGAAAAAATACTTTTACTTAATGGACGTATTGACGAGTTTTATAATGACGAGGGTATGCTGATCCGTAGACAGGGAAAGCCAGAGCAGAAAATTGCAAAGGATTCTCTAGCTACAGCTCTAAAAATAGCGGCACAATTTGGGCTTACACCAAGCGCAAGGACCCGTATAAGTATGCCAGCGCAAGGAATTAAACCACTAGAAATATGAAAAACAAAGTAATAGCAGTTTGGTTTAGTAGTGGAGCGGCTAGCGCTGTAGCTGCAAAAAAAACCCTAGAGAGACACGGGCAAGATAATACTATATTAATAGTAAACAACCCTATAAAGAACGAACACCCAGACAATAAGCGTTTTTTAAAAGACTGCGAAAAGTGGCTAGGGCATAGAATTATAAGCGCCGTAAATAGCAAATTTCCAGCCGCCGACATTGTAGAAGTGTTTGAGAAAGCTAAATATATGAGCGGTATATATGGCGCGCCCTGTACAAAGGAATTAAAAAAAGGCGCTAGATATGAATTTGAAAAACAAAATAATATTGATTTTCATGTATTAGGATTCACAAGCGACGAAATAAAGCGCCACAATAGATTTATAAAATATGAAAGAGAGAATTTACTACCTATTTTAATAGATGAAAAACTAAATAAAAACGATTGTTTTGAGATTCTAATAAAAGCAAATATAAAATTACCCGAAATTTATAAGCTCGGATTTCCTAACGCTAATTGTATAGGCTGCGTAAAAGCGACAAGCCCGACTTATTGGAACTTAGTACGCGAGAAATTCCCAGAGGTATATAAGGAGCGCTGTATTCAAAGCAGGGAAATAGGCACACGACTAGTAAGGCGAAAAGGCGAGAGAATTTTTTTAGACGAACTATTAACAACCGACAAAGGGGGAAAAATAAAATCTTTTGAGTGCGGTATTTTTTGCGATACCTTATGAAAGAGTTTTATTATGACGCTGAGGCGGGCGATAAAGCTGTGCGATTTATAGAGAAATTCCTAACGCATACAAAAGGAGAGCTAGGCGGATCGCCTTTTATTTTAGAGGACTGGCAAAAGGACGAAATAATTAAGCCAATATTCGGAACGAAACACACGAGCACAGGACTGCGACGCTATAGAACAGCTTTTATATTTCTACCTAGAAAAAACGGAAAGAGTACCCTAGCGGCGGCTATAATTCTGGCGCTTATGTTTTTAGACAACGAGGCGGGGGCAGAATATTACAGCGCCGCCAATGATAAAGAACAAGCAAAGCTCGTATTTGACTGTGCTAAGGGAATGGTAGACAACAGCCCACAGCTTAGCGCAAGGCTTGAGAGCTTTAGAAATAGTATAGTATACAACGAAAAGGGCAGCTCCTACAAAGCAATAAGCCGCGAGAGTGGTACAAAGCACGGCTTTAATGTAAGCGCAGCTATATACGACGAGCTACACGCAATGAAAGGCGGCGATGCTGAGAACCTTTACCAAGTTTTAGAAACGGCCACAGGCGCAAGGCGTGAACCTTTAATGATTGCAATAACTACAGCGGGCTATGATATAACAAGCGAATGTTATAAAATGTACAGCTATGCAAAGAGGGTGCAAAGTGGCGAAGTAAAAGACAGCGCCTTTTTACCTGTCATATATGAGGCAGATATTGAGGACGATATACAAGACCCTAAGACGTGGGCTAAAGCAAATCCAAACTATGGCGTAAGTTTAAAAGCTGACTATATGAAAAGGGAGGCTTTAAAGGCTGCGACCTTGCCCAGTTATGAAAACATCTTTCGTAGATTAATGCTTAATCAATGGACTGGCTCCGACGTGCGCTGGATTTCTGACGAACTCTGGACAAATTGCAACCAGACAATAGACGAGTCAAAATTAAAACACGCGCCCTGTTGGGGTGGTTTGGATCTGGCAAGCGTTAGAGATTTAACAGCTTTAGTATTAGTTTGGCAAGTGGACGAAATGTACGTATATAAACACTGGACGTTTGTACCTGAGGACAAGGTGCACCAACGCACAGGCGGCAAAGACGGCGTTAATTACCTAGAATGGAGCGAAATTTTAGAGATAACAGGCGGAAATGTTACCGACTATGACTACGTAAAAGCCAAAATATTGCAACTTTCAGAGCTGTATAACGTCCAGAGTATTGCTTACGATCGATATAACAGTAGTCAATTAGTGCTTGACCTAGTGGCGGAGGGTGTAAAAATGAGCCCTTTTGGTCAAGGTTTTATATCTATGAGCCCACCAACTAAAGCCCTAGAGGGTAAAATATTAAAAGAGGAGGTAGTGCATTTTAATTGCCCAGTCCTTAGGTGGCAAATTGGAAACGTACAGCTTGCCACTAATCCCGCCGCCGACATAAAACCAGTAAAAGACAAAGCTAAGGATAAAATAGATACTATCGTTGCTATGATAATGGCTACGGGGGAAATGATTTTTACAGAAAGAGAAAAGAGCAGCGTCTACCAACAGGGTAGAGGTTTTTTAAGTATTTAGTTTTTAACCTATTGCAATTTCCATAAATAAGAGTTAAATTGCACAAACCTTTAATAGAATGGCACTAGATGGAATAAAGAGGTATTTAACGAACGCACCCAAAGCCGCAGAAAAGCGCGGCTTTGTGGATTTAGCGCTTAACGGTTTAGGTACAGGCGTGGCAGTAACGCCAGAGACAGCCTTAACCTTTTCGGCAGTATATGCCGCTATTCGTGTAATAAGCGAAACAATAGCACAACTTCCTTTAAATTATTATAAGACGACCGACAACGGCCGCGAGAAATATAAAGCAAGCCCTTTGTTTACTCTGGTAAATAGCGAGCCTAACGCTCTAATGAGTAAATATACATTTTTCGAGACCTTTGTAAATATCCTTTTAGTTTACGGTAATGCTTACGCGTTTATTGAAAGGGGTAAGCGTGGCGTTCCTGTAGGGCTTAAAATTATACACCCCGACAACGTAAAGGCTGAAATAATAGCCGACAATTTAGTGTATAGCGTTAAGGGTATAAAGGGGAATATTAGCGCAAGCGATATGCTCCACGTCTTAGACATGAGCTTTGACGGTATTACAGGACAAAGCAGAATTTCAAAAGCTAAGGATAACATAGGGCTAGGAATTGCAGCACAGAAATACGGAAAAGAATTTTTCGAGAGTGGCGCTAAAATTTCGGGCGTATTAATGCACCCCGCTACTATTGGCTCGGACGCATTGCAAACGCTACGCGAGAGCTGGCGTAAAACTTTCCACACTGGCGTAGGCGGTCAATTTGAGACCACTATTTTAGAGGAGGGGATGCAATATAAACCTATTCAACTACGCCCAGACGAGGCGCAATTTTTAGCAACTCGGCGCTTTTCTATTTTAGAAATATCCCGAATATTTAGAGTACCCCCGCATAAACTCGGAGACCTTGAACGCTCAACTTTTTCAAATATCGAGCACCAGTCTATCGAGTTTTTAACTGATACTATCAACCCTATAGCGATAAAGATTGAGCAAGAGCTTAATCGAAAGCTAATTTTTGAAAACGAGAAAGGGCGTAGTTATTTCGAGCACAATACAAATGCTCTGTTAAGGGGGGACGCTAAGAGCCGCGCGGAATACTACGCCAAATTATTCAGCATAGGAGCTATAACACAAAACGAAATTAGAGCGCGCGAAAATATGAACAACCTAAGCGACGCGGATAAATTATACGTCCCTATGAATATGATTAATACTAAAAAGGCAGCAAATGAAAAAGACTAACGAGAAAGAGGTAAGACAGATTTCTTGCTCTGAGCTTAGAGCTGTAGACAACGAGGCGGGCGGTGTAACTATTCGCGGCTATGCAAGTGTTTACGGACAGCTTAGCGAGGACTTAGGAGGATTTAGAGAGCAAATAAAAGACGGAGCTTTTAAAAACGCTCTAGCGTCTCCAGATCTGGATTGCGTGGCATTATTAAACCACGACAATAACTTAGTATTTGCTAGAAGTACCAGCGGCACGCTTAAATTATCAAGCGACAAAGAGGGACTTTTAAGCGAGTGGGAAATGCCAAACACCCAACTAGGGAGAGACACCGCCGAATTAGTAAAGCGCGGGGACATTTCAAAAATGAGCTTTGGCTTTTACGTGGGCAAAGATAGCTGGGAGAAAAGGAACGGCGGCAAGTATGTGCGAACGATAGAGGACGTTAAAAAGCTAGTAGACGTTAGCCTTGTAACGACACCCGCGTACCCGCAGACGAGCGCTGGAATTCGGAGCCTAGAGAATTATAAAGAGGTGCAAGCACCTACAGACAACAAGAACGAAATAAGAAAGGCAAAATTAACAATCCTAAAACTAGGTAAAAAATGAAAAAGACAATTAAAGAACTAAGAGAGGCGCGCCAGTCAGCTATTGACGAAATGCAAGCCTTAGTTAATCTTTCAGAGGGAGAGAATAGAAACTTAACAGAACCAGAGCAAAAAGATTTTGACGAAGCTACGGCTAAAGTTGAAAACTTAGACGCTAGAATTGACCGCTTAGAGCGTTCATTGAAATTGGTATCTAACGCACCAGTAAGCCACGTAATACAAGACGTAACTAAAACAGACAAAGACTTACGAAAGTTTAGCTTTGGAGCTTTAGCTAAAGCGGCTTATACTGGAGTAGTTGAGGGCGTTATTAAAGAGATGGATGCTGAGGCGAGAATGGAGGCACCCGACCAACTTTATAGAGGCGTAGCGGTTCCAGCATCGGTATTGCAAACGCGTGCCGCTGTAGGAGAAAAGGCTGGCGTAGATAATGCGTCGTTTGTTGACCAATTACAGGCAAACTCTGTGCTTGTGCAAGCTGGTGCAAATTTCTACTCTGGTTTACAAGCTGATAGACAATTTCCTATTGTGTCGTCAATTTCTGCGACTTTCTTAGGAGAGAATTTAAGCGGAACGACAACGGTAACCGAAAGCGGGGCTTTAAGTACTAAGTCTTTAACACCTAAAAAGATAATTTCTGTTGTTGGAATGAGTGCGGAGTTATTAGCTCAAAATTCTGGAGTTGAGGCAGTAATGCAAAAAAATATGGCTCAGGCTGTAATGGCTCAATTTGAGAAGAACTTATTATCTGACGCAGACACGACACCGGGTCCAACGTCGATATTTTTAGATGCTCATCCGTATGCTGATACTACTACAAATATGACAATAGCCGACATTTTAGGCTTAGAGACGTATATTTTAGGTCAAAACATCAACCCAGCGGCGGCGCGTATGGCTTACCTATTTAACCCTACAGGGTTAGGAGCTGCAAAGGCTTTAGCTGGTACGGATTACGTGGCTGGATTTATGGATAATTTCCAGAAGCAAATAAACACACACAAGTATTTAGTTTCTAATAACGTGGGTAATAAGGCAACCGCTGGCGACCAAATCTTATTTGGAGACTTTAGCGACGTTCACTTAGGACAATTCGGCGGTATGAGTGTCTTGTTTGACCCTTACACAAACGCGGCGAAAGGTTTAGGTCGTTTAGTAGTTACTAACTTAGTGGACGGCTTAGCGGCTCGCCCTACTAATACTTTAGCTAGATTCACGGATTCAAACTCGTAAATAATTAATAGGGGCGGTTAACGCCGCCCTTATTTTTAACTTTTAACTATGGCAGTATTTACATTAGTATCTGATTTCACAGGCACCGAGCCTATTAGCTTAGACGAGGCGAAGGCTTTTCTTAGAGTTGACGACACAGCAGACGACGACTATATTACTGAGATGGTAAAAATGGCGCGCCAGTTAGTAGAAAAGGAGACTAATGCTGTGCTAGTTGCAAAGAGCTACTCAGAATATTATAGCCACTTTCCAAGAAACGGGGCGGCTTTTGTTTTGCAATACGTCGGAAACGTAGCACCATCCCCTATAGCTCCTTCAATCCTATATAATAATACCAGCGGCGGAATTACAACTTTAAGCACTAGCAAATACACAAATTCAAAATATAGCGGTTTTATTAAGGTTGAGCCTGTAGATGGGTGGGCAACTGACATAATAGAGGGGCAGAACGCTATAAAATTGGTTTATAACTTAGCGCCCGAATTGGGGCTTGACTCGGTGCCAGTTTTACCCCTACCGTTAAAGCAAGCTATGTATTTACTTATTGGGCATTTTTACGACAATAGGAGCGCGGTAAACTTTGGCAACCCTAAAGAGTTGCCTTTAGGATATAACCGGATCATAAACCAGTATAAAAATACCCGCTGGAGCTAAGATATGGACGCGGGACAATTTCGACATAGAATAGAATTAAATAAAAAGACCTTTACACAGGAGACCGACTACGGCGGCTTGACAGAGAGCGCCACAAATTTAACTATTTGGGCAGCGGTCAAGTGGGTACAGGCAAAGGAGAAATTGCAAGGCGGCATTTTTTCAAGTGTACGAAAAGCAATTTTCACTATAAGATACAGCTCTGACGTGAAGGCTGTGAATTCACGCGATACGATTACCTACGAAAGCTCAATATTTGATATTGAGAGCGTAGCTTATAAAGGGCAAGGAAATAAGGCATACATAGAAATAATCGGAGAGGCTAGAGATTGAAACTATTTGCAGACATAGAGGGCGGAAAGGCACTAGAGAGGGCTCTAATGAACGCCAGCGATAAGCTAACGCGAAAGGTAATACTTAGCGGAATGCGTAAAGCTGCGACACCTATACGCAAAGCAATGAAAGCCGCCGTACCTGTGGATGATTACGATAAGTTTATATATGGTAAAGGCGGAGTAGTGGGCAAGCACATGGCGGGAGACCTTAAAAAGTCAATAGGTAATATTACAGGAAAGAGCAAAAAATTTGCTACCCTGTACGTCGGACCTAGAGTCAAAAGAGGATGGAGAGAAAAAGGGTATATAGGGCACTGGGTAAACTTTGGAAATAGTACAGGCTACAAAGTCGGTTTTTCAGGGCGTAGATTTGTCCAAAAAGGCTATGAAGCTGGAAAGGGTAAAAGCGCTCAGATACTAGAGGGAGCAATAGCGAAAGCGGCACTAAAATTTTTAAAATAATGGCAGCGACCAGCTTAGACACAGGAAAGGTAATTTATGACGTGCTTAGCACCGATACGACCCTTGTTAATTTATTGGGGAGTGTGACCAAAATACAGCCTAGCGCTATATATACAGCTAGTCCAAAAGAGGGAATATATTACGATATTTTAAGCGTAGAAAATGCGAATACTAAAACGGCTAATAAGTCTATTTTAAGCACGGTCACTTTTCAAATAGAGTGCTTTATGCCAGTATATAGAGACACCTTAAAGGTAGGAGCTCGCGTCCAATATTTATTGGATAAGTTAGCACACGCAACTTATAAGGGAGTACCAACACAGGGCTGTATAATGACAGGACAAAGCACCGATTTCGACGGCAATAACCAGCTCTATTATTTACAAATGAGCTTTAGTATTAGGATATTAACTTAAACGAAAGGAAATGTATAAACTTAAACTTTTAGAGGACTGGCGCACAAGTAAAGCGGGGGACTTTATACAAACGAAAAACGAGAAACTAGCTAAGGAGCTGGTAGACGATAATAAAGCCGAGCTTTTGCGCGGTAAATTTAAACAAGTAAAAACCAAAAAAAAGCAAAAAGATGGCACTAATTAACGGAACGGATCTAGTTGTAAAACTTGCCGCTACAGGAAGCGCTGAGCAAATAATAGCACACGCAACTAATTGCTCGCTTGAATTATCAATGGACGAGCGCGATATTACAACAAAGGACTCGCTAGGGTGGAAAGAAATAAGCGGCGGCCTACGTAGCTGGTCTCTTAGCTCTGACGCTCTATACGACGCTGTAGACTTAGGAGCTACAAAGGTGGATTTAGTAGGTTTATTTGACCTATTAGACGCTCGCACAGAGGTAGATATAGAATTTACATTATTATCGCCAGCGACAGGAGACTATATTTATTCAGGCTCTGGCTATATTACTAGCCTTTCAGTTTCTGGAGGGACAGAGGAGACAGCAACTTATAGCGTTTCTATTGCTGGAAATGGAGACCTTAACAAGTCATTAACGGCGTAACATGAAAGCAACCCCCGTAAAAATTGCTGCCGTAGTTTACCCCGTAAAGTATGGCTTTGCAGCTCTAAGGGCTTTTTCTGACGCTACAGGCACGAGCTTAGCGGACATGGATAAGTTAGGCGAGAGTATGACAATGACGCAAGCTATAGGCTTGGTTTGGGCTGGATTAAAAGACGGCGCGCGCGTAACAAAAGAGCCTTTTAATTTGGACATTGACGACGTGGCGGACTTATTAGACACCGACGAGAGCGCATTAAATAGCGTTTTAGAAGTGTTTACCAAGAGTTTAGCACCAGCTAAGCCAGCTAAAAAGGGCGCAAAAAAAAAGTAAACCAACCAAATAAAGGGGCGTACATGAGTTTTGACCAACTCGAAAGCGTCGCCTTTGGGTGGTTACTTATGACACCCGAACAACTGGACGACTTTACACCTAGAGAGCTGAACAATAAACTAGAGGGCTTTGAGCAGCTCCACCAGCTTAGAAGTCGCGAAAATTGGGAACGCTCCAGAATGTTAGCCAGCACGCTATTAACACCCCACACAAAAGGAGGAAAGGGCGTAGAGCCTACAAAGTTGTGGGTGTTTGACTGGGATAAAAAGCCTACTAAAGACACTAAGCGAATAAGTGCCGAGCGCTTGCAATACATTAACGAAAAACGTAAATTGATACGAAATAAAAAAGCGTAAGAAATGGGCTTAAAAAATGTAACGGTAAAGCTGGGCGCAGATATTAAAGAGTTCACTAGCAAAATGAAAAAAGCTAGTAAAACCTTTAAAAATGTAGGTAGTTCGTTAAAGTCTACGGGGCGCTCAATGAGTAGAAACTTAACAGGACCTATTGCGCTACTCGGAACGGGTGCGGTAATGGCTGCGGCTAAGTTTGAAAAGTCAATGAATAAAGTTAAGGCGGTTACTGGCGCAACTGGTAACGAATTCCACGCACTTAACGAGCAAGCTAAAGATTTAGGAAAAAGCACGCAATTCAGCGCAAGCCAAGCCGCCGAAGCTATGAGCTTTTTAGGGATGGCGGGCTTTGATACCCAGCAAATTATGGCGGCTATGCCCGCAACTTTAGACCTAGCCGCTGCGGGTGGTTTGGATCTGGCACAAGCGGCAGATATTGCCTCGAATGTATTGAGCGGTTTTGGTGCTGAGGCGAGCGAATTAGGTAAATTTTCGGACGTAATGGCGAAAGGCTTTACCAGCTCTAACACAAGTCTTGAGGGTCTAGGTAATGCTATGAAAATGGTAGCGCCTGTAAGTGCTGGCTTTGGTATTTCAATGGAGGAAACCACGGCGGCGATTGGTAAATTAAGCGACGCGGGTATTCAGGGCGAAAGCGCCGGTACTGGTTTGCGTGGTATTCTTGCAACTTTAAGCGATAAAGCGGGGGAGCTTGGTATAAATGTATTTGATGCAGCGGGTAAAATGTTACCCCTTAAAGATTCTCTCGCCCAGATCGAAAAGAAAGGAACTAGCACCGCCGAAATAATGAGTATTTTCGGAAAAAAAGCAGGTCCCAGTATGTTAGCCTTATTAAAGACAGGCTCTAAAGGTTTGGCAGATTACACCGCCGAATTAAAAGACAGCGGCGGAACAGCTAAGAATGTAGCTAATACGCAAATGGAGGGCTTAGCGGGGACTATTACGCGCCTAAAGTCAGCTACTGAGGGGATAGCTATACAATTCGGGCAAATGCTTATCCCTATCTTAGAAAAGTTAGCCAATAAGTTAAGCGATGCTATTACCTTTATTAGTAACATGAGCACGAAGTCTAAAACTATTGTTTTAGTAGTTGCGGGCTTGCTTGCTGTTCTCGGTCCTGTAGTGACTTTATTTGGTACACTTGCGACAGTAATAGGGGCAATATTAAGCCCCGTCGGTTTGGTAGTGGCTGCAATAGCTGGCATTGCTATAGCGTTCTTATATGTACGCGATAATTTCGAGGCTTTTAAGGAGCGCATGGGAGACTGGAGCTGGTGGCGAAATGCACTAATACAGGCGCTGCAATGGCTTATTGAGTACAACCCTATGAGCCTAGTATTAAAAGGCTTTAATTCCGTGCTTGAATTTTTCGGAAAGAACCCAATCCCCAACGCATACGAAAACCTAGCGGCGGGCTTAGAGGATTTAAAAACAGAGACAAAAGAATACGAGCACGAATTTAAGAGCTTTGGCGAAAGCATGAAAAACCAAGCCGGCGAGATTGGTACGGCTTTGGGCAATATGTTAAGTAGTAAAGGGCAAAGTGCTGGAATAGTAAAAGGCGGAACGTCAGAGGAGGCAACGCCAGAGACTGGAGCTGGTGGTTTGGAGGCTATAGGTTTACAAGGTTTAGAGACAGCTCCTCAGAGTTTAGAGCTAGTCAATAGCGGGATAATGAGAGCGCACGAGTCCACCATAACGTGGTCGGATAAATTGGCAAACATAAACGAAACTTTTACCGAATTAGCTACCCAATATATGGAGCAATTCGCGGCGGGCTTTGTTAACCTATTTAATAAAGTAACAGACGCAGAGGGCAAGGTGTTAAGTTTTGGAGAGAAATTTAAAACGTTTGCCGTTGACTTTCTTAAACAAATTGCTGTTATGATTGCACAAGCGGCGGTCTTAGCTGGTTTAATGAGCGCGACAGGGTTAGGCGGTGCGACTGGAGCTGGTAGTTTTTTAACTAATTTCTTAGGCAATATTTCGGGGCGTGCTAGTGGCGGACCCGTTGCGGGAAATACGCCCTACATGGTTGGGGAGGTCGGCCCTGAGTTATTTATGCCAAACAGCGCGGGAACTATTATACCAAACAACGCTCTAGGAGGTGGCGCGCCAGCTATTGCAGACGTAACAATAAGCGGCTCGGATTTACTCTTAATTTTTAACAAGGCAAAACAAGAACAAGGAGGCGTTAACGTATAATGAGCTTAATACACTACAAAAGCACTTTTAAAAGCGACTTAGGTCAAGCGTGGACGGTCTATATATACCACAAAACCGACAACACAGGAACGGAGCAAGATTTTACTTTGCGATCCGACGGCTTCAAAGTAAACTGGAAACAGGGCAAAAAATTGCGCTTAGCTGAGATAATGCCAAGCGATTGCTCAATAGGTTTTAATGTGTCAAATGACGCGGAGCGCGACTTTGTGCATACCTTACTTAGTAGTGAGGTGGGGAGCTGGTATATAGTTATAAGAAAAGGCGACAGCCCTACTGCGTCTATTTGGTGGGCTGGGTGGATTACACCAGCATACACCCCTTACTCAAATGTAAGCTATCCTTATTTTGTTAATGTAAAAGCAAACGATAGTATAGGGCGCTTAGTTGACAAATACAACAACAACGTAGAAACTACAGGCGCAGACGATTACAAAGAGTTAACGCACCCTATCCAGTTCTTTCATGATTTATACGACATTGACACAATACTAGGAGCAACAAATTACAAGTATAGGTTTGCTTTTGATTGGTGGAATCAAAATACCTCATATAACATATTAGACAACCCACTAAGAAAGACATTTTACAATAGAGCTGCGTTTGTAAAAGATAACGAAAATTTCCCTTTAGTAATTGGAAATTACCTAGACGAGCTTAGGGGCGTGCTGCGTTCTTTGTCCTGTAGGTTTTTGTTCGCTGATGGTAACTACTGGATTCAACAAGACAACGGACTCGACAGCGACACAATAAACTATTCTATAGCTATTCAGCCCGACGACGTGGCTAATGAGTTCAAACTTAACAATCAAGACAACGCTATAACAATAGACAACTCGACGAATATAAGCTCGACTACGGCGCACATATTAGCGGGGGGGACTTACACCTTTGAGCCAGAACTTAACAGCGTAAGAGCTACTTATTTACATGGTAATAGGGGGGTCGTATTTGACGGATCAAACAGCTACGACACACTTACAACTATAGGCGTTTTAGGACAGGGCGAAAATGAGATGAATTTAAGCCTTAACCTTAGAGCGTCTCAAAAGTGGGACTCGGCAGACGTAACCCCACACGCCCAGCAAGGAGAGTATATTACGGGATATTTTAACTGTGTGTTAAAAGTAGGAAATTACTACTTAACCGACGAAAGTACCAGCGGCTCAGGCTGGGAGTGGGTGCTAGATTCTGGCGCTACTTTTAAAGTATTGGTAGGGATTGGCTCTACTATGAGCAACGTGTGGGTAGGGGCTACAGGCGACGCGTCTAATGGCTTGCCCTTTTCACTTGTTACCCAATACCAAGAAAACACCCCTTCAGGATTCGACACGGCAACAATAAGGGCGTATATTGACAACATGACCTTACCACCTTTGCCCACTTATGGCGAAGTTCAATTTAGATTTACTCCTTTTTTCTTTTACTGGCAAAATACAACGAGTAGCTGGGTAAGCTATTCGGAGCTCCCTAGTTCCCAGCTTATGCAAGCAAGTACGGGGCTAGACCCAACAGCAACGCCAGACGAAAGCAGCCAAAATATTGCCCTTTTCCCTATAGGCTGCGCACTATACCCAGCCAATACGGCGGCTAGTGAGAATAATATAGGCTCAACTATAATAGCAGCACAAAACCCAAGCACGCAAAACGCAGACCTTAACTTGGGTAAATTGGCGCTCGGCTCTAGTAGTGGAGAGCTGAACTCTGGAGAGAATACAATTTTTACGCTTACACATAACGACGGCACCAACTACTTACCAGCGGGAGGCTTTAGACGTGGTAATAGTGGCGACTATATTAACCCGACTCAGTTACTATGTAATGAGTATTTACAAGGACAAGACAAGCCCGTCACTATATTACAAGCAACGATTAAAAGCGTAACATACAGCCCCGCAGAGGTTATAAAATACAACGATAAAATTGGCGGCGCTGTTAGTCGGTGGGCTTTTAGACGTGGAACTTTTACGGCTAATTTTGACCAGTGGGCGGGCGAGTGGTATAAATTAGATTTAACACCTACCCCAGCTTATACAGAGACCGACGACCCAATTGTTGTCTACCCAGACATTGACGACCCAGATATTGACGACAACGGCGGCACAACTGACCCACTACCACCAGACAACAACCCGCAAGGCTCTGAGATGAGTATTCCGCCAATATTAGGCAATACGCTAGGCATTAATAAGAACTATATGCAAGGCGCAATTTTAGGCTATACTACCGTAAAAATAACGGGCGGCGTGCAAATAACAAAAGTAAATACTAGCGCTTTACTTTCAGCAATTAAAGACGGGCAAATATTAACGCTGTGCGATAGATACGGCGGAAATGTTACCACGCTGGTAAGCGACGAAAACCAAGTAAAGGGCGCTACTGACTTAGATATTGAAAGCATCCAACCAGTAAGCACCTACGAAAAGGGCAGCTTGTTAATGGTGCGAGCTAGTGACTTATTAAACCACAGCGGCGGTGGTGGAGGTACGCCAAGCGGAAACGATACAAACGTGCAATTTAACGACGGGGGAGCTTTTGGCGGCTCGGACGATTTTACATTTGATAAGCTATTAAAAAAGCTATTTGTAGACGGCGAAATATTAGGTAAAATAAGACAAAATTACGGGCTTAGTTTTTACGACAATCTAGGCACAAGCGAGCATTATTTACCTTTCTACTCTACCTCTGAAACCACCAGCTCCAGCGTTGACGACGTTAACTTATTATTAACCCACGACACAGAGGCTGACTATGTAGTGTTAAGAACCGACAGCGGTATAAACGGCTCGGGCGACATAGGAATAAGTTTAAAGCACGTACAACTTACCAGCACAACGGTCACGCTTATAGAATTGGTAACGGTGGCAGTTTCAAGCGCAAGCAATAAGAAAGCTATTGTATTTAAATTTGCGGCTAACACCCTAAGAAAAGGCGAAAGGGTGTTAATAGGTATTAAATGCGACAGCGGAATAAGTACAGCGTCGCGCTATTGGTACGCGAGTCTCGTATTATCTACTAACCTAAACAGAGGGTACACGTCAAGCGGTGTATTTAGCTAATGAACAAAGGACTGATTAACATAATAGACAGCACTAAAATAACAATGATAAACGCGGGAGCTATAGGCGTAAGCCTTGCGGACGTTGAGGCGTGGCTAAGAATAATATCTTTATGCGCCGCAATAGGTTACACTTTTTATAAATTTTATAACGAGTTTAAAAATGACAAAAATTAAAGCCGTACTTGTAAGGCTAACCGACAACGGCACGCAAACGCTGGGACGTATGCAGCTCTTTAATGGCTTAGACACTATTTTTGAATGTGTGACGCTAGAGCTACCTTTTAAGGCTAACATGACAAATATTAGCGCTATCCCTACAGGGGTCTATAGAGTGCAAAAGCGCACAAGTGAAAAGTACGGCGAGCATTTTATACTTAACAACGTAAAAGGGAGGGAGTTTATACTTATCCACCCAGCAAACTACTACACCCAGCTAAGGGGCTGTATTGCGGTCGGATCGTATTTTTACGACATAAACGCCGACGGCGAGCACGATATTACGAATAGCCGTAGAACAATGCGCGCCCTTTTAGCCGCAGCTCCGCAAGGATTCGATCTTACTATTATATAACTTTCTTAAACTTTTTTTAAACTTTTTTAAGTATTCCCTTGCGAGTTAAAGTTATTAGTGTAACTTTACATTATCAATAAGGAACTAAACAACAAAATTATGGAAACTATTATTGTAACATTTAGAGGAAAAAGAGCAGAGTGTACTTATCAATTGACTAGTACTGGATTAAATATTTCTTGGATTGGCTCAGCTACAAACTTTAAGGACACGCTAACAACTGTAGAGAGAAATACTTTATTCTGTATAATTTTAAACCAAAATAACTAAAAATTATGAAGCACATTTTTGGAGACATACACAAGCAACTCGCTAAGCTAAAAATAAGAGATAGCTATAAAATAGTAGGGAGCTACAACGGTGGCAAGTACGAGGAGCTCGACGTTGTCAAGTCGCCAGAGGAGGCGATACGTAAAATGGAGGCTCTGCGAGAGAAATACTCAAAGGGATGGACAATAATTTTTTATAAAATTGATTAATATGGGATTTTTTAAACGAATATTTTTAGGTACACGCCTCCAACAATTAGACCGCGAGGCAATGCTGGAGCAGCAAATAAATAAGCAATACGACGACTTTGTAAAAGGTCGCGAAAATTGGAATAAAGGCGAGAGAAACCCACAGAACGCGACTATAAGAGAGTGGGAATATTTAAATAAACCAAAATTAATCAATTAGCATTATGAGTAAAAAGAGCAAAGTTACAGCGGTGCAATCAAACGGCACATGGACAGGGCAAGGAGGTAATTTATACTACAAATTTGAGGTCAGCTTTGAGAATGGAGATACAGGCGAATACTCTAGTAAAAGCCAAGACCAACAAAAATTTATCATAGGTACAGAGACCGACTACGTATTTATGGGCGGTAAATATCCAAAAGTAAAACCAGTATACGAACAACCACAAGGCGGGGGATCTGGCGACAATAGAGAGCTTTTAATAGCTAGACAAAGCAGCTTAAAAGTAGCTTGTGAGATTTGTATTGCCAGCGGAGACGTGGAGCAACTTTTACCAATGGCGGACAGGTTAACAAATTGGGTATTAACTGGAGATAAATAAAAGATGGCTGTAAAATTTTTAAACATAAAGCTAACAAGCGGCACCAGAATAAAAGCTGTAGAAACTGACAATGCCTACGCTATTCAACTATACAAGAGCCCTGTATTTATACCTAAAAGCGTCTCTAAAATTGAGGAGCTTAAACACAACGAGCACGGCTTTAGGTGGTGCTTGAGTATTCGCGAGAGCTGGGCAATGGACAAGCCCGACGTACTGGACGCTTTAGAGTACTTAACAGAATTAAATGAATTTTTAGAGCTAGCCGTTGAGGATAAAGCCAACAGAGGGCTAGACATGGTTAACAAATTTTTAAACAACTAAGGAGATGGAACAACAACAAACACAAAAGGCGCTAGTATTAGGACACTTGCGCCAGTATGGAACGCTTACGAGTATGCAAGCAATACTCTATTTTAGTATAACAAGGCTAAGTCATTATATATACCAGCTTAGGCGTGAGGGCTATAAAATTAAGAGCGTAAATACGAGAGTAAAGACCAAACAAGGGCAACTTACTACAATAGCAACTTATACACTAGAGGCATGAGAGTATTAAATTTATACGCCTGTCTAGGTGGTAACCGCTTAAAGTGGGACGAAGTGGCTAATGTAGAGGTGACGGCGGTAGAGTACGACCCTGTGCTGGCACAAATGTACCAAGAACGATTCCCAAATGACACCGTAATAGTGGCAGATGCACACCAATACCTACTTGACCACTATAAGGAGTTTGATTTTATTTGGACGAGTCCACCGTGCCCAACACATAGCCGCGCAGCTTTTGGGTCGCGAAAATCTGACAAAGCCTCGCATAAGCCAGTATTCCCAGATCTTAAACTATATGAGGAAATAATATTTTTAAAGCATTATTTTGCTGGTAAGTATTGCGTCGAGAATGTAATACCTTATTATGAGCCGTTAATACACGGGGCGAAACGTCACAGGCACATGTATTGGTGTAATTTTAATTTACCCAACATACTAACCACTCGAAAGAGTATCTCAATGGAGACGACCGACGAGGTAGATAAGTGGTGTAAATTCCACGAGTACGACTTTAGAAAATACAAAGGAGAGCAAAGACTTAATAAAATAGCGAGAAACTTGGTAGACTATGAAGCTGGCAAAACAATATTAGAGACAGCTTTAAATATACAAAAGAGCGAAGTTAAAAATCAATTGACAATATTATGAAAATAGAGACCGACAACTATATGAGGGCTAAGAATTTCGCCAAGCGCGAGGGAGTTACAACTATGAGCGTTTATAGGTGGATAAAAATTGGAGTAGTTAAGTCTATAGAGATAGACGGTGTTAAATTCGTAAAAGTCAATCCAGATGCAAAGAGATAGTTTTATATTTTATAGGAGTTTCTTCGAGGCTAGTAAGCCCCTAGACGTAGAGCAAAAGGCTGCGCTATTTGATACTATTTGTTCTTATGCTTTAGACCACAAGGAGCGCCGAAATGACAGCCCAATAGTTGCGGCTATGTTTAGCTTAATAAAACCCCAGCTTGAAGCTAATTATAAACGCTTTTTAAATGGCAAAAAGGGGGCAAGTATAAAGCAAGAACAAAGCAAAGCGAAAGCAAAGCCTAAGCAAGAGGTAAGCAAGAGCAAAGCTAATGTTAATGATAATGTAAATGTAAATGTTAATGAAAAGAAAAGAGGGAGCTTTACGGCTCCGACGCTTTTAGAGGTGGAAAAAATATTTATTTCTAAGGGCAGCACAAAGCTAGAGGCTGAGCAGTTTTATAACTTTTACGGCTCTAAGGGCTGGCTAATAGGTAAAAACAAAATGAAAAGCGTACCTCTGGCGGTTGCTGGGTGGTTAACAAGGAATAAAAAGCGACAAAATGAAAAACAAGGAACAACAAAAGAGCAACGAGCTGAGCAACTACAACAAAGTAGTGCCCGCAAGTTTGGAGCTATCCTATAGCAAAGAGCTAAAAATACGCGACCTAGCAAAGAAAAACGCTGTCCTTATACTAGAGGCTATAAATTACCTTTATGTATTGTTAGGCGTAAAAGAGGACAATAAACTAAACCAGATCGAGGAGGGCGTATTTAATGGCTTACTAATATCTAGCTTTAGCAATTACAGCTTAAACGAAATTAAGCACGCCTTTCGTCTAGCGCTAAAGGGCACGCTAGAGGTTAAACTCTACAGCAAATTAGATGCTATCACTTTGAGCAATGTTATGAAAGCATACAAAAAGCACAAAGACAACACCCTTAAACAAGAACTAAATAAGGTTAAGGAACTAAAGCCACCGACAGAGCTAGAAAAGGAGACGATAGAGCGCGACTTTGTGGAGAGCTGCGTAAATGTATATTTAGAGGAGAGAAAGACCCTTAAAAGCCCAAAAATTAGCTCCGAACTTTACAGCGTGTTTATGTATTTTTATAGGCTTGGAGCTATTACGTTGACGGATCAAGAAATTGAGAATTATATAAGCATTGCAGACGGTTACTGGTTTGAGGAGATAAAAGAGAAAAAGAAAAACGGCGAAAGAATAAGTATAAATACACCAATGCCAGCCAGTAGGCAAAAGATAATATCTGGATGCCTAGCCCTATTTGATAAAATTAAGGGAGCAAGCCACTAGAACGCTGCACAAAACCGCCGCACCTTTTAACGTAATAAGTAATTATGTTTTTTAAAATCTAACGCGGCGGACACATACGGAACACCTACCGAAAAAGGAAAGCCCCAGCACAAGGCTAGGGCAAAACAACAAAAACAATGTATGAAAAACATTAATAGCAAAGCTAACGAAATAGACCGAGAGCAACAAATTAACCTCTTACTTATTCTGGCAACTACTAAGAGCTTACAAGAACAACTCTACAACCTTAAAGGCGTATATGCTGGGGAGACAAAGAAACGCTTTAACAGGCTACTGCAAACAGCTAATAGTTTCATGTATAAAATTGACAATAGCTGGTTACAAGAAAACAAGCCAGTTGTTGACGAATTAGCCGACGCAGTTACAGACATGGTTTACTTAATTCGCGAGGGAGTCGAGAAAGAGGTAAAAAAGTAGTATATTAGCAACACAAATTTAACCACATGACCAATAAAATAACATACGCTATTAAACTAGACAGCACCGACACGGCAGAGCTCAAAGTTATAGCTAAAGAACACGAGCGTACATTAAGCGGGGAGATCCGCCACGTATTAAAGTGCTACATTAAGGAACACTCCGCCCCTAAACTTGAAAAGAGATAAATGCCAGTAGCCTATTATTATAACGAGGAGGGACTACAAACGGCGGTTATCAATTTCTTAAAAGAGTACTATCCTAAAGCCCGCTATTGTGCGAGCTTGGGAGGTATTCGGACAGGAATAAAACAAGCAAAGAAAGGTAAAAGTACGGGCTACGTTAAAGGATTTCCCGACTTACAAATTACAGAGGCTAGAGGCGGTTATTTCGGTCTATTTATAGAGTTGAAATTTGATAAACAATGTTATATGAGTGGAGCACAAAAAGACTGGCTCAGAGATTTAGAGTCTAGAGGTTATAAAGCTGTTTGTTGTAAAGGCTACGACGACACAATAAAAACAATTAACGAATACTTGCAAAAGGATGAAACTAAAAGGACTATTTAAAGAAATTATCAAGGGAATAATCCCAGCTCTACCGTTTGGTAATGTATTCCAGACAATAAGCGACAATATTAAGGAGGACGGCTATACGCCGACAGGCGCTATAAACTACCCTAAGCTAGTAATGTATATAATTACTGGGCTTATAGTTTTAGGGCGTTTATTGGGTATTATTACAAATGAGGACGTTTATACACTTATAGACACCTTGCAAGGCATTGAGTAGCCTTGTAATACATACAGGGCTCGAAAGTATAGCCACAAGGGTAGACGGTAGCCTTAAATTAACCTTTAGCACTCCAGAGCTGGGAGCTGACCAATGCGCGCAATTATTTGAAATTAGACGCAAAGAGGTACTAATGCACCTAACTACAGGACCGCAAATAACAACACGCCAAGAAATAGAGCTATACGAGGCAGCGGCAGACCTAAAGGACATAAAAGGCAAGAGCCACAGCCAAAGGCTTAGAAATGTGCTTTATTTACTCCACCAGCAAGAGGATAGTATGCTGGACTTTAAAGAGTTTTATGCTAATAGAATGGAGCTACTAATTGACCAAATAAAGGAGCGCCTAGAATGAAACTTAAAAAGGAGGTTTTAATTAACGATAAAGAGCTTATAAGTTTAGGCTTTAAAAGGTCGCGCTTTTATTGTGAGCATTTCGAGGCGTTTAGACTAAAGTACACTATTGAGGGTATGGACGACGATATTATACTAAAGTCTTACACGTCTATAGGAGGCTACAAAACGCCCTATGACCAAATAGAACGCTATTCTAATATACAGGCACTTATTTACTGGAGTCAGCCACCTTATCAAGTTTATTGTGGATCTGGTCATGTAACGACAATAAGTAGTAAAAGCCAATTAAAAGCCCTTATTAAGGTTTTAGAAATAGAAGTGAATACCAAATGAAAGCACACACTAAACTATATTTGCAAGGCTTTGGCTATACAGACACCGACTTTGTGCCCTGTGAAATGTGTAGCTGTAAGGCTGTAGATATACACCACATAGACGCGCGAGGTATGGGCGGCAGCGACAAAGACCACATTAATAACTTAATGGCATTATGTAGGAGCTGTCATATAAGATATGGCGACAAGAAACAGCACAAGAAACTATTACGACAGGTACATAATAGACGCTTAATATATGCCCAGCTTACCGAGTAAGAGCCGCCCAACGTACAGCACTAAGGCACGCAGCACCTACCTAAAGGATAAGGAGCGAGCCTTTACTAATATAGACACTACAAACGCCTCGTTCTATAACTCTAGGCAATGGCGCAAGTTACGGCTTATGATACTACAGAGAGACCCTATATGTAAGGAGTGCGAGCGTAAGGGAATGATAGAGAGCAGCAATGTAGTAGACCACATTACACCAATAAACAAAGGAGGAGCTAGGCTTAACCCCGACAACTTACAAGGGCTATGCACACCACACCACAACTCAAAGAGCGCGAGAGATAAATAACAACACTATGAAGCAACTAACTATTAAGCTACTCAAAGACTTAGCCTATACTATAAGCATACTATTGCTAGCGCCGTGCTGTATAGCTATACTAATGTACATTATACTAAGGAATTGGGTGCAATACGTCCTTAATAGACTATAAAGGGGAGGGCTATGCAAATATCTAGAGCCTATTATTAGTACAT
>Ga0255047_10001026_pt1 | contig 21298 bp, 31 predicted proteins | sample JV7_2_1_MG_FD_183640 | JGI IMG/M metagenome (GOLD analysis project Ga0255047, IMG submission 183640) | Seawater microbial communities from Jervis Inlet, British Columbia, Canada - JV7_2_1 | ecosystem: Environmental > Aquatic > Marine > Inlet | place: Canada: British Columbia | collected 2016-10-06 | reverse complement strand
TACCTGTTCACCAACGAAGCCGCCAGCATAGCTGGTATTTATGAATTGCCCCCAAGAGTGACAGCCTTCGATACTGGCCTAGACCCTGACGACATAAACAACGCTCTGCAAGCCTTTGAGGAGGCCGGCCGCGTCTACTTTGATGGCCGTGTCATTTGGGTGCGCAACCTCAGAAAATACCATGAAACAAGGAGCCCGAAGGTTCAGACGGCCATAGCCTCAGATATTGAGAGAGTACCAGAGGGGCGGGTGCTGGATTTGTATAGGTATGAATACGGTATCGATAGGGTATCGATACCTAGTTCTATATCTAGTTCTAGATCTGATCTAGGATCGGAGTCCGGATCTGACGCGCGCGCGAACAATCCGCTGGAATACCCCCCGCCGCAGACGGAGCGCCAAAAAGAGCTAATCAGTCATCCCGCATCTGCGGCCTGGCTCAACGCCACGCGGCGCTGGCCTGGCTACAACAGCCTGCCGCACATCATTGACACGCTAGGCGACAAACCAGATGAAAAGGCGCTCAAGCGTATTTGGGATTTGTGGAAGGCCAGCGGCTACAACTCCAATAACCTCATGGGGATTCTGGACAAGTACCAAGCTGAAGCCGGGGGCGCAGAGCCCGACGAAGCAGACGCGGCCTGGAATGAAGTTTGGAACCGTAACAGCAATGCTCGTGGCATTGCTGACTTGTTAGGGGGCACAGACGACGACCGAATTGTGCGGGCAGTCAAAGAGGTGGGGTGGCCACGCTGGCAGAAGGCGCACCCCAAATTCCACAAAGAGGAGCGGCAAACATTCATGGACGCGTATCATGCCAACTAAGACCAAGACCTATAGCAATGGCCAAAGCGTCGTGGCTGATATTCCCTTGCCCTACGACGGCGCCGCCGAGCGAGCCATTATCGGTTGCATACTTACAGAGCCCGACGGCCTGTACACGGTGTCGCCTTTCTTGCGCGCCCAGGATTTCTACCTTGGCCGCTGGGCCACCCTGTACCGCGGCTTGTTACGGCTCAGCATGGCGCGGCAGGAGATTGACCCGCTTACGCTGGAAGATGCCATTGAGGATGACGACCACACCAACTGGCCAGAAGTGATTTCCGACGCGCTGAGCTACGTGCCATCGCCCTGGGCGCTCATGGACTACGCCCGCATTGTGGAGAAACACGCCACTCGCCGGCGGCTGATACGTGCGGCTGGCCAGATAGCCACCCTGGCCTATGACACCGATGGCGAGTTGCCCGGGCAGATGGCCGAAGCGGAGACGCTACTATTTGGCGTGCGTGGTCAGCGGCAACAGCAACAGGTGCAAGCGCCGCGAGAATACGCGGGTGATTATCTAGCGCTTATCGAGCAGTTACGCGATGGCGGCGCAGAGTTGGCGGGGCTGGAGACGGGCTTCACCGACCTGGATAGGTTGCTAGGTGGCATCAAGCGGCCACACCAATACGTGCTAGCGGCTCGGCCCGGCATGGGCAAGTCGGCATTTGTGCTCAACCTGGCGCGGCACCTGGCCATTGAGGGCCAGCGGAAGGTAGCCATGTTTAGCCTTGAGATGAGCCACGAGCAGATTATGCACCGGCTGGTGGCTTCCATGACGGGCATTGACAGCAAGATTGTACAGGCGCCGTGGAAGCAGGATGACGGGCAAGTCGCTAAGGTGTACAAGGCCACGGGGCAGATAAGCGAAGGTGGGCTGTATGTTGACGCCACTCCAGGCCAGACACCGGCGGCCATTCGCAGCAAGTGCCTGCAGCTCCAAGGGCGGCATGGCCTGGACCTGGTGATTGTCGACCATTTGCACATCATGCGGGCAGACCGCGACCTCCGAAACAGCAACCTGGAATATGGCGAGATGACACGCAGCCTGGCGGCACTGTACAAGACGCTAGGCGTGCCAGGCATCACCGTGGCGCAACTCAACCGGGGCGTGGAGAGCAGGCAAAACAAGCGGCCGATGCTTAGTGATTTGAGGGAGTCGGGACGCATTGAAGAGGACGCCTACGCGGTGCTGTTTCTCTTCCGCGAGGACTACTATGAAGAGAGCGAGCGGCCCAACGTAGCCGAGGTGATTGTGGCCAAGAATCGGGACGGCACGACCGGAGCGGTGGACCTATTCTGGCAAGCGCATAGCGTTAGCTTTAAACCGCTGTCAAGGCAAGCGATAGACTTTTAGCAGGAGAGAGGAAAATGGGCGATAATGGCTACGGTAGGTTCGTACGAAACAAGGCGCAGCTCGACGGTGACTTTGGCTTTGAGCCTAAGTTTGTGCCGTCATTCCTGTTTGACTTCCAGGCAGATTTAGTGCGGTGGGCAGTGCGCAAGGGGCGAGCGGCCATCTTTGCTGACTGCGGCCTGGGCAAGACGCTTATGGAGTTGGTGTGGGCTGACAACGTACACCAGCACACCGGCAAGCCGATCCTCATTCTGACACCGCTGGCAGTTGGGGCACAGTTTGAGAGAGAGGCGAGTCGGTTCGGTTTAGATGCGGCTCGGTCAAGTGGGGGCAAGCCCAACACCAGCATAGTAATCACAAACTATGAGCGCCTTCACTTGTTTGACCCTGATGAATACGGTGGCGTGGTCTGTGACGAGTCCAGCATACTGAAATCCTTTGACGGCATGCGCCGCAAGCAGATAACAGAATTCATGCGGCTAAAGAAGTATCGTTTATTGGGGACCGCCACGGCGGCACCGAATAACTTTACAGAGTTGGGTACTTCCAGTGAGGCACTCGGCTACCTGGGTCACATGGACATGCTGAGCCGTTATTTTACCAACAAGCGGCGCACCACTCACCAGATACGCGGGCGCTGGCGTGATGCCGATAATGGCTGGCGGTTCAAGGGTCATGCGGTGCAATCCTTCTGGCGATGGGTGGCATCATGGGCGCGGGCGCTGCGCAACCCTTCGGACATGGGGTATGACGACAACGGCTTTATCTTGCCATCGCTTAACATTGAGCAGCATAAGGTCAAGCCCAACTCGCCACCACCGGGCATGTTGCTGAACTTGCCAGCAGTGGGATTGCAGGAGCAGCGGGCAGAGCGGCGCCGCACAATAGACGAGCGCTGCGAGATGGCCGCCACTCTTGCAAACGGTACTGATGAGGCGGTAGTGATGTGGGCCAGCTTGAATGATGAGGCCGATAGGCTGGAGCGATTGGTGCCCGATGCCGTACAAGTGGCAGGGCGGCACTCAAGCGAGGTCAAAGAAGAACGTCTCGAATCATTCTCGAATGGTGATGTGCGGGTGCTGGTTACTAAGCCGAAGATAGGCGCCTGGGGACTTAACTGGCAACATTGTAACCATATCACGTTCTTCCCTACGCATAGCTACGAGCAATATTATCAGGCAGTGCGGCGGTGCTGGCGATTTGGACAAGAGCGGCCCGTGACAGTTGATATTGTAGCCACTGAGGGCGAGGTGTTAGTGCAGGAGAATTTACAGAAGAAGGCGAAACAGGCTGACCAGATGTTTATTGAGTTGGTTGCCCACATGAAAGACAGCATCGAGGTAAACCGGCTCAACGCATATACAAGAGATGTGAGGGTACCAACATGGCTATCTTAGACCAGGATATACACGATAAATACGCGCTGTACTGTGGCGATTGCATGGAAGTCATGCCGTCGTTTCCTGATGGCTCAATACACCTGTCAATTTATTCACCTCCGTTTGCAGGTCTGTACCAGTATACGTCAAGCGAACACGACCTGAGCAACAGCAGGGACTACGCCGAGTTTATGACCCACTACGGGTATGTGGTGCAGGAATTACACCGGCTGACAATGCTTGGTCGCATGACGGCGGTGCATTGCATGGATATCCCCAAAGGCAACACGGGCAAAGGTGATGGCCTGAGCGACTTCCCTGGTGACATCATCCGATTGCATGAGGCCAATGGCTGGACCTACAACGCGCGGTATCACATCTGGAAGGAGCCGCTAGCGGTTCGCAATCGAACAATGGCTAAGGGTCTCGCGCATCAGACAATAGTAAATGATGCCAGCCGATGCAGCGTAGCATCAGCCGATTATCTTTTAGTGTTCAGGCGTGATGGTGATAACCCTGTGCCGATTGAGCACCCCAAAGGATTAGATAATTATGCGGGCAGTCGGGTAATGCCTGCTGAAGCACAGCGCTATCGCAACTGGCAAGGGCGTCAGGTTGAGAACAAGTATTCACACTGGATTTGGCGGCAGTATGCTTCGGCATTTTGGGACGATGTGCGGCTTGACCGCGTGCTGCCCTATAAAGAATCTAGGGACCACGAGGATGAGCGGCACGTGCATCCGTTGCAATTGGACGTGATAGACCGCACTGTGATTCTCTGGAGTAATCCAGGGGAGCGGGTATTAAGCCCGTTCATGGGCGTGGGCTCTGAGGTGTATGGCGCGGTGGCCGCTGACCGCTTTGGTGTTGGGGTGGAGCTCAAGCCATCGTACTATAGGCAGGCAGTCAAGAATGTTGACGATGCGTTTCGCAACCAGTACGAGGTCATGCCGCTATTTGCTGCCGCACGACAGGAGTCCGCCGATGTCCAGCCTTAACGAGCTAGCGGCAGAGATACAGCGCTTCAACGACGCGCGGGATTGGCAGGAATATCACACGCCGCGCTCGCTGGTGCTGGCCATTTGCAGCGAGGCGGGAGAGCTGGCGCATCTTGTGCGGTGGGTAGGGCTACCCGAAGTTGAGAGCGGCGAATGGCTTAAGGACAACTATGCCCACAGAGAGATAGCCGACATCATGATATTCTGTTTGTCGCTTTGCAATGTTCTTGGCTTTGACCCAGAGCAAGCAATCCGTGACAAGATGTTGATGAACAGTGACAAATACCCTGCTACTTAACCTGGCCTGGTTGCTTGGGTTGACAGCGCCACCCGACTGGCACACTCTGCCCGTGCTGCTCACGGTCTACGACCCGGCCCGCGGCGGTATCAACTGCGACAGCGACTGCGGCCATTGGGCAGACGGCACGCCTGTCAACCTGCCCGAGCAGTACATGGCGGTGGCGGCCTGCATCCCACAGATACCAGTGGACGCGGTGATAAGCATACCGGGTGTTGGGCGCTTCCGGTGCAGGGACCGGGGCGGGGCGGTGAAGGTGGCGTACAACGATTACTGGCAGCGGTGGGTGGTGCATGTGGACATCGCGGCCGATGTGAGCGGTGGGTATCCGAGTTGGAATTATCAGCTAGTGCAGGGATGGAGAGTGAGCGGTGGATATACGACAGTTGGTTACAACGGTGCAGGCAGGGCAAACGCTGGACGTACACCCCGACAGCGTGAAGCGGACTATGGAGCACTATGGCGCTACTCCCATTGGCAAGATTGGCCGAAACTGGGCATGGCGCGAGGCTGACGTGACAGGTGTGCAGCAGGTGAGACGGCGCAAGGCGTTGGGTAGGGCGATAAGGGGGCTGAAGTAATGCCATTCAATGACGATTTGAGAGGGCAGCCGTTTAGCGACCCACCAGTGAATATCTCAATCTATCCTGAAGGCGCAGCCGTTTTGTACGAAGAGCAGTTTGAACCCGGAGCAACATTGGAGCTGCGCGGGCGGCACGATCGGTTACGCATCAATCAGAGGGGCGATCTGAATAACCCCATACGCATAGTGTGTGCTGAGGGTGATGAGGAATGGGGAAATATCGATGGCGGCGAAAACACCGGCCCGCCAATCATCGACCTTATGGACTCCCGGCACGTGCACCTTATCGGCCTGCACATCACCAGCAGCGGCAAGCGGCGCACAGACCCCGACGAGACAGGGCGGCACAAGGCCATCGAGGGCGGTGGCATCGGCTGCAAGGTAATCAACTGCGTGCTATACAACACCGGTGGCATCGGTGGCGGCCCCTTCGAGGCATACGGCAACCTGCTGTACGCCTGTGGTGGCAATACCCAGGAGCACGGCATCTACTGGCAGAATGACGGTGAGGATCCGAAGCTCATTGAGAGCAACATAATAATTAACCCCAGTGGCTACGGCTTGCACCTGTTTGGCTCTGAGGGCGAGCTGGTGGGCTTCCACGTCATAGCCAACACCATCGTCAATCCCGGCCTGGTTGAAGGCAACATGCAGTCTAGCATCCTGGTGGGTGGCGGCCAGCCCGTGGACATGGTGAGCATCACCGACAACGCCATATACCAGATGCCCGAAGTGGCGCAGGGCTCAGGCATCAGGCTAGGCTACAAGCACGAGCAGAACATGGCGCTGGAGGTGCTGCGCAACACTATCGTGGCCAACAATGGCATCAAGGTGGACAAGCCGTTTAGGGCACTGACTGTCAGTAATAACCACACCACGGCCGATAACTATTGCATGGTGTGGGAGGGGGATTGGACGCCTTCGTGGGAGTACAACGCCGTGGCAACCAGGCGTGGTGACGGGGCGGTGTATCGGCGCAACACAGGCGAGGGGCGCGAAGAGTGGACGGCAGTCATGGCAGAAGAGGCGGGCATAGACCCCGACATTGGCACCCGCGTCATCACCCGTCCTAACAAATACGACCCTGACAGGCTAGACGTGATTGTATTCAACCCCGAAGGCCACGCTTCAGTTGATGTCAACCTGGGCCACTGGCTTAAGGACTTCGACAAGATTGAGATTAGGCGGGCAGACAATTACTATGAGTCAGCAAGCGAAGCCATGTTCATGGGTGACCCGTTGGGGCTAAACATGAGGCACGGCATTGTGGCGCGCGTCGCCGGCTACCCCAAGACACCCAACACATGGCCACAGTTCGGCGTGTTTATCTTGCGGCGCATAGTAGATGACACGGTGCCCCCTGAGCCACCGGACCCGCCAGAGGTGCCAGAGGGTAGGTTGATACCCATAGACGCTAGCAAGATTATTGGAATTATGGTGAGGGAATAGCAGGAGAGTTATGGCAATGTTTGATAAGGATGCGGTGAAGGTTATTATGGCCATTGCGATTGTATCAGCGTTTTTTATTGGGCTGCTGCTGTGGGGGCAGTCCGATCCAGGTCTTCAAGAGACTACCGAATTAGTGCCCGCGGCCCTTGACCGAGCAGTCGATTCGGATGCGGGCGTCGTGTGTTGGTCACGCCATCAGTTTGGGGTGAGTTGCTTGCCTTGCGAAGTTACAAAGCTGGAGTGTGGTGATGACCAAATTCATTAAACGAACATGGGCGCAGTTCCGACGACTGGCAGCGCAGAACCCGCTGACCTTCCTAGCCATATGGCTGTTGGGCGTACCGGCCACCGTGCTGCTGTGGGGGCTGCTGTGGGTATGGGCCGGGGCGGTGATGGGACCATGAGCGTATCCAAGTGGAGCTACCAAGATACATGGATCGAGGGTGGTGCGCTGAATATCAGGATAGTTACGGTCTGGACAGGGGCATCTGTTAAGCGAGTGATAGAGCGGAAGTTCCCGGCGGAAGAGCTATCCGCTGGCAGCGCAGACTTCGTGATTGACTGCTCTGGCGCCGGCAATGTGCGAGGCATGGGGCAGACGCTGTCATGAGACACCTCGTATTGGGATTCGTTTGCGGCTGGCTGCTAATGCGCTGGTGCCTGGAGCGCCGGCCGGTGCAACCCGCCACACTGGAGCAGTCATGGCAGTTTATGCACGAGCAGGACATAGACCCGTCGCGCTAAGGTTGCCCGCAAAGCTACTGTACTTGGTGGCCATCATAGTGCTTTTGTGGGCCGTCACCAATGTCAAAAGCGACGGGCACAGCATCAAGCGGCATGGTGAGGACGCGGCCAAGATACACAAGTGCCTGGACAACAACGGGCCGGAACAGCTTTGGAAGATTACCGGGTACAAGCGACCTAACCACTTCATCGAGACGTGCAAGCTGGATGACGGCCGCTGGGGGCTGCGCATCATACAGCGCACGCTGAAGGGGTGGCAGGAGAAAACGTCCTTCGTAGTCAAGCGGGGCACGTTGACAGAGTTGCGGGAATACATAACAGCAAGGGCGGTGAGGGTGCGATGACAAAGATAATTGTTTTGTTGTTGGTTGTGGGGTTGGTGTTGACGGCGTGTGGTGGGCCGATAGTGTTGGACGGTGATGAGGCGGCCGCTAGAGGCACTATTCCTGCTAGTGGGGTGAAGGACGTTGCGCTTTTCCGGGTAAGCTCAATGACTTATGTCACGAGATTCACTGACCCCGAGACGCGTTTGACCTGTTACGTAGTGGACGATGGCGGCATCTGGTGCTACCAGCCATGAGCGATTGGGAATTGACGCCGTTACCAGAGGATTCTTCAACCGAACCGGCGGGCAAGTATTATGCTGCCACCTGCACCGCCACCATGCGGCCCACCGCCGTCGTATTCACCCTATTCGTGGCTGGCATAATCACGGCTATGTTATGGGCGCACTACGGTTGGACATCGGCGGTGATTGTGCTGGTGTTGGTCACGTTTGCGGCGATTATGGGTAGAGAGTGGAGCAGTGGAAAAGTTTGAGCAGCGCGCACTCCGCGACGGCCACACCGTTGAGCGGTTGCGGCCAGCCCGTGGCACCAAGCCGCCGGCAGTCACGCGCCTGGGCCTGTGGTGGGCTTTCTTTGGTGCGGTGTCATGCCTGGGTGCTGGCCTTACCGTGATGGCCATTGGCGAGATGTTCATGTATGGCGGCGATAGGGTGACGGGCATCATGGGCGCTATCGGCCTGGCCATGTTCGTGGGTGGCATCGCTGGTATCTACGGACTCAACAGGGCAATGGAAGTGTGGCAGTCGCACAGCACAGAGGCTGTTATTGTGGAGCCCAAGCCGCAACGGGATGAGCCGCAAAAGTATAGACCAATGGTATCTACTTCGCCGGGCACGCTGACCATAGGCGACTTCAGTGTCACGCGGCGGCAGTGGCTGGAGTTGGGCAGCAGCATACATGCCAATGGTGGCAGGCTAGCGCGTGAGAAGCTGCCCCCGCGCATCATCGACAACGTTACCGTCAACTATCCCAAGCTAGTGGGGGAGTTGCAGCGCATGGAGCTCATTGACGGTGACAACTACTTAACAGACGCTGGCCGGCTAGAGTGGCACTCCCCTACCTCGGCCTACAGCACTATGGGGACGGCACAGGAGACGGACGGACTATGACGACGACGGCCACGACCAGAGACGCATGGACCTTCAAGCAATTCAACCTTGCCATGCGCCGGGCGGGCTGGCGACTGTCCAGCGCACAGGGATTCTTTGAGCACAAGATGACGCTGAAGCACTTCAACCCGTACAACGTGACGGCTGGCCAGGGCGAGTGGTGGCGGGAGTGGGCAGCAAGACAGGAGACGCCAGAACCGTGATGAAGCAGCGCGTCGAATACATAGAGCTTGACGAGTATGCCCGTGTGATTTGGGTGTGGCGGCGCAATGGACCAGAACCCAGGAGATATGCCGGCGTAACCAGGGCATCAATGGTAAGGGCTGAAAAGCTCAGGCCGCAAGCTATGGGCGCACACCAGACACCCAACGGAATTATGATGCGTTTTGGGGAAACACCACCGCATGATTAAAGCGCACATCCACGGCGGCGGTGGCTCCAGACCCGGCAACGGATACCGAGCGCTGGCGATTGGCATCATCAACGTGGCGGCGCAGGGCATGTGTTATAATGCGCTTGAACGTTCAGAATATATTGAAACCGTGAAGTATGGCTGACCAAAAACCGCAAAAAACGTGGTCGCCACGCCAGAGGAAATTCATCGAGTGGTTGGCGTTGGACGTTTACGACGGCAACCGCACGGCCACGACGCAAAACGACTTCGCTCGACAGCAGAAGGTGCACCCCTCTACCCTCAGCAAGTGGAAGCAATTACCGGGCTTCCACGAGGCTGTGATGGAGCGGGTGCGGGCGGGCTTCGGCTGGTCGATGCCCGATATATACGCAGCACTGGTGCGGGGTGCGCGCAAAGAGAACGCGCAGCTAATCAAGCTGGCTATGGAGATGGCTGGTGAACACACCGACAGGCAGAAGATTGAGCACGAGGGCGAAGTAACCTTCCACGTGGTTTATGACAACCCGAGTGAAGGTGCGGATACCGACCCCGCACCAAAAACAACGTGACTTCATACAGTCCGCGGCCAGGCGCAAGGTGATCGTGGCTGGTCGGCGTGGTGGCAAGACAACGGGCGTGTCTATTCTCGCCTCGCAGCGTGTGCTCGAAAAGCGGCGCATCCTGTATGCTGCCCCTACCCAAGACCAGACCGAGATGTTTTGGGACAACTGCAAGCGCTATTTTGCTGAGGGCATTGCTGCCGGGCACGTGTACAAGAATGAGACTAAGCGCCTGATGCAATTGCCAGGAGGCCCGCGCATCCGAGCCAAGACCGCATGGGATGCCGACACGTTGCGCGGTGACTATGCCGATCTGCTCATTCTGGAAGAGTTCAGCCTAATGAATCCTAGCACCTGGGATGCCGTGGGTGCGCCCATGCTACTGGACAATGACGGCGATGCTGTTTTTATCTTCACGCCCAAGCGCAAGAATCACGCCTTTACATTCTACAACAGGGCAAAGGGTGACGACACCGGGCGCTGGCAGGCGTGGCACTTCACCAGTCATGACAACCCACATCTCAGCAAAGAGGCACTGGAAGAAATAACTGCTGACATGAGCGATGACATGTATCGCCAAGAGGTGCTTGCCGAATTCCTAGATTCAGAAGGCATGGTGTTTAACAGGATAGACGAAAGCCTGCACGCCCCCTTGGATGCCATGCCAGAGGACCACGCCGGTCATACGCTTATGGCCGGCTGTGATTGGGGCAAGCGCCAGGATAGGACGGCCGTCAGCGTGGGCTGCATGGAGTGCGGCGTGGAAGTAGAGCTGACAACCATGCACCAGGTTGATTATTCGATACAGCGGGAGAGGGTGAAAAACATATTCGAGCGGTGGTCACTGTCGCGCATTGTGGCCGAATCAAACGCAATGGGCGAGCCGATAATTGAGGACTTACAGATTGCGGGGCTGCCAGTTATGCCGTTTCAGACAACGGCCACGAGCAAGCCGCCGCTCATTGAGAACATGGCGCTTTCGTTTGAGCGGGCCGAGTTCCAATTCTTAGATGTGCCGCTGGCGACGGCAGAGCTTGAATCATACGAGCGCAAGACAAGCGCCATAACTAATCGCAGTCAATACAGTGCGCCCGCCGGAATGCATGATGACACCGTGGTAGCTCGGGCGTTAATGCTATGGGGCGGCAATACGGGTTGGCTAATGTGGTGAGACAATGCAAATAACAAAACAGAATATACTGACCAACGGGGCAACTAAGGTGAGCTTGCTGGACCTGCCCCCCGAGGCATGGACCAAGACGGGCGGCGTGGCAGACAGCGAGGTGATGCAGCTATACAGCGAGGTGGCGTGGCTGTACGCGGTGCAGCAGACGCGGGCAGAGGCCATCAGCGGCCTGCCCCTTGAGGTACATAACCAGGCAGGCGACCCTGTAGAGGCGCTGGATCTCCCCTTCGACCTGGACCTAGAGCGGCTACTGTACCAGACCAGCCTGGCGCTTGACCTGTACGGGGCAGCCTACTGGTTCAAGGTGCGACAGGTCCAGCGGCTAGATGACGTGATGTGGTTGCAGCCTAGCACCATGCACCCTGAAGTGAGCGAGGCAATGGGGCTGGTGGGCTTCAAGCGCACGCTGGGCGCCAAGTGGAAGATGTACCCCGTCAAGGATGGCATGAGCGATGACCTGGGCTGGGTGTGGCTGCCGGGGCTCAAGGAAATGGGGCCAGGCACGCCGCCGGCCAGCGTCGTGAAGGATGCCGCCGAGGTGCTGAAGAATCTCACCAAGACGGCGGCGCAATTCTTCGAGCGTGGCGCCATTGACCATTGGCTGGTGACGGCTGAGACGATGCCCAGCGAGACAGAGAAGAAGCGCATCAGGGGCTGGCTCACCAGGATGCTGCGCGGCGGCGTAGAGAAGGCGGGCAAGGTGGAGGTGCTCAGCTCCGCATTGAAGTTGCAGAAGCTCAATTCCAGCGTCAAGGAATGGGTGCTGGGCGAGCTAACCGGACTGAAAGCTGACGACATTTGTAACGCCTATAAGGTGCCGCGTGAGATTATGCAGCCGCGGCTCAGCACGAATAAGAGCACCCACGACAGGGTGACGCAGAACTGGATCAACGACAGCATAGCACCCCAGGCGCAGCGCATTGCACGGGCGCTTAATAAGCACGTTCTCAAGGACCAGGGCTATGAGCTGGTGTTCAATGCGCAGGCGCTAAACGTCAACCAGGAAGATGAGCGCAACCGCTCGATTGCCTACGCCCAACTCTATGCGGCCAACATGCCGCCAGAGACGATAGTGGAAGTGCTAGGTATGCACGTGCCCGATGGCATGGAGCTGGAGCGCGACGACCCCAGGCCGATGGATGCACCGCCCAAGGTGCCAGATGAGCGGGCGTTTGAGGAGCAAGAAGAGCAGGAGCCCGATGACCGCAAGACGCTGGAGCGGCGCAGGCTCAAGGCATTTGTGCGCAAGGGCAACCACTTAGAGCGGCCGTTTAAGAGCGACATTCTCACGCAGGCAGAGATTGCGGAGGTGGTCGACGGCCAGGATGCCCCCTTTCGCGACTGGCAAGGCTACCCGTAACAAGTTAAACCCCGACGGCCGCCAGATGCGGCGGCTGGAGCGACAATTTGAGCAGGCAGTGGGTGCTGCCCTGGGGCGCTGGTGGCGTGACATTTCCAAGGGTGTGACAGCCGATGACCCGCAGGAGATGGAGCGGCGGCTGGCTGACCCTGAGATATTGGGGCGGGTGGAGCAGGTGCTGGTGGCTGAGTTGCAGACGGTAGCGGTGGCCGGCGCTGACTTTGGCCGCGAGCAGGTGGAGCGGCATGTACTGGGCACGATTAAGCAGGGCGCTATTGGCATCAATTGGGAGCTGGCCAACAACAACGCAGCAGAGTGGGCGCTGGACAACTCCGGGGCGCTGCTGAAGGATCTTACCCAGGCCAGGGTGCGCCGTGTGCAGAAAGAAGTAGCGCGCTTTATAGAATCTCCTGAGAGTATGCCCGAGCTACGCAAGAGGCTTGAGGGCATGTTTGACAAGCGCCGCGCCCACCTGATTGCCGCCACAGAAGTGACAAACGCCTTCGCCGCCGGCAATGTCGAGGCGTGGAAAGAGAGTGGCGTGATTGAGCGCCACCGCTGGAATACCGCCAATGATGAAATTGTATGCCCCATTTGCGGGCCGCTCCACAATATGATTGTATCGATTGAGGGTGAATTCGAGGCCAACCGCAGCGACAACGGCGCGGCTATGGTAGTGCAGCGGCCACCGGCGCACCCGGCTTGTAGATGTTGGCTAACACCAGTGGTTGAGGGGGCAGAGGAGCGGCCGGTGGGGTTGGGAGAGCAGCCCATTGATGAGTCTGTGATAGCACTAGAGCGACCGGTAGAAGTCGATGCGCCGCTTGTGGTCACGGACTACGAGAAGGGTAGGGAGTGGGTAGAAGACCCGGAACACTTCTATCTGGCGTTTGAGGGGACGGAGCGCTTTGCTCTGGAGGCGTACACAGCGGAGGATTATAAAGTGATTAATGCGGCCCTACGAGATGGCAAGGTTGCTGACCTGAGCGCGCTACACCAGAATGTATTGAGCAACACATCATCGGCGCTCACTCGGCTGCCTGCCTATGATGGCAATGTGTACCGTGGTATGCAATTCAAGCCGGCAGAGCTCGACAAGTTCATAGCAAATGCAAAGCGGGCGCAAGAAGGGGGCGAGCCGATCCATATGCCCTCCTTCACATCAACTGCCACTGACCGCAAGATAGCTGAGGGCTTTACGCCTGGTGGCGACAAGGGCGGCGTCATTATGGAGATGAAGTCAAAGAGTGGCCGCGTCGTTGATGGCATCTCGGAATATCCCGAAGAGGACGAAGTGCTATTCAATCGGGGGGCCAAGTTTAAAGTGACGGGCTTCAGCACCGACGATAGAGGCCGGCCCGTTGTTCACATGGAAGAGGTGGGATGATGCCAAGACCAGACGATGATTACTACGTTGGCGAGGCTGGATCGGTGAAAATCCCCCAATGCTACGGCTGCCGGCACTACCTGAAAGATGAGCTGTGCTCTGCCTTCCCTGCCGGTATCCCGCTCACCATCCTGTATAACCACCACGACCACCGCCAGCCCTACCCAGGTGACAACGGCATACAGTTCGAGGCCATAGAAGATGACAGTCAAAATTGAGGGCATGGACGCCCTCATGCGCAAGCTCAAAAACGTTGAGCAGATGCAGCGCAAGTTGCGGCCGCCGATGGTGAAGGCCACCAGCTTGCTGAGCGATGAGATGGCGCACTATCCCCCGAAGCCGGCTCACTCTACGTATAGGCGCACCACTAGGCTAGGCTCAAGCTGGACCACCAGGATAATCCAACTGGCCAACGGCATAAGGGGCGAGGTGGGCAACATCACCCCTTACGCGCCCTGGGTGCAGGAGTGGCGACGACAGCGGGGATTCCATAAGGCGACGGGCTGGATCACTGACCGCACGGCTATCAAGAAAGTCACGCCCCGCATCAATGCCATCTTCAAACGCACCATCGACCGGGAGCTGGCAAAGTGAGTACCGATATGACCTCCCATTGGCTACTAGTGCATCCTGACCTGACGCGGGGGCAATCATCACTCGCGCGCATTACTGTCGGTGATTATTTCTATTTTGTCTATACATATGATGAATCTACCGAGGAAGAGAGTGTGCGTCATGATAGTAGCACTGTTCATGACGCACTCGTGGTGGACCCCATAGTTATAGCGCTGCGAGATGTGGGTAGTGAGTGGTTGCAGGAGCTGGCGAAGTGAGCGAGCCGACGCCCACCTATACAATACCTGACGATTATGTTATACTGATGTCACCAGAGCAGGCGGCGCGCTTCGAGCGCAGAATCATCAACATGCTCCATGTGCTCTGGGAAGTGCAGGGCAAGCGCCGCAAGATAGTCACAATTAAATAACCGACCTGAAGCCGGTCCACGCGGGCTGAGAGAATCCCGTCCACGCCGCAGAACCTCAATACGAGGTCTGCGGCGTTTTTGCGTTTTAGGACTATGAGCGAAAACGAAACGACAACCGCAACCACTCCCATAGTATCGCTCGACGATACTACCACCACCACCCTGGACGCCCTGCCCTCCACCGCTATCAAAGTATTGAGCGAGACTGATGACCTGCTAAAGGTTGGCGGCTACGGTGTCATCTTCGGTGGCCGCGACCTGGAGGGCGAGACGTTCACCAAGGGCACCGACTACATGCTTGACATGGTGCCCGTCAAGCCTGTGTTCTACGACCACTCCCTACGCCCTGGCATGGACGACCCGATGGGCATGGTGGGCAATGAGGACATCAAAGTAGACGACATTGGAATATGGGTGGAATCGGAGCTCCACCGCCACGCCGAGTACATGGCCGGCGTGGAAAAGCTGATCGCCAAAGGCGCGCTTGGCTACAGCTCTGGCACCGTGGGCCACCTTGCGCGGCGTGAGGGAAAGAACATCACCCGCTGGCCCATTGTTGAATTTAGTCTTACCGCTACTCCTGCCGAGCCGAGAACGCTTGGCGTGAGTCAGCTTAAGAGCCTGGCGAAAGCCTACCCGAACCTAGAGGCGGCTCTGCTAGAGGTGGCCCAGGACAGCCACGACGCATCCGCGACGGAACAGGTGAGCACCGCCAAAAGAACCAAAGAACCTATCACTGGAGAACTTGAAATGAGTGACGAAACAAAAGAGGCTCCGCAGCCTGATGTCGTCACGTCTGAACAGTTCGAGGAACTAGACACCAACGTGAAGGCGATGGCCTCCGCTGTCAATGCTCTGCTGGAAAGAGAGCAAAAGGCGGCAGAGGCAGCCGACAAGGCCGCAGCTAAGACCCATCCTGGTATCCAGGTTGAGGACGAAGCCGACCGCGCCTTGAAGGGCAATCAGTTTACGTTGGGCGAGTTCCTTATGGCTGTTAAGGACGTGCCGCTTGGCCGCGTTGACCCGCGCCTGCTTCCAACACGGTCTAATGACCCGATGGATGAGGGCGGCTTCAACATGGCAAAAGCTGTTGGGTCCGAAATAGTCGGCTCTTTGAGTGCGGCCAAAGCGTACAAGGCATCCCCTACTGGCCTGGGTGAAAGCTCAGGGCCAGCGGGCGGCTACCTGGTAGACAGCGACCGCAACAACTCAATCCTGAGCCGAGTTTATGAGAGTGGGCAACTGCTCAGCCGCGTTGCGGTTGACCAGGTTGGCCCTAACGCCAATGGCATGACCTACTACGCCGATGCCGAGACGAGCCGGGCGACCGGTAGCCGGCATGGTGGTGTGCGTGGTTATTGGGTAGCTGAGAACAGCGCCGTGACCGCTTCCTCGCCGACGTTCCGCACGATGGAACTGAAGCTCAAGAAAGCCGGCGCCCTCGTCTACGCTACCGACGAACTGCTGTCCGATGTCAGCGCTCTGCAATCCTACGTGATGCGCCTGCTGCCAGAGGAGCTCCGCTTCCTGGTAGAGGACGCCATCGTAAATGGCGATGGGTCTGGCACGCCGCTGGGATTCCTACAGGGCAACGGCAAGGTTAGCGTGGCCAAGGAAACTGGCCAGGCAGCCACTACGGTTGTTACTGAAAACCTGGACAAGATGTGGTCGCGACTGTGGGCTCGCTCGCAGCGCAACTCCATCTGGCTTATCAACCAGGACGTACAGCCGCAACTGTTCGGGCTTAACCGGGACGTGGGCACTGGTGGCTCGCTGGTCTTTTCGCCTCCTGGCGGCATCAGCGGCGCACCTTACGGCACGCTCTTCGGCCGGCCCGTGATTGTCCATGAATATATGGCCACTCTGGGCACCGTAGGCGACATTGTGCTGGTTGACCCCAGCCAGTACCAGATGATTGAGAAGGGCGGGATTGATTCCGCTTCCTCGATCCACGTGCGCTTCACGCAAGGCGAGCAGACGTTCCGCTTCTTCTGGCGCATTGACGGTCAACCAACGTGGGACAGCGCTCTGACGCCCTTCAAGGGCAGCAACACTGTAGCGCCTGTAATCACACTGGCGACAAGGAGCTAAGCGAAAATGGCTAACAACGAAAAGCACTTTGTTCAGGGCCTTGCGCCCATCGCCGACGCCTTCGCTGGCACCGTCAATTGCGACGTGGCAAAGGGTAACTGTGACGCTATCACCATCCTGTATTACCAGGGTGTTGGCACCACAGGCACCTCGACGCTGACCGTTGACGCCTGCGACAACGTGACGCCATCCAACACCACCGCAGTACCGTTTGAGTATCGTATCAATACGGCAACGGATGTATTCGGTGATTGGACGGCGGCCACCACGGCTGGCTTCACCACTACGGCGGGCTCTGCGCAGGTTTACGAACTGCGCGTGGACCCGGCCGAACTGGCCGAGGAAGGCTACGAGTATTTCCGTCTCACTGCCACGGAATCGGCCAATGCGGCCGTCTTGGGTGGTGTGATGTACATCCTCGAGGGCTTGCGCTACGGCCCGCAGAATGTGACGACAATCACCTAATATTCACCTTTATTGGCAACGGGCTGGGGTGGACCAACCACCCTGGCCCTACCTTACAGCGGTTTTAACCCGCAGAGGATAAATAAACATGGGCAACAGAACAGCCCTATTCTCACGGAAGCAATCGGGTGGCGTGTTCACCATTGATGACATCAAGGAACACCCCGGCGACATCTTCTTTGTGGACTCAGGGCACAGCGCGGCAAGCGATACGGCGGGCTTTGGCAAAGATCCCGACTCCCCGTTTGCCACTATCGATTACGCAGTCAGTCAGTGCACAGCCAGCCAGGGCGACGTAATCTACGCCATGCCCGGCCATGCCGAGACGCTGGCGGCTGCTGGCGACCTGGACCTGGACAAGATTGGCCTGTCGTTGATTGGCCTGGGGCACGGCACGTTGCAACCGACCGTGACCGCTGGCACCATCGACAGTGTAGACATCGACATCGACGCCGCCAGTGTCACCATCGAAAACATTCATTTTGTGAGTGCCATCGATGACATTGTGGCGCTGATTGATGTCAATGCCACGGACTTCACAATCCGCAATTGTCGCTTCACACAGAGTGCGGCCGACAAGAACCCGCTGATATGTATCCAAGATGCAGCGGCGGCGGGCTCTGACAGGATGATAATTGAGGGCTGCAAGGCCGATCTTTATGATACGGCCGGCACACACTTCGTCAACTTCGCCGGCACAGGCACGGGTCACATCGTCAGGGACAACATCCTGTTGGGCGACTGGGGAACGATGGCTATTGGTGGGGCGGGCGTGGTGACACGCGCAACTATCATCGACAACGTAATCTACAACGTGGCCAGCGACAACGATTCTTGTATTAGCTTCGCGGCCACGGCCACGGGCATCTGTATGCGTAATCTAGCAGGTGGCGGGGCAGCTCAGGCCAATGGCATCACAGCCACGGCTATGGCGCTGGCCCAAAACTTCTACGTAGATGCTGCGGCTGACGTGAATGCGATCCTCGAACCAGTGGCAACATAAGGGAGGCTGATATGGCAGTTGAATGGGCAACCCTTAACGACGCACTGGTGTTGCGAGACACCAAGCTGAACTGGCGACTGTACGATGCGTTTGGGCCGAACGTGGTGAAGTGGATTGAGGACTTTGTGTACCTCAATGTCGACGATACCACAACCGACTTGACCGCGTACACCCACACCCCGGTGGAGGCGGGTGCTGGCACCAGCACCGCGGCTCTCACGCCGGCGGCGGGTGGCGCTTTGCTGATTACGGCGGCGGCCAATGAGAACGACGGGCTTAACCTGCAACTCAAGAATGGTGAAGCCTTCAAGTTCGACGCGGCCTATCCGACCTACTTTGGCATCAAGCTACAGGCGGCCGATGTGGACCAGTCCGACTTTTTGGTGGGGCTGGCGGTGCAGGACACTTCTGCAATCGCGGCGGTGGCTGACGGCGTGTACTTCCGTTCCGTTGATGAGGCTGCAACCGTGCAGTTCATCACCGAGAAGGACTCCACCGAGACGAGCGCCGGCAGTGTGGCCACGATGAGCGATGCTACCGACATCACTCTGGAATTCTACTACGACGGGGTTAATGCCACGGCGTATGTCAATGGTACGGAGGCGGCCAGTGTGGCCAACTCCGACACCAACTTCCAGGATGACGAAGAGTTGACGCCGACAATCGCTTTCCTGACTGGCGAGGCAGTAGCCAACACCATGCAGGTGGCGTGGGCGCGGTGCATTCAGATTCGCAACTAGGAGGCGGCAATGGCTAGCGTGTTCAAAGTTAATTCAACGGGCACCGCCGGCGCTATTGATGCCTCACTGGCAGTACCAGCCGGGTACGTTTACCGGCTGGTATCTGTCACGGTGAAGATGAGCGCAGCGCCTACCACGAGCGAGAATCTTACCATCACCCTGGACGCCAATGCTGGCTCTGAGTATGACACCCTGTTGTACTCCCTGGACCTGTCAGCGGGTAGCACTACCGCTCTGGCCTGGTTCCCCGATGAGCCCATGCTCCTGGAAGGCGGCGATGCCATAGACGTGGCCTACGCCAACACCGATAGCGGCACGTTTGGCGTGCAAATAACGGCGCAGATGGTGTGAGCAATGGGTGCCACGCTTAATGGCGGGCGCGGTTCGACTGATGGTCATCGCGACTTCATGCACAAGTTTGGGTTTATTCCTGACTTCGACAACGCCGACACCAATGAGGAAGTGTGGGACGGCACCGGCGCCTATGCCTTCCCAGCCTCGGCGGTAGCTATGAAGATCTCCAGTGCTAGCGGCAACGACGCCAGCGGCGGCACGGGGGCCAACACGGTGCGCGTGCTTGGCCTGGACGCTGATTACAAGGTTGTTAGCAGTGACATAGCCATGAATGGCCAGACAGGTGTAGCCATCAGTCCCAATCTACTGCGGGTATTTAGGGCTTACGTCCTGACTTCTGGCAGTGTGGGCACGAACGATGATGACATCTGGGTTGGCACAGGCACCATTACGTCTGGCGTGCCGGCTGTCAAATATGCGGGCATCCTTGACGACTTTGGCCAGACGCTCATGGCGGTTTACACAACGCCGGCCACCAGCGTTACAGGCAAGGTTTACAAGGCGGCGCAGATTGACCGCTGGTGGGGTCGGGCCGCGGCTAATGTGTCGGGCAATGGGACGCTGGCCTTGCAGGTGCTGCACTTTGGCGGCGCGTGGCGCACGCACAGGCTGATTACTGTGAGCTCTGATGGTGGCTGGCAGGAGGAATTCTCCTGGCCGATCAGCATTGGCACCAAAGCCGATGTGCGGGTGCGTGTGGTAAATGCCTCAGCCAATAACATGGCCTTCAGTGCTGGATTCGATATCTCGATGTGGAAGTGAATTATGGCAGCAATACTGAACGGAACATCCATAAGCGCCACCATTGGCGCTAGCGAGTTTGCCACCGACGCCCTGACAGCAGCGAAGATAGCGGCCGGTGCCATAGCGGCGTCTGAGATTGCAGATGACGCAATTGACGGCGCTACCTTTGCCGACGATGTAGGTGTGGCGCGGACGGCGCTAAGTGACTATGACTTCGCAGCCGACACCGGCAGCCAGGCAGCCTACACGGTTTTCACCGTCACGGGCAACGTGCTCATCCATGCCTTTCTTGGCGTGTGCGAGACGGCCTGCGAGGGTGCGACGGCCACCATCGAGGTGGGCGTGAGCGGCAACACGGCAGCGCTGATAGCGCAGTCTACGGCCACAGAATTGATTGCTAATGAACTGTGGCACGATGCCAGCCCGACTACCACCCTGGAGCAGCTTGACCTTACGGGGCGCTCCTTTGCTGTGAGCAACGGGCAAGACGTAATTATGACCATCGGCACGGCTGACCTGACGGCGGGCAAGATTAACTTCTACTGCCTGTGGTTGCCACTGTCGGCGAGCGCAAGCGTGGTTGCGGCATAGGATGACATGGCAGCTTACTGCTCCGTGGACGATGTAACGCAGTACCTGGACATTAGCGGCAGCGGCGATGATGCCCTGATTAGTGGGCTAATCGACCGGGCCAGTGAGGGTATCGAGAAGTACACGCGGCGCAAGTTTGCGGCTGCGGCCGATGCCACCCGAAACTTTGACGCACGCGGGGACCATATTGATGGCTCCGATCTGTGGCTGGATGAGGACTTATGCGCCATCACCAGCGTTACAAATGGCGATAGCACGACAGTTACAAGCTCGCAGTATGTAACACTGCCAAGCAATGAGACACCATACTATGCTATTCGCCTTCGTAGTGACGCTTCTCTGGCCTGGACGT
>Ga0255047_10001025_pt1 | contig 21306 bp, 19 predicted proteins | sample JV7_2_1_MG_FD_183640 | JGI IMG/M metagenome (GOLD analysis project Ga0255047, IMG submission 183640) | Seawater microbial communities from Jervis Inlet, British Columbia, Canada - JV7_2_1 | ecosystem: Environmental > Aquatic > Marine > Inlet | place: Canada: British Columbia | collected 2016-10-06 | reverse complement strand
ACATTTGTAGTACCGCCACTAACGACCTGTGACATGACATTCGTCAGCCTATCCACAGCAGTAATAAACTCATTGGGGAATACGGCCATCTTTTGGGCACTTGACACCAGTTCTGTACCACGTTCCCCCACCTTGAGGCCGCCAGGGCCAAACACGCCGCCTTGTGCGGCAGGGGTGGGAGCGCCTGCTCCAAACTCTGGCATGGGTATGTTAATTCGTGGGATAGGTCTGTTTGATATATCCAACAGAGAATTAGACAATTGCCGCATTGCAAGATACACGTCTTCGCTAACTATGCCCGCGCCTGATAAGGTCCCTAATGCATCAGCGGCAACACCTATCAGGCTTGCCACGCCCCTGCCGATGAAACTGATTGCTGAATTGATAGCATCAATAACGCTGTTCAATATTCCAATGATGGGCTGTGCGACTGAAGTCCAGACCAGCGCCCCTGTAGATGATAAGGCATCGGCAATCATTTGCGGCACTGTAGCGAACCAAGCCAGGGCGGAATTAATAATACCAGTCAGTGACCCCGGCTCCTCGCTGGTGAAAAAGAATGCAAAAATATCCGCCACGCCCTGGATTTTAATACCGAACTCTTCGATCAGCCCTTGACCAAAGTCTATAAGACTCTGTTTGATTATGCCGACTTGTGCCAGGAGAAACGGCAAAAATTCTATGAAGCGTTCCTCAAGAACCGCTACAAATTCCGCCCACTTAACAGGGATGAATAGCTTCAGGCTTTCGACAGCATTCACAAATGCGGCGGGCAAGCCATCGAACAGGCCCACAAGAGAATCTTTTATTTCAGGTATCTTCTTGTCCAGAAATCGCTTGACGCCATCGAACACAGATTCAACAGCGCCGCCGATTCCGTCCAGGGCTTCAGTAATGGTAGGCAGGTCAAAACCTGTTAGGGCATTAATCGCCTCGATGAGGGTATCGCCAGAGCCAACAGCGAAATTAAGAAATGCAGTTTGTATTGACCCGATGCCATCAGCCAGGGCAGTTACTGCCCCGCTAAAATCACCCTTCAGGACATTAGATATTGTGGTTATAAAAGAACTGAGTGCCTCGCCTGCTGGCCCCAGCACACTGCCAATTGTGCTAAGTGTCCCCCCAATAATTGCGCCACTAACTTTAATCAATGTGACCATGCTATCTCGAATGATTACAAAGGCGTCTGTCATGATAGGCCCTGCTATGTCAATGATAGATTCTATAGCAGACACAAAGCCGGACACATCAGCGGTACTCAGTTCTGCAAAGAATGCAGATAGGCCAGTCCCCAGGTCGGCCAGTCCAGGAACTATGTCTGTATCGATCACGCTTTGAATTGCATCGATGACAGGTTGCAAGAACTCAGTAATGGAATTAGCAAAATCAGTCAAGGATGATAAATCAAGACCTCCCTCCAGCACAGAACTAAGACCGTCAGCACCGCCGAAGATGCCAGTTAACAGATTGCCTATAGTTATTTTGAGGTCCTCGAAAGCAGTAATCACAAGGTCTGAAATGCCAGACTCTTTTAAGAATGTCCCGAACCCTAGAAAGTCTGTTTGGATAGCACTGGCTACCAGTTTAGCCAGACTCAAGCCAATGCCTACAGGGCCACTCACAACCAGCGCTACAGCAGCTACAGCCCCAAAGATGAGAGTCTCTAGATTGTCCTCGATGAATGTTCCTATTGAACTAAAATCAAACTGGCTTCCTTGCACATTGTCAAACGCTACTTGGATGCTATCCTGTATCGGTTGACTGTCTAAAGTAATGTTTGCCAGGGCGTCATCAATAGTGCTGATGTCCACAGTCAGACTTTCTAGGGCTGTAGTCACTGCTGCGGTTGCGCCTGTCAACATATTGCCAAAGGCGGCGGTGATACCAGGCCCCGCCCCTGCTGCGATGGGCGGCAGGGCGTCCACCAGGCCCTGCACTTTTGCTACAATGGCTCCGATCTCCTCAGATACACGAGAGAATGTATCCCGAAAAGAATTGACCAGGGAATCACCCAACCCGGATATGCCCTTGCTTATGCCAGCCCCAATGTCTGCCTTACCTATGCGGGCGACTTGTGTCTGTAGTTCCGATGTATTTTTTTGGAATGCCCCCAGGGGGTCGCCCTTGCCAAGCCCATCGTCAAAGGCCGCAGACAATTCGAAGCCAGCCTGTTGAACCTGTTTAGGGTCAACACCGAACAGACTAGACACATCGCCTGCACCAGGCAATAAAGCATCCGGCCCAGCTACCCCGCCGACTTCTGGCAATTCAGGAGTCCCAGCACCGCCGCCAAGTTTAGGCTCCTTAACCCCTGCCCCGCCTCCAACGGCAGGTTGTGCAGCCTTAACGATCTTGCTCACAACACCGATCTGCGCTTTGCGAATATTCAGTAAGGCCCGCTCTTGTGCCTGGCTTGCCTTAGCTAATGCTAACTGAATTTCGGCCTGGTCGGTTGCGGCCTGTTGTGCCTCCACCCCTGCCCTGATCTCGTCTCGTTGGGCTTGCAAGGTTCTTAGCTGTTCTGCTGCGCCCTCGTCGCCCCTTAGCAGGGCCTGTGTTAGCCCTTCAATCTGTCTATCTATGGCCCGTAGTGCCGCATCAGCTGGGGCCTTGATTGCCTCAAGGTTTGCCTTAGCTATAGCCAATTGATTATTGAACGGGGTAAGGGCTATGTCCAACTGGCGTAGCTGGCGCTCCACCTGCTTTAGGGATGCCCCAGCTATGTCGCCTAAAACAGCCTGGACATTCGCAGCAACATTCTTTGCGGCGTCCAGACTTGCGCCTGCCATGCCTTTAGTCCAGGCGGCTATAAGGTTCGCGCCGCCCTGGTCTATAGTGGATAGGGGGCCTTTCTTTGGAGGCGACAGGCCAGATAAGAAGTCGGCTATAAATGTTGCGATGCCAATGATAAGGGGGAATACTTTTTCGTTCGCAGCCCTGGCAATGCCCCCTGCTAAGGCCCCGATCATTCTTGCGCCGCCTGTAAAGAAATTGGCGACTGTGTTACCAGATGTCAACGTCTCAAAAAATGCGCCTATGTTCTTTGCAATAGGGGCAAGAAAATTAGCAAACATCTGCGACAATGCCCCAATGAATGGAGCCGCCTGTGTGACCAGCGCCGCAATGCCAGCCAGGACACTGTTGAACACGTCCAGCACTGCGCCAAAAGCAGGCTGAATAGATAGGGCTAAGGTGTCCATAGTGTTTGCAATGATTGCGCCAGAACGCGCTAATTTTTCTGCCGCCGTTTCTTGCGCCTCCCCTAAAGCCGCAACCCCTGGCGCTCCTGCCTCAATGACCCCATTGAGTAAGGCGATCTGCTTTTCTTGATCGGTTAGCTGTTCAACCGTCTTGCCGATGGACTCTGCATATTGTTGGTTGGCGTCACCGAGATTTACGACCAGTCCTGTATTGTCGATCAGCAGGGGGCTTGACCGTTTAATGCCACGCACCAAAGAGCTAAATAGAAACTCGACAGACTCGCCAGTTGCGCGGGCCTGTACTCTAGCAATCTCCATTAGGGCTGGCAACTTGGTGCCGAACTCGCGCCCGAACTCGCCTGTAGCTCCTGCCAGGGCAACGTTCGTTAATCGCATCAATTCAAAGTCTCGAATTGTGCCTGCCGATGCCCGTTGCAAGTCTCCCAACAAAGCATCGGCCAGGATGCCAACGGAACGAGTCGTCGCGTTGAATCCCTGCATGAGGCCGGTAAGGGTTGCGCCCCTTCTGCCCAGCGCTAAGAACGCTGCCCCCAGTCCCGCCACTGCTACAACAGCTATGCCGATAGCCGCAGCTACGCCTATCATAACTGTACTCAAAACTCTGAGTGCCCCAGCTGCCAGCTTGCCAACACTGGCAAGTTTGCCCACCCCGGCAGACAACTTTGGGAACTTGCCAGACAAGCGGCTAAATACTTTGGAGAGGCCGCTGCTTTGTTTTGCTGTGTCCTGGGTGTTTTTGGCAGACTTAGCCAGTGCTTTGTTGTAGCGCTGCATTTGTTTTTCGAATACAGCCAGACCAGCGACAATAGTTGTGACGCCAATTAATGGTAATTTGCCAGCCATGTTTTAGCGCCCCCTTCCAAACCGTTTCGCCTTCGCGTCTGCCTTGCGTCCTGCTATGTCATCGTTTACAGCAGGGATTGCCTTACTTACCCTATACCATGCGACTACATGCGCCTTACTCAGTGTCGGCATATTAGGATTAACCCATTGCGGATTACCGGGCAAGACTTCGTACCGTTCCCATGCCATCCCTAATTTAGCCACTGCTTCGAACTGTTCAAAGACAAGCCTTGCAGTTATACGCGGTGCGCCTGGTCTGTAACTATGGCTTAAGATGGGCCGCCCGTTGACGGTGACTCCGTAAAATTTTCGGCCTCGTCCAGGCCCTCCTCAGTTGGCACTGATAACCCCATGATCGCTTCGACGAGGGCCTCCTGTGTCTGTGGCTTTTCAGCCAGACCAGCTACCCACAAGAATTTGACATCCTTTGTGGATAGACCCTCGTCGTACAGGTCTGCAATCTGGTCATGAAACTCCGGAGGCGGCATATTCAGAATGCCATAATTGAACAGAAACATAAGACCCTGAAGGCTATGTCCTGTTTGCCATTCTTCTACCCGCTCCAGATAGGCCTCATCTTCGGCATGGTCCTCGTATCGCTCATGCCCACCTGCCAAACGGACTTTAATCTTTGGTGGTTTGGGCTTGCCCCTGTTAGGTGAAAAGACGTGCATTAAAACCAGGGTATTGAGTTGCTTTAGTTCTAATACAACCCCGTCAGGGGTGATGAATACCGGCTTGCCATCCCTAAAGCCTGATACCCCAAACTCGCCTGGATCTTCCAGGGATTCTGCTTCTGGCTCGTCTGACGCCGTTTCTACAATGATATTGGTATAGTCTGCCCTGTCATCTTGCAAAACAGCGTCAGCACGATCTGTGGGGGCATTAGCCATCAAATCTGCCAGTGCCCCCACAGGGTCATAGTCCTCGTCATTGGCAAGCAGGGCCGCAGCCGCTTCCAAAAGGTCATCGTTGCTCACTTTTCGTTTCGTCATTTGCTCCCCCTTTTGGGTCTTAGCTTGCGATTGCCAACATGCCATCGCCACCCGCAGACACGCGCCCACCTGCTAGCACCTCGTTCTCAAAACAGGGCACTGTGAAGTTGACACGCTCATTGGTTGGCAAACTGGCAATTGATGGGGCAGCGTTGTCCCAGGTGCGCCCGCCGTCTGTAGTCCTGTAGACGCGACCCACTAGGCCAGCTTGCCCACTCACATAACCAACATGCGAATTAGCAAACTGAATATCGTTGATAACCGTCAGGTCTGCTGCAACCACGACCTCGGTCCAGTTGGCTCCCTGGTCCAGGGTGTAATACAGGTTGCCAGCGCCATCTCCAACGAACCACAGTTGTGAGGTCTGTACCCAGATGGCTGTAAGGTTCACGCCGACAGCGGGACCTGTGACCAGTGAAAAAGTATCGCCAGCATTGGCACTAAACAGCACTGTGTTGCTTGCCCCGACACTAACAACCACTCGGCCACGCCCATGAATATCGTTTTGCTGTTGGGTTGTCAGACTGCCATCAGTCAACACTGTTACTGCGGCTGTGGGGTTTGTCATTTTGTAAATGTAACCCCCCTGGGCTGCAACGAATGTCTCTTGTGCAGACTTGGAATAGATTGCGCGCGGGCCGGTGACATAGCCAGTGCCTTGTTCCGTCCAGTTTGCAGTACCGGTATTGAGGTCTGTTACGGTTATGTAATGGTGACTCTGGTCTGCCGCACTGACAACAACGACCTTGTCCCCCACTACAGCCAGCCTGTTGCCAGACAGACCGCCCAGGGTATCAATGTCTACGGCTGTCCAGGTGGACCCGCCATCGAGTGTAACCAGGACTTGCGAGCTTAGACCAGGGCTGCCCGTATTTGCTCCTGTCAGAACATATGCAATCTGGCATCCGTCGGAAGGCGTGCCGCAATCCCCGCAACTGGGGTCATCGTTATACACACCGTCCAGGGCTTCGGCTACCAGGGTGGCTGCGGCAACTTCTGCAAAGCGGATTGCCTTGACGGGTAGCATGTCAATAAATGACATGGAGCCTGTAAGTTGCGCGTGAGCATTGTCATCACCAGTCAACGGGTTGAAAGTGGGCAAGGCCAGATTTGTGAGGCGGGCGCTATCAATGATGATTTTAGCATCCCACTCAAAAAAGCTGTCGGGCCTTGAGCATTTGCCGATCAGGGCCTGGATAGGGAATGTACAGCGGGTACGCTTCAGGTCCCACCATATATCGCCCAAAAAGCGGTCCATGTCCTGTGTGAAGTCTGCGCTGCCCAACTCCTGGTTAGTAGGCACAATGCCCACAATATCCCATGCGTTGCGCTGCTGCGTGGATGGCAGGAAGATAGGGGCTGGCTCCCCCTGACCTGCCGCTGTACCGTCCAATTGGATGCGGCCCATATACTCATAGTCCGTATTGGGGCCAACGCCATCTTTCTGTATAAATATCCTTACCTCGCCTATAGTGAGAATATCGGGGTCAAGGGCCATTCTTATATACCTCCGCTAGGTTCTTTACGGTTAGCCAATCATGCCGGTAAACGGCCCTCATGACCTGTACGTACAATTCCCCCGCGCCAGGTTTTTGAAAATCGGACGGTTCAATCAAGCCCCGTATCCAACATTCATTATACAACTGTTTTAGGGACTCTGGCGACATGTGATCGAATATCCGCTCCAAGTCCACCGATACCATAATGCCTTCGTCAGGTGGGATGCTATCGTCATCTGGCAAAATCACCCGCCGCTTAATCCCATGCTTGTCTGTATAGTCAACTTTTTTAGACAAGTACAGCCTCCACATGACGATGGCGTTTCACATAACGCCAGGCATGTAGCATACCCAAACGAGGCTCCCCAAAGGGATTGTCATCTATTTCAGGGATGCTACCAAAACGCCCGGCCCCTGTGTTCTCGCCATCCTCAGTGATGAGATGCCGCCAGTGATGAATAATTCGGTCCCACCTTTGACACCCGCATTTCTCCACAGGCAGCATAGCAGTCGCCAACTTAGCGACCACTAAAGCGACCTGCCTATTCATGCGCCCGTTGACCCAGGGAACGCCAGCCTGATAATTGAGCAACAAACGATCCGGCTCCCTGTTCTGCGGCCAGTTGCCAGGGGATTGAAGGGCTATGAATGGCCGGCCCTCCTGGTATTGTCTATCGCCAAAACAAACAGGCCCAATTGAGAAAGTGCAGTCCGGTGTCGTTGTGCATCCTGGCACCGCGTCCCACTCAGCGACACCTTGATTAGGGTCATCGACTGTGGCTGTGTCATCTCGATAAATCCTGTAGACACTCAATTGAGTCAAATAGTTGTCACTACTGGTCACGTCCAGGGGGGCTGCATTGGTCAATAGTTGAACGTCCGGCCTTATCAGCTGGGAGCTATGACCTTGTAGCTCGATGACACTTTCACTGGTGATGTTTACCTTGACAGGTCTTATTCTCCAGGATTCCGAAATGTCATCGCCATTGCGGTCTGCTGTAGTGATGTACACCCCCACTTCTTCAGGGTCGGTGAATGCCAGGGCAGTGGGAATAGCAATCGCTGCATTCCAACGCTCTGTTACAGTGTCCCCATCTGGGTCTGTCTGGGTTAACGCCACATCACCTATAAAGGTTCGGGCAAAGATGCCGCCCCCTATGACCTTGTGCCAGTCCACTTTTACAGACTTCCACTCCCCCCGAAAGTTGCCAGCATAGCCAAAGCGTCTAGGGTTGCGGGGCTTTGGATACTTAACCTCCTCATTGGCAATGTAATGCGGGGCAGGCCAGTAACCTAACTCAGACGCTAAAGCCTCCTCAGCGGCCAGGATTGTGTTTGCTAATTCTTCGCGTGACAAAAAATCCTTTTGCCAGGGATGCTGATACCAGACATCTGTACAGGCTCTATCACGCATGGAGGCAGAATCAGCAGGGAAGCCTTCACCGACCTGGTTAAAATTCCACAGGTCGATGCCCATCAGACTAGCATATTCATCTAATGACAGCAGGGGGGTCGATTCTGCCCATGCCATAGCAATACACCTTTCGCCACTGTACGCCGTTTCTACGCCCCCTACAGTCGGTTAGGGGCGGTATCCTGGTCACTGTCTGATAGGCCTATGTGTTTGTCAAGTTGTTCGACAACTTGCAACTCGAACCCATAATAGCGGGCAGTGCTTTTATCTGCCTTGTGTTCGACCAGATAGGTTGCGCCATCCCCACTGATAACAGTTGCATAGGCCATAGTTCGCTTGTTTGTATGGCGCTGTTGGGTGACCCCTTTTTTCAACTTTGTCAGAACCTTATCGCCTTTTTTTAGTGCCATCATTCTCGGATTGCAAGATATTGACAGGAGTCTCGGCCATCAGTGTACCCACCGATCTATGATAATCGCTCCGGCACTGGTGATTATTCCCATGATGACAAACTCGCCAGCCAGGATATTGAACAGAGTAGGGGTTATAACTTGCAGGGATGGCAAGCTAAACAGTTTTATAAACAGAGCCAGGCCAGCCACCCCCCATGCGACCCACAATGACAGACACTTAAAACAGCACAACGCTTTGAATATAAGCCAGGATGAATCGCACTGTGTGCCCCCTGGCTTGTCAGTGTAAGTAACGCCCAGTGTTTTGCGGAACCTGCTAAACACATCAAACGGCCCGTCCTCATAAATAAGCAGGGCAGTCAGACGCCAGACAATAAGACTCTGTAGAATATATATCATATTGTCAGTTTACATGAATACGGGGCTGTTGTCGAATTATTTTACTGCGGGGCTTTCACAATCTCGTGACCTGTCTCCTGTTTGTACCGTGTAACCCACTTTAGTTTTCGTTGATCGTGCTGCTGTTGTAAAGTGGGTAACGGTTCCCACTTTTCAGGCATGGGCACATTGATAAAATCTAGCACCTTGCCAACAGTGCCATACATATCATTGACCAAAACCTCATAGCTCACACGCAGGGGTACTATATCCTGTTCATAAAACCAGCGGTTCATTCTGGCGTTGTCCCCTACAATCCTGGACACTATCCAGGCAATACGATCTTTGTCATAAATCAAGGCCCTTTTAGGGGGTGGCTTTATATTCAAAGATGTAAACTCACCAGTTGCTCCAGCGATATAGAATGACACTGCTTGCGCTACTAGATCGTTGCGGGTTATGTGTATGAAATGGTCAAACATGCCCATCAGGCCTTCCACAGCCCCCTGTGGCAAAGATGCCCGAATGTGGTCAAGGTATCTAAAATCGCCCTTACAGCCAGTAACCCCGTTGGGCGTTGTGGAGTCCCTCAAGTATTCGTTGATCTTTTCAGGGCCATTGTTTTTAAGAGCAGGGCTACCCCACCCAACAAAGAACCCGGCCCGCTCAACACCGTTGATACCTGCTACCCCTGTCGATGACAGCAGTTCTGCCAACAGGTTAGAGCCTGTGCGTTCTGTGTTCAACATCATATAGGCGGTCATGTAGCCGTAGGCTCTGTTGGAATAACTGTCTGGCTGGCAACAGGTTGGAATTCCTGATATGGTTCAAGGCGGTCTGATAGACTCTCATAATCCTGCTTCCAAACCATAAATACTTCGCCCCTTGCCCTGCGCCCATAGCTATGTTTTGTAACAGGCCCTAGCAAAGTGGCCTTGCCCAGGGGGGCCTTATCCCCTACATATTGAACCCTTATCATGTCTTCATCGTTCTGGGCGATGGGTTCTGTTTTGGCTCGTGGTGGGTCACCGCAACACATATCAGCCTTGCCTCCCATATAATCAACGTAGCGTTCCCGCAGATACTCTTTTAACTCGTCCTTAATTGTTTCGCCATGTTCCCGTAGGCTACCTGTTCTGTATCTATAAATCAATAGCGGCTCGGCCAGTCTTACCCCACAGAACCCACCCTTAGCCAGCCTCATGTAAAAGTCTACGTCCTCCCATGCGCCCATATCCTCAGCGAACCCGCCTACTGCTATGACATCAGCTTTGGGAATTAGCACAGAGATTCCATGAATGCTGCCCTTAGTGAATACAGTGTGCAATTCGTAATCAGGGCAAACGTGAGTCTCCCGACTGCCATCCTTGCTTATACTTATCCAATCAGTGTAGACATAGCGCCCCGTCTGGTTGAACTTACGCAGGGCCTTGTATAAGAATTCAGGCTCCCAAAGATCGTCGGCATCCAGAAATGCAACCAGACTCCCCCGCGCCTCCTGGACGCCAACATTACGGGATGCACCAGCCCCTATGACTCCATGCGCCCACCTATCCGGTTCTGGTTCAATAATCTTAGCGAAAGGGTGCGCTGGCAATTGCAATAGCTCCCCTGTATCGTTAATCACCAGCGCTTCCCAATTCCAAAATGTTTGCGCTTCAAGTGTATCTAGCGCCTCGGTTACAATCTTTTCATGCCCTGGCCCAACTGGAATAATGACAGAGATTAAGGGGTTGTCATAATTGCGAACCCGGCCTGATTGCTTGCCATCTTTAGACAGGGCTGCAAATGGGCGGGGCAAGTCACTGTCATGAGTCCAGGGATGCAAACGCAGCCAATTGGGTTCGTTTTTAAGTTGGTTGCGAACTGGGGCAGACAAACTGTCACCATGCATTCTGTATATAAACCAGGGTTCGGTTGTGACCTGTTCTGCCTTATAACCTAATGAGGTCATTCGTAGCCATAGCTCGGCATCTTCAGCGGGTTCAAAGCGGGTGCGATAACCCCCTGCCCTAACCCATGCCTCACGTCTGTACATGCAACAGGTGGGCACTTGATTCTGCCGTTTAACCTGTTTTTCAAAATCAAAGCCATTAGGCCACCCTGATAATTTTAGCCTGTTATTGTCCCCGTCTATGGCCTGCAAGCCTGTAAAGGCAATCCCTAAACTGGGGTCATCGTCCAACCTTGCAGCCAGGGCGGACAACATAGCAGGGTTGTCGATCATGTCATCAGCATCTATACACAGGATGTATTCGCCGGATGCCTCCTCGATCCCCCTGTTACGCGCCGCAGCAGGCCCGCCGTATGTGCCCTCAATGAGGATCGGCACAATATCAGTGCGAGATATTTCGTTCAGGGCTGTATTGATGACATCTTGGCTGTTATCTCCTGAATTGTCATTCACCACAATTAATTCGATGTCAAAAGGGAAGGTCTGATGATATACGCCCATGATGGCATCGCGGACATAGTGACCATAGTTATGGCAGGGAATAACAACACTTACTTTAGGGCGTGGGGCATTCATTGCGTTCAGGGTAGAGCGATACAGGGAGGCAAACTGTTCTGCAATCCTATGCCAGGTATACTGCAAGGATGCTTTACGAGCATTGGCAGACAGTATCCTATGATGGGTGATAACATATCGCAATCCTGCCTCAAGTCCGTCTATGTCGCCAGGTTCTGCCAAAAACCCTGTAACGCCATGGTCCACAATATCAGCAGTGCCGCCCCAGTTGTACCCTAGCACTGGCACACCGCAGGCCATCGCTTCAATAGTTCCTATGCCGAACGTCTCTTTTGTGGTCGCTAGATAGATACCAGCATATTGTATCATTGGTCGCATATGATCGAAGGCAAGTCGCCCCGTTACCTTGACATTTTCTGAGGTGTCGCCAAAGGTCGTCAAGAATGGAATTTCGCGTGCTCGTTCTGCTAAACGTTGCATTGGGGCAGGGTTACAAACTCCGGTTGCGCGGGTCTTATTCCATAGCACATAGCCGCCATTGTTCTTTGGTGGCTCCCACTCATTATGATTAATTCCCCACCCGAATACGTGTGACGAAAGATGCATATCCCTGGCCAGGAGTTCTGCGACCCATCGACTGGGGGCTGTAACCTGTTTGGCTTCTAGCAAGTTCTTAATTACATGAGCGTTGCCAGCATATTGCCAGTCCGGTTCGGGGAACTGGTAGGTCGGGTTAAGGCCGTGACAGTGAGCTATGTCTACTGCTGTCTGCCCATCGGTCTGCCCTGCATGTCCTACAATCAGATCGGCTTCAGATTTGTGTTCGGTTATGTCCCACCCGTATTCGGGTAGAACAGGCTCCAAACGCAGTACAATCTGGTTGATTGCATTCGTCCTATCCTTGCGAGCTATCGATGGAGTAGGCAGCATGTAAACTTTGTTCATTGTCCCACCTTGGGCATGTTGTCCAACCGGCCCATATTGATTAAGGGCAGAACCTTGTCATTGTATTGTCTGACGTAATCCAAGTCCATAGTATAGTCCTCAATAAACGTATACATGTTGTCTTCAAATTCATGGCTCATCAAATCGAAACTTGCAAGGAATCTGTACAGGCTCCATAACTTGCCAACATTGGGAGCGTACTTGTTTTTGTATGCATGAATAACAACGTGCTTGCAGGCATATTCGATGTCATCAAAGCGCGTGAACCTTAGTGCGAATATCTCATAGCGTGTACCATAGAACTGGAGGCCACTGTTATCATTTAATACCAGATTCATGCAAGCCCTGGAATAGATGACATCGCCCAACAGGATTACTGTAGGGGACTGCCATAACTCCTTAGTTGACATTAGCGTATCCACGATCAGACGGTGACGTTTAGGCCACAAAACAGTTATTGGGGGTCTGCCTGTTGTTCTATCCACAGCAGACTCTGTGGCAATCTCGGCACTGTGGGTCACTACAACAGGGTCAAAGCCCCGCTCCTGTACCTGTCGAACAATGCGCTGAATTAACAATTCGCCCCCCACGTCTACAAGGTGTTTCGGGGTATCCAAGTCCTCCCACCTTGTAGACGCCCCAGCCGCCATAATCAGGACTCTGGTCATGATAGGGCATCCCCCTTGTAGAACGCCTGATGATTGAACCGCTCTAGTTCGGCTACAATCTGGCTATGTGTAGTCTGCGGGGGGTGGGCCTCGATTATCAGGTGAATACCAGCATTATGTATCAGGCAAGCCTGCAAGCCCCCCAGTACCTGCAACTCCATACCCTGCGTATCGATCTTAGCCATATGAATGCGGGTTTGCATAAATAGCTTGTCGCCCCGACAGGTCATGACCATGAAACTGCGGCAGCCAGGGGGAGTTCTGCTAGAGAACATACTATGATGGCGGTTATTCTTGCCCTCATAAAGGCGGGCCACGTCAGCATAGCTGTTGGTTAATCCCCCAGCATAGACACGAACCCACTCGTATTTATTCAGGGCTACGTTGTCCAACAGTTGGCATACATTGCCAGGGTGGGGTTCGATTGCGAATACCTGCCCCGTCTCGCCTACCAACTTAGCAGCGTGTAGGGTATGGTAGCCGATGTTAGCCCCCACATCTAAAAACGTGTCACCTGGCTTCAGGTGGGCCTCCATATACTGCGTGATTTTATCCTCATAGCCATGTGAGAAATAACGTTTGTGGTCTGCCTCAAATAGCTGGATTTTGCCACCATGATAATTGTATTCACCCATATCGCTCCCCTTTATGTTGCTTGTCCTGGAATCCCTACCCGCTGGAATACAGCCAGACTCCATACACTGTCTACCCACTTGAATTGATCCGCTATTTCTGATTCCTGCCGCCAGTCTTTTATGGCATGGGCAACTTCTTCGTGCTGGCTATGGGGTGCCAGGTTCGTAACCTGTGCTACGTCATGTAATATCATGTAGCCATCCAACAGCACACGATTAGCCCACAATCGCAAGTCCTGCATAACACCCTCATAATGGTGATCGGCATCAATGAACAGTAGGTTTATTCCAGGTTCGAGTGCGCCTGTTCTGGGGTCCATAAAGACTTCCATAGACTGGGAGTCCCCCTGTGTAGCTATGGAATAGGCCCCAATATCGTCCAGGTTGGCTCGATAGATGTCATGTAAGCCATCAGGGAATAAGTCAACACTTACAACCAGCGGCCCTACCCCTGCTAAATTCTTGCGTGAGGCAGACCACAAGGCCCCAGCGCTACGCCCGAACTCAGCCCCCAGTTCTACAATCAGGCCAGCTGTGGGCACAAGGGCAGCGTATTGCATGAGACCGTTCTCCTCGTCATCCCGCAGCCATCCTGGTATCCCTGTGATCGGTGAAGGCGGCGCGTTACCTTGCATAAGTGTCTGACTCCCCGAATAAGGCCTGTGGGTTAATGTTGAACCTTTTACTGGCTTCAGGCACAAAGAATACACCTTTGTTGTCTTTTGATGCCCGCAGCGAGTTTTCAGTTATAGGGGCACATATCGCCATGTCTGGTACGACAGGTAGCAGAATAATTACCTTTGCATCTTGTGGCAATGCACCTAACAAGTTAATCAACTCCTCAACGGTCATGATAGGTCGTGCTCCCCCAGCTGATAGGACTTGCCTATATGGTCGAATTGCATGATGAGATAATCCGGCAAGATACCTATTGTGGGTGCGCCAGGCTCCCCCATGCGGTCCCTTACCATATGGGCATAGGACTCCTCGGTTTCACCCAATAAGCGGCCTTCAGGGTAGTCGCCATAGAACTGGTGGAAGGCCTGCCGCTTCAGGTGTGGCCCATTGCTATAGATATAAAAGCCGGGCGACCCGCCATCGATCAGTAGGTAGGATGCTTTGCCATTGACATAGCCCCATCCCTCTCGATAGTCTGGCAACCAGCCTGATATATCGACCTCCATACCATGATAGATTAAGACGTGTGCGCCTGTACCCCTGAAGCGCAGCATACCCAATGATGGGGTTTGCTCCATTACAGCTACAGCCCTGTATAGGTCGATGTCTCGTTTGGGTATGTAATCGTCCTCAGTGAAAAAGATATAAGGACCATCGACATAGGTCATGCCTCGGTTCACATTTCGACCCCACCCGCCCCGCCTGTCCCGTGAGTGTAGCTGTGCATTGGGTAGTTTCTGCCAAAGTTTTGTGGTCTGTAGTCGGCCTGCAAAAGTGGGGTCGGGGGTAGCATCGTCACAAACCAGATAGCACAGTTTGTCAGCAGGGTACTTGATGCGCCGATGTAAGGCGGTCAAGGTTTTGACCAGTGTCGTGAAGCGATCATAGGTAATAACCTGTATGGTCACAAGGGGCCATTCAGCCATCGGTAGAGCCTTTCTTGTAGTAGGGGGATCGAGTATCGGTGAAATAATCAGGGGGGTATATGTGTTCGCTGGCAATCACAATGTCAGCCTGTGTTTCATCTATTGTCACAACGTAGGTATCAGGGAATGGATTATCTCGGCGTCGATGCAAATAACGCTCTTTGATTGTGCCCTGCTGGATGATTGTCTTTGGCGTGCCATTGTCTAAAGCCACATAGGCTACTGTGATATGCATCCCCTGAAACATTGTTGCTCCCCATTATTCCACCCATCGGATGATAACAGTGTAGCAATAAAAAAGCCGGGACGCAAGCCCCGGCTTTTCGCTATCAGGCGGATAAGGATTACAGTCCAGTCGGTGTGGCAGTGGACCAGGAGGCGTAGTATTGTTCTGTACCACCCTCACTAACTCCACCGTCGGCGAAATAGTTGGTATCGGCTGGGTCCCATGCCCTCAAGTGTTGTAGCGGGGCATAAGCCACATTTTGAATGCGCCCTGAAATCATGGGCGTTCTGAGTCTCAGTCGTGGCAAGAAGTCCCAGTTGAGTTTGAGACAACCCTTTGAGAAGTCCACGTACCAACGCAGCATTCCGCCATCGCTGGTAAATGTTGCCAGATTGCCAGCCATTTGCTGGATTGTATTGGCCTGGTTGTTGCCGTGATCGAAAAACTCCCAAAATGTTGCGGGAACTCCACCGATCACCTGGGTGGGTATGAAATAGATGTCGCTGGCATATTGACCAGCCAACAGGTTGGCGTTGGTCGTGACATCGTCTTCAGGGATAGTGTCATCGAGCACAACATCCCAGTTGCGGCCATTCACTGGTAGCACCAGGTTTTGTCGGAACTGGTCACGCTGGGCCTGGGCCTGTGTAGCGTCTACAACCAGACGGCCATTGTTGAAGTTCGCCATTTGGTTAAGGCTGGCCTGATACTGACGGACGGGCCAGACCTCAGACAGGACTTGCCACAGTTCTGGTCGCATGGCAAGGAACCCATCATAGGGAGTCAAGCCCATCTTAACCGCATTCCACTCGATGAAATGCATAAGCATCTCAACATACTCGACAATATCCCTGCCGCCCCCGCCGACCAGATCGAACCCGAAATCTTTCAGGTCGGCATTGGCTGCGGTGCAAACCGCTGAGGATAAGGCATCGATTTTGTTGCCAGCATTGACATGCATCTCCAGCCCCACAATGTCTCGCCGTTCCCCGCTGTTGTTAGCAGGGGAGCCTATGAACGTGCGGGGAGTGAACATACGCCCAAAAGATAGCACGCCTTCCCAGATGCGTTGAGCAACTTCGTTGTTCACTGCATTGGCAAGGGTGGGTGTATTGCTGGGTGCGCTGAACAGGCCCCTTAGCACTGGCTCGTTCAACATTTCAAGGACCAGGGGGTCACACCGATCAGCATAACGCCCGGCCCTAATCATTGATACCTCACGTGTGGAGGCCCTGTAGCGGCCAAAGGGATTGACAATTGTACAGACTTTCTTGAGACCCCCAACAGGGCCGTCAGCACAATCGGCAGTGGGCTGGTTGGCGAACAGATCAAGTGCCCCCTGGGTCACACCAGTTATGAAACTGTCGAAGCCAGCATCAGCCCCGCCCATAACCCCGCCGCTATCCTGGCTACCGTTGAACACTGGGATGGCATTAGCCACACCAGCCAGGGGAGCCATTACAGCAGACACTAAACGGGTGTCAAGTTCGCGCCTGTTGAACAGGCCACCGACTCCGTGATGATAAGGCCCAACAGGGGTAAGCGGGGGGTCGTTCTTGTAGCCAACTCCAAACCCGCCGAACTGTTTGGAGCCTTGCCGTTCCCCCGATCTGGTAGCCAGTTGGTCAAGAAAGGCATCAAGCAACTGGTTTGTGTCTTTCTTATTCATCGTGTATTTCGCCTCCGAAGGGGGTATGTTTGGTCATGGCCCCAATAATTGAGGGCTGCGGCTCGGCGTTGTTATTGCTCAGGAATTCAGCCTCCTGGTCGCCCTCTTTTGTTTGTGTAAGAGGCGACTTTGTGGGTCGCTCCCCCTGCCTCAGTGCTGTGTTAAGGCGCTCGTCCAGTGCCTTAACAGCAGTGACCAGCCCGGCAATTGCCTCCGCCTGCTTGTCTGCCTTGTCCCCTGTATCCTCAGCGGGGGTGTCGCCTGCCTTGTCTACCAGGGCTGTAACGCGCTCCGTCATTTCGTTAACCTGTTTGACCACGCCTTCGATCTTTGCGTCAACCGCTTTGACAGCAGCATAGGTCAACTTGACAGCAGCGCGGGCCGTGTCATCTGACAAGGTAGGCTCATCGCCCTGTTCTTTGAACTCGACCCCCAATTTGGCAAGGTCCTTGGATGCAGCGGCCATAGCCTTAATCTCGGCTTCGGCTATATCCTCACCGACTATAGACTTAAGGGCCGCCAGGTCTGTTTCGTTCATGGTCTTTTCTTTTACCTCCGTGAATCTTGTAATCTGATTCGCCGCCCTACCTGGCGGCAGCGGGCTAATCTCAAACGTATTGTAGTGCCAGTAGACACCCCCAATACGGAGTCGCGGGTCATAATAGAACCCATGCGATACCTCGTCTGGAGTCTCCTTGCCCTTGTAATGTTCGTAAAACTTTTGCCCCACCTTGTCTGTATTCCAGGCCCCCGCAGCAGCGACAATCAGGCCTTCACGTCCTACCCACTCAGCCTTCCCCAATGACACGTTATGATGTCGCCATCGCAGTTCCGGGTAGGGAACCTTGCCCTCCTTGAGGCGGGTGATATAGGCGTCATGAGCAGCACGGGGGAATAGCTCATGCTCATTATCCCTTACTGCATTCGTCCACCATGCTACCCACTTATTATCAGGTAGGGCCTTAAAGCCAGAGGCCTCCCGAAAGCCTACATGGGCAAGTTCACCAGCTACCTGTAGCGGGGCCTCCTCAAAGGCAGTTTCAATCTTTTCTATCATATCCTGCCGGGACATAAAGAAATCGCTGGAGCCTGTGGGCATGATTGTGCCTGCTACAATTGCACAGCGGTTCAAAGCAAAGCGGTTGAAATGCCAACAGGCTGCGCATGGGGTACTGTTTTGCAGCCCCCCTGTATCACTGTAATTAGCAACTAATTGCGGGATGCCATCATGTGATTTTTTGCCCTTAGCCACTGTACAACTCCCTGAAATAGGTGCGGGGGTCGCTCTGACTAGTACAGAACGCCCCCGCGTGAGTATGGGTTTTCAATTTGAATGCGCCGTGGTAGTCCAGGGGACTTACCCTACGTCTAGGAAGTCCCCTATTGGACCACAGCAGCGCTGATGCTTACATAATACACTACTTTGTGAGCGCCGTCTAATTCTCACTTACTTCTACAGCCAGTTCGGCTACCCAGGTGCGGCCCCCTACTGTGACAACAGTACACTCAATTTCTGCTGTTTCGCCATCTGCCCCCCCTGATATAAAGGCTGTACTGGTCAAGGTCGTGTTACTACTGGACGGCACAGTTACAGTGCCAGCCTCCACAACCCACCCTGTAACCGAGGCTATGGTATCTGCATTAGGCGTGCCAGTTTTAAGACGGTCATTCCAAATGAATGTCCAGTCAAGAATATCACCCGGATGCTTCTTTAGCACTGGTAATGGTGGCTTAACAACCATTATGAATCCTCCGTTGCTGGCACTCTGTATTCGCGTACTATGTCGGGCACTCGATACTCCTGATCGACAGCAGGCACACGATAATCCTGATCGACAGCAGCCACCCTGAAACTGCGTTCAGGTGGGGCAGGGCCTGCCGGGGGTAAGATGACAGGTGCACCAGCCAGGATGCCGGGGTAAAAAAATGCAGTCTGTTGTCTGTCTGCCTGATCGATTGCACCGTCAGGCAGGGGTAACATACCCCGCCATGGGATGCCGACCAGTATAGCCCCTGCCCTTTTATTGCGCGTGTCTACTGCCATCCTATGGCCCTGTCACAATCTCGCCTTTAGTGAATGTCCCCGCTGCATCTGATATTGTGGCCTTCTGGTCAACTGTGACTGCATCGTCGTTAAACACTTGAAAGGTCGTTGCATCCTGTGTCACCTGATTCCGCAAGAACTTATACAGGTACAACAGCATAAGCTGATAGGTCGTGGTCGCTGCCGGTGTGCCCTGTCCTGGCTGGGCATGGGTATCGACTTCCATAACATCAACCATTTGGGCATTCACATCAGCAGCGCTGATGTCATTCAGAGCAGCGATCAGACCCGGCAGGGTCGTCCCTGTGTCTGTGAGGATAGCTGTAGCATCACCAGCCCCGCCAGCCTCTAGCAAATCGTCCAGGGCCGCAACCCGTTCATTGATACTGTCTGCTGTTGGTCCCCCTGGTATGGCTGTATCCAGTGCCGCCAGAACTTGTGTAAGCACATCAGCAGCACTGATGTTGTTTAATGCTGCAATCAGCGCAGGTATTGTTGTGCCGGTGTCTGTTAGGATAGCTGCGAGGTCTGCCCCACTAAAGCGGGTGGCATCGTCCAGGATTGCATCTCGTATCTGGTCGGTAGCATCGGAACCCTCTATGCTGCCCACGTCTACCCGTCCAGTGCCAGCGGTTATAGACAGGTCTGTAAAGTTCGTTGGGACATTGGCTGCAAGCAGGGCGCTGTCAGTGCCGCGCATTGTCTGACGTATGTAGGTCTGGAAGAAGAAGCCGCTGGCTCCTGTGACCTCATAGGTGTTTGCATCAGCGGTCACACTTACCCCTTCAAACTGGACTCTGATGCTATCGCCCTCAGCGTATGTTGAACCGGAGTCAAATACCTCATCGTAATACACCAGCCCATCGATTTCAGACATGGCGGCTGCGGCTACAACATTTAGCCATGCCCCGCCACCTATGGCCTTGCGGGCTATAGTAATTGTGCCTGGTGTTATCTCTGCGGCGCTGGGCAGGTCGTCCACTGAATTGACAAGTTGAATGCCGAACCGCACAGTCGTGGTGTCTGCCAGGTCAATAGAAATTGGCACAACAAAGAACGGGTTTATTATCTGAGTTAACGCCCCGCCGCCTCCTGTGACCCATGCCGCATCGCCCCTGTCTCGCAGGGCTTCAACCGCGTCTGACTGGTTATCATAATCACCTGCACCAGTGCCTTCGTCAGTGTTGATAAGGGTTAGTTCTGCGGCCCTATCTGCATTAATGGCCGCATCAGACCTGGCTAACAACTGGACTAAACCAACTAGTTCGTCATGGGTGGGGGCGTCGTAGGTTGCCAGGGCGGTATCAACTTCGCCCTGAATATTAGCAAGGGATACAGTGTCGGGGACCTTTGTCCCGTCCAGTGAATTCGTATCATCATACGCCGCCCGCAGGACTTCAGCCAATGACACCCCATTGCCAGGAGCGGCGGCGGCTGGGAATGTCACCACGCCCGCAGTGCCAACCAGAACATTTATCAACTGTTTCACATATTGCATAAGGGTGTCGGCTGCTGTCGGGTCTCCATCAGCAGCGGCATCAGCTAGAGCGCCTAATACTGAAGCAAGCGCCGCGTTATCCGTTCCGCGCATATCGGTGTTCGTGGTCGTTGTCCCAATCGTGCTGTTCGACTTATTGTAGCCAGCCCCATCATAGTCGGATTCCATATTGTCAGCCGCTGGCCCATCGCCGCTGATCTGTGCCACGTTCACCCCCAGCTGTGCGGTTGCAGCATTCACAATCGCCCCAGCAATATGTGTAAGGTCAACTTCAGGCACACCGCCAGTCGTCGGGGTTGCCACAGCAGTACCCAACCATTGCGCCACATTGGTGTCGAGCAGGTCTGTGCCACCTATCAGACTGTCATATACATTGGCAGGTAGTACCATAAGGTCCATCCATACTGGCAAGGCCTCGCTGTCATCGCGCACAAGCAGGCGCATAAGCCCTACAGTGTCTGTATCTCCTGTATCCAGGGTTATGGTATAAGTCCCGCCTGCCCTGTGGGTAAAAGTCGTGTCGCCGCTGATGTCTGTTAGGGCTGTAGCACCATGCTTGTACACGCCGATCTCGTCTACAGACCCAGCCGCCAAGGCGACCTCTGGGGTAACGCCATCAGTGATGTCAAGAAATGGCCCTATCGTCAGAGTTGCGGCTGTGGATTGCTTAATCAATAGTGGCATCAGGTTCTAAGCCTCCGATAGTCATGCATAGCAACTGGAATAGATAGCTCGCCCGGCGCTGTAAACGCGCCCTGCCAGTCCAGGTCAAATGCGAATGGTG
>Ga0255047_10001024_pt1 | contig 21307 bp, 19 predicted proteins | sample JV7_2_1_MG_FD_183640 | JGI IMG/M metagenome (GOLD analysis project Ga0255047, IMG submission 183640) | Seawater microbial communities from Jervis Inlet, British Columbia, Canada - JV7_2_1 | ecosystem: Environmental > Aquatic > Marine > Inlet | place: Canada: British Columbia | collected 2016-10-06 | reverse complement strand
CGTCCGCGATTGTTCGCAGAGCGTGGATGAACTCATGGCTTGCCGGGTAGTACCCGCCCTCGCCCTGAAGGGGTTCGACGAGGAACGCAGCAACCTCGCCGGGTGTCACTTCGTGCTTGAACTTGAATGCGAGCTCTCTGAGGGCGTACGCGTTCGCTTCCTCCTGCGTCATGTCCCATCGGTATGGATGTGGGAACGGTGTGACGAAGGTGGAAGGCACGAGCGGGTGGTAGCCCTGTCGGTACTTCGCCCTCGATGTCGTATAGGTGACCGACCCCATTGTCCTTCCGTGGAATCCTCCTCGGAATGTGACGATTCCCTGACGGCCCGACACCTTGCGGGCGAGCTTCACGGATGCCTCAACCGCCTCTGCACCTGAGTTCATGAACAGGATCTTGTCGATGCCGTCCGGCGTGACGCCGACGATCTTCTCCGCAGCCGTCACAATTGGTTCGTACATGAACGAGCCACCGGCATGCCAGAGTTTGTTCAACTGGCCCTGAGCTGCAGCGACGACGGTGTCCGGTCTATGACCCATATTCGTGGTCGCGATACCGCAAGCGAAGTCGAGATATTTCCTGCCATCGGCACCCGTTACCCAGCTGCCTTTGCCTTCGACGATCTCGGTTTCGTAATCGAACTCGATCACCGGGGCGATGATGTCGTGGAATCGATCTTGGATTTCAGTCATGGCGTTACTCCCGTCAGGGCCGAAGTTTCTACCCGAATATTAGTCTTCGCCGCTGACCGGAGATCACACGGCAGTGCGGATCAATCCCCCGAGAACTCGGGTGGGCGCTTCTGCAGGAACGCCATGGTTGCCTCGGCGAAGTCGTTCGACTGGATGAACGCTGCGTTCCACAAGGCTATGTAGTCGAGGTTCTCCTCGACAGAACGGCCCTCGCCGGCCGCGAGCACAGCCTTTGCCCCTTGCACAGCGAGAGGCGAGTTGGCTGCGATTTCGCTCGCGAGCTCGAACGCCGCCTGGTACGTGGCGTCTCCGTCCTCGAAGACACGCGAGACGAGCCCCATCCTCTCGGCTTCCGTGGCGTCGAAGTCTTTGCCCGTGTACACGACTTCGGCGACCCGGCCGGGGTCGATAATGTTCGGGAGCCTCTGGACCGTTCCGACGTCAGCCACCATCGCGATCTTTGTCTCTCTCACCGAGAAGATGGCGTCCGCCGATGTGTATCGAATGTCGCAAGCCGTGATGAGGTCGATCCCTGCGCCGATGCAGTGGCCGTGGACTGCGGCGATGACGGGCTTTGGGCACGCAGCGATCGCCGTGAAGGTCTTTTGCAGCTTCTTGACTCCCTGATACAGCGCGCGCCGCCTTGCGACCTCTGACGTTGGCTGAGGATCGAGTTCAGGATCGACGCCGCCGTTCATGAACGTTGGACCGAATGCTTTGAGATCGATGCCAACCGTGAACGACTGCCCCTTCGCTGCGATGACGATGACCCGGGTCTCAACGTCGTCTCCGAGGGCCTCCATGATGTTGGGAAGGTCTTCCCAGAAGTCCGGAGCGAAGGCATTCCGTTGCTGCGGTCGGTCCAGCCAGACGGTTGCGACGTGGCCGTCGAATTCGACGGAGAGGACTTCGGACCGGGGGATATCTGTTCGGGTCATTGGCACAACGTAGCACCGCCGTGGGAACCCGATCGGCGGGTCTCTCCGTCCTAGCGATAGCCGGTGTGGGAACCGGCCCAACTGAAGGAGAGAGAACATGGCACTATCGAAAGCATTCCGTAAGCGCACAGTCGTGCGCATCACCATCGCCATATTGGCGATTTCCGTCGTGACAGCAGCGTGCAGCAGCTCTGACATGAGCTCAGATGTCATGCAGGCAGTCGGTTCCACGGATGTCACCGTCGCTGCCAGCAGCGAGGAGCTTGAGGCGGGCAATGATGAGGCGTCCACGGCGTTCAAGGCGGTCGCCGAAGACGGCTCTGTCGTGTTCCAGGCAACACCGTCTCAGGTGTTCGATGCGAAGATCATCAAGGACGGCAGGCTCGACCTGCGGGTTGATGTGGGTACGTTCGGACCGAACGCAGAGCAGATCCGCGTGATCGCCTCTGACCTTGGTGGATACGTGGCAGCTGGTGAGACGCGTATCGAAGAGTTCGAAGATGACCGCTACGCGGTTGGTTGGTACACGATTCGGATCCCGTCGGATCGTTTCGACGATGCAGTCGGACGGATCGAGCAACTCGGCGAGCGGGTGTCTGCATCCCTCTCGAGTCAGGACGTGACAGAGGAGTACGTCGACCTCGGTGGTCGTCTCAGCTACTGGGAACAGCAGGAGGCGTTCTACACGACGCTCATGGATGAGGCCACAACCGTCAATGAGATGATCGCGATCCAGGGACAGATGCAGAATGTGCTGCTCACGATTGAACAGATCGAGGGTCGTCTGCGTTATCTCGACAGTCGCACCGACTTCGCAACGCTGACCGTTGGCCTCACAGAGGTGCCTTCCGGTCCCGTGGCTCCCCCTGTGGGAACCGATCCTGGCGCGATCGAGCAGGCGTTTGATCAGGCAGGAGAGGTACTCCTCGCGACGGTTGCTTTCATCATCGTCGCGGCTGCGGTCGCCATCCCAATCGGGATTCTTGTCCTGATGATGTACGGCGTGCTCCGCCTGTTCCTTGGTGCATTCCGTCGGAAGGAATCACCAGCCAAAGGCTGACTCAATCCGTTCTGGCGTCCGTGGGCGAACTATGCGTCGCTCACGGACGCCAGAACGCTCAGGACTTGAGCGTGAACGGTGGGTATTCGTCCGTGAGGGCTGCGATCCACGCCCACGTTCTGGCCCACCAACGGTGGAAGCCGACGAAGTACCAGTGCAGGCCAAGCGGCAGGTTGCCGTTGATGAGGATCATCAGGTAACCGAACCAGGCAGCAACCAGCGTCCCGATCGTCAGCCACAACAGGATGAACAGATGTGGCAGGGCGAGCAACATGCGGATGAAGAGGATCCCAGCGAGGGCGAGCCAGCGGTTCTGAGGTTCGGGAGCTTCGAGAACCGAGACCTGTGCGGGGTGATTCTCATCGGTTCCATAGGTCGGGAAGACGTCAGTGGTACTCGTGAACCATGCGAACACCCGTGATGACCATTCGAGGAAGATGATCTCAAAGTTCTCGACCCAGAACGGCTTGCCGCCCTGGATAAGGATGTACCAGTAGCCGATCCACACGATGAACTGCAGCGCGATGAAATACGCGGTCAGTAAGAAGAGGTGCGGGATGAGCAGCAGCGCCTTGGCAAACAGAACCAAACCGAGCGTCGCTAGGCCGCGGTTGCGGTATTCGTCGTCGACGGGAACGGTGAAGTCAACCGGATATGCGGGTTCTGTCATGTCCACCTCGATCGCTGGTACTCGTTGAACTCGTCCGTGAGCATTCTGCGGGTTGAGTTTCCCATACGCACGTAGAAGTCTGCAGTTCTGCCGCCCTTGGGTTCGTCAAGGAACACAGGCCGGTCTGATGGCTCGACGGTAACAACCACCACGTGCTCACCGGCATACGGCTCGATGGACACCGCCACGTCTGCCAGCGCGGGCTTTCCGAGCGTTGTCTGGAGATGGTCGTGGAGCCAGAGTTCGTATCGGTCGTGATCTGCTGCCTTCATGGTCGCGAGATCCTTGGCGAGGCCAGCAGCGCGCCCTGCGTCGTCTACGCCGATGATGAGCTTCCCGCCGTCACCGTTGAGGAAGCCGGCGACGGTTCTGGCAATGGCGAGCTCCATCTTGTCGTCTCTGGCGCCGGTGTGGGTGTTGACCCGTGCGGTTGACTTGAACTCGACGGTCGCTGACTCTCCGTCGGCGATGACGTCGGCAATCGGTCTCGGTGGTTTGTCATGCCATTGGAAACGGTCGGCAAGCCAGAGGAAGACCGTAAGCACGATGACGGAAGCCGCTATTGCACCGATAGCAGTGCCGACGTCGAGGCGGTCGGCGTCTGCGTTGCCTGTGAGGAGATTCACGGCACCACCGCCGAACGCGGCGCCGACCATGCCGATGATGGTCGTTTCGGCGAGGGACAGTCGTTGTTCACCCGGGACCAGGAACCTCGCAATGCTGCCGAGAAGCAGCCCTGCAACGAGGATCGCCAATATGAAGAGAGAAGTGCCCACGTGCCGTCAGCCTACCCACTCAGCCTTCTGTGGGCCCCCAGGTGCCGGAGAGTTGCGAAGCAACTCCTAAGGAACGCCGACGGCGTTCCCACATGTGGTCACACGAACCCTGGGTTGCCACTGCCGAATACGGGTGTACGGGCCCAGAGAAGGGCCGTTCTAGCGGATTTCGACGCCGCGGTCGCCTTCGGTGACGTGGCCGATGACGACAGCTTCGATGTCTGAAGTCTCGTATGCCTTGAGTGCGGCGTCGACGTCATCCTCGGCAACGACGCAGGTGAAACCGATCCCCATGTTGAACGTCCGGAACATGTCGCCGAGTGGGACACCACCAAGCTTCTGGATGACATTGAACACGTTCGGAACTTCCCAGCGTGATCGCTCGATCACGGCACGGGAACCCTCGGGGAGGACGCGGAATATGTTTCCGGGTAGACCTCCACCGGTGATGTGGGCCAGTCCGTGTGGGCGCACGCGCGCGACCATGTTCATTACCGCGGGTGCGTACACGACACTTGGGGCCAGCAGCACTTCGGCCGTTGACGTGTCGGTGTCTGGGAACGTGCTGTCCAGCGGTAACTCTTTCGCAACGATTGCCCGAATGAGACTGAACCCGTTGGATCGGAGGTTCGGCGAAACCACTCCCACGATCACATCGCCGGGTGCCACGTTTGACGGGTCGACTTCCTCACCGAGCTCGACGATCCCGAGAGCGGTTGCCGCGAGATCGAACTGATCGGGCGGCATGATGCCAGGGTGCTCGGCTGTCTCACCCCCAAGCAGCGCCACGTCAGCGTCGTTGCACGCATCAGTGATCGATTCCACGATTGTTTCGATGCGATCCACGTCAAGCTTGCCGGTTGCGATGTAGTCGGTCATGGCAATGGGTTGGGCGCCAGCCGCGGCAAGGTCATCTGCGACCATGGCAAGGAGGTCATAGCCGAGCCCCTCAAGAAGGCCTGCCTGGCGAGCAATCTCTGCCTTCGTGCCAACTCCGTCAGTTGACATCATGAGAACTGGGTTCTGGAAGCCCGGCGGGAGCTGAATCCCGGCCGCAAATCCGCCGAATCCGCCGACGACGTCCTCGGTCCACGTGCTGGTGACCCGCCAACCGATCCGGTCGATGAGTTCGTCCGCTGCGGCAAGGTCAACGCCAGCGTCTTCGTAGCTCGTCATGTCGACCTTTCGAGTAGGAACTTGCTGTCGGTCAGGGGTACGTCTGTCGGGTACTCGCCCGATAGACATGCGGTGCAGAACGTGTTCTCTCCGACTCCGGTCGCACCGATGAGGTTGTCCAGATCGAGGTATACGAGCGAATCAGCATTGAGTTCGGCGGCGATCTCGTCGACTGATCGATCGGTTGCGAGCAGCGTTGAGCGGTCCCCTGTGTCCATCCCGTAGAAGCACGGCCATCGATACGGAGGCGAGGAGATGCGGAGGTGTACCTCTGTCGCTCCTGCCTCGCGAACCATGGCGACGAGTTGTTTGGTTGTCGAACCGCGAACGATCGAATCATCGACGAGGACGACTCGTTTGCCGTCAATCATCCCCGGCATCGCGTTCAGTTTCATACGCACGCCGCGCTCGCGCATGGCTTGGGCAGGCTGTATGAACGTGCGGCCGATGTATCGGTTCTTGACAAGGCCGTCGACGTACGGAATGCCCGAGACCTCGGAGAAACCCTGCGCCGCAGGGATACCGGACTCGGGCACTGGCACGGTGATGTCGGCGTCGAGAGGCGCCTGGTCGGCAAGCATGCGACCCATACGTTGTCTGGTCTTGTGGATCGTCTGGCCGAGAAGCGTTGAATCTGGCCTCGCGAAGTAGACGAACTCGAAGATGCACAGACGCGATTCGGCTGGCTCGAACGGGAACATGCTCCGCGGCCCGTTCTCGTCGATCACGACCATCTCTCCGGCCGCGACCTGGCGAACAAAGTCTGCTCCGAGGATGTCGAGCGCTGCTGTCTCTGATGCGATGACCCAACTATCGCCGAGCTTGCCGAGACACAGAGGTCGGAATCCATGTGGATCCCTGACACCGACGAGTGTCGTCGTGTCCATAACGGTGAGCGTGAATGCCCCCTCGAACCTCGGGAGTGTCTTGGCCAAGGACTCGGGGAGGGACAGTCCCTCTTCGGTCATCCCTTGAGCGATTGCTTCAGTCATCAGTTCCGAATCGGTCGTGGCAGCGAGCGGTCCCATTTCTGTGGCGAGACGGTCGGTGTTCGTCAGGTTTCCGTTGTGCGCGAGCGCAATGGCGTTCCATCCGAAGTGCCTGAAGACAGGTTGAGAGTTTTCCCATGAGTTCGAGCCCGTGGTTGAGTAGCGTGTGTGGCCGATGGCGAGGTCTCCTGGAAGCCCGGCAAGCACCGTCTCGTCGAAGACCTGGGCAACGAGTCCGAGGTCTTTGTACACGGTGATGTTGTCACCGTCGCTGACCGAGATTCCGGCGCTCTCCTGTCCTCGATGTTGGAGGGCAAACAATGCGAAATAGGCCAAGCGGGCGGCTTCGATAGCGGGGCCGGAGACACCGAACACACCGCAAGCTTCGCCGGGTCTGTCCTGGAGAAGAGTTGGGTCCTCAATGGGATGCTCGTTCACGGCGCGCAGTGTACCCGCGAACCAGCTGGCCGGGTCAGATGGTCATCGTGACAACTGCGGCACCCACGGCAACTGCCACGGCGATCACCGTCCGCACTGCGCGGGCGTTTGGTTTACCGACCGCAAGGACAGACCAGAGCCATGCAATGAGGATTCCACCCGCGAGTCCACCAAGGTGTGCGCGCCAGTCGATACCGCCAACGAAGAGGGGAAGAGCGAGGTTGATGGCAAGGAGTACACCGAGCTGGTTGAACATCGAACGACCTCCAGGCGTGTGCCGCATCTTCCATGCAACGAACATCCAGGCGCCAAGCAATCCAAAGATCCCCCCTGACGCTCCGATTGAGACCTGCCCTGTTGCGCCGAAGGCGTACGAGACCAGTCCGCCCGTTCCTGCGGTGGCGACATACAACGCGGCGAATGCGGGGCTACCGACCTGTTGCTCAAGCCTCGGCCCGAAGAGGTAAAGGGCGTACATGTTGAAGAGGATGTGCATCATCCCGCCGTGGAGGAGCGCTGCAGTGAAGATGCGCCACCACTCGCCCGCGGCGACGAGGAAGTTCGCTTGGGCGAAAGTCTGGAACAGCCACCTGTCAGCCGCTGGCGAGAGCAGCCCCATGACGAAGATGCCTGCCGTGATCGCCATGATCGTGAACGAGACCGGCGTCGTTTGGAACGAAGGCGCTCCGAATGACTGGCGTGCGTTCACCACGCGCGATCTGCCTGTGGGCACTGCACATTCTGGGCACTTCTGTCCTACCGACGCGTCGCGGCTGCACTCGACGCAGATCGACTTGCCACATGACGTGCAACTCAGACCCGTGACGCGGTCTGGGTGGCGGTAGCAGGTGGGGACGGTCTGTTCGGTCATGGTTGTTGAACGGTAATGCTCATCGCCCTGTTCCCGCGACGCTGGCTTCGCGGGAATGTGCTGCGTCAGGAACCATTTGCACCTCGCGGGTTCGTAAACGGATGGCTCCACACGGGCGACGCCGCTCGAATGGATGAGGACGGCTATGTGTATGTCGTCGATCGATGGAAGGACATGTACATCTCTGGCGGCGAGAACGTATACCCCGCCGAGGGATGTCGACACGTTCGACAAAGGCGAATTCCTTTCGTTCGCCGAAGGCAAGATCGCTCGGTACAAGCTCCCGAAGGCCGTGTGGGTGGTCGACGAACTCCCGCGAACGGCAGCGGGCAAGGTGCTCAAACGTCAGCTACGCGACGGGGCTGCTGACAGATAGCCCGGCTCAGTGTTCCATCCGGCGCGGCAGTGCGTTCCGCCAGACGTTGGCGGCTTCCTCAAGGCTGATCGACCCCGAATCGCCAAAGTCGAGTGTCCCGCCAGACACTGTGCCGATGCGACGGTGCGGTGCAGCGATCTCGAGCGTGTCTCCTTGACCCACGGCCACGAACCGGAGCGGTGTTTCGTCAAAGAGCTCCGGACCGGTAACGCCTTCGATCGTCACGCCGACGCCAGATTTGATGGCGATCTCGGCCAGGGAGACGGCGAGTCCACCTGTGGAAATGTCGTGAAGAACCGGTGTGGTGAACGCCAGGGAGACGGCAGCGTCGATGACCTCGCGAGCTATCTCGGGATCGGCATCGGTCGGCCTGCCTCCGAGATTGCTGTTGATGATCCGGTCGTACGCCGATGCGGCGAAGTCGCCCGCGGCATCGGGGCCGACAATCCAGATGGCCATACCCACCTCAGCCCTGTCGAGGCGAGGTGGCCTCAAAGGCATCGGATCGCAGAACCCCAGCATGCCCACGACCGGGGAGGGATAGATGTCGACACCATCTGTCTGGTTGTAGAACGACACGTTGCCACCCACGACAGGCACGTTCAACTCCTCGCAGGCTGCTGCCATCCCGTCGACAGACTCGATGAACTGCCACATGACGCCCGGCTCTTCCGGGTTGCCGAAGTTGAGGTTGTCGACGAGTGCGTACGGGTTCGCTCCGGTGACCGCAATGTTGAGGGCAGATTCGTACACGATCCGTGCCGATCCGCGCCTCGGATCGAGATAGGTCCGCAGCGAATCGCCGTCGGTCGAGACCGCCAGTCCCTTCTCTGTGCCCTTGATCCGAAGGAGTGAGCCGTCGTGGCCCGGCTCAACGACCGTATTGAGGAAGAGCATGTGGTCGTACTGGCGCGAGATCCACGAGCGATCGCCGATTGCAGGATCGTCGAGGAGAACACGGAGGACGGCACCGGCATCGAGATCCGCCGGAACCTGCGGTCCGTTTGCCCACGCGATGTCGAGATAGACGGGTCGCTCCGCTGGCCTGTCGTACTTGGGAGCGTCATCAGCAAGGGACGCAGCCGGGACTTCGCCGACGAGCTCACCTTTGGAGTAGATTGTGAGGTCGGGGCCTGGCTTGATCGTTCCGATCGTCGAGGCATCGATCTCCCACCGGCGGGCGATTCCAAGCACCTCGGCCTCGTTCTCTGGCGTGACAACGGCGAGCATGCGTTCTTGTGATTCAGACATCAGGATCTCGCCCGGATTCATGTCGTGTTCGCGGAGATGCACCTTGTCGAGGTCAACGTCCATACCCATGCCACCGTTGCCGGCAACTTCAGAGGTTGCACATGAGATACCTGCCGCACCGAGGTCCTGGATGGCCACGACGAGATTCCGCTGGTACAACTCGAGGCACGCCTCGATGAGCTTCTTCTCCTCGAATGGATCCCCGACCTGGACGTTCGGCCGCTTCTCCTCGTCCCCCTCCTCGAAGGACGCGGATGCGAGGATCGACGCGCCACCGATGCCGTCTCTTCCGGTGGCGTTGCCGAGCAGGACGGCAAGATTGCCAACGCCGGAAGCGCCGGAGAGAACGAGCTGATCCTCCTTGAGGAGTCCGAGCGCCATGACGTTGACCAGTGGATTTTTCGAGAACCGGTCAGCGAACTCGACCTCGCCTCCCAGCGTGGGAACGCCTACTGCGTTGCCATAGCCGGCGATACCCGACACGACACCTTCGAAGAGGTAGCGGTTGTGCGCTTCGTCCAGCGGGCCAAACCGCAACGGATCCCACACAGCAATTGGTCGTGCGCCCATCGTGAAGACGTCGCGCAGTATTCCGCCGACACCCGTTGCAGCACCCTGGTATGGCTCAACGTAGGACGGATGGTTGTGGCTCTCGATGCGCAGCGCTACGAGCCAGCCGTCGCCGATGTCAACGACGCCTGCGTTCTCACCTGGACCGACAATAACCCATGGCTGATTGCTGGTGAACCGACCGAGGTGCGAGCGTGATGACTTGTATGAGCAGTGCTCTGACCACATCACGGAGTACATGGCGAGCTCCGCCGCGAGTGGCTCCCTGCCGAGGATCGCGATGACGCTCCGGTATTCGTCATCGGTCATCCCAAGCTCGATGTGGTCGGGAGTTTCCAGAGTGGTCATGCGTCGACGAGTTCGGTTGAGGCGATGAACCCTTCGATCAGGACCATGCCATCGGCTGATCCGAGGATGTCTTCGGACGCTCGCTCCGGGTGCGGCATGAGACCGGCAACATTGCGTGCACTGTTTGTGATTCCGGCGATGTTGTTCATCGAGCCGTTTGGATTGGTCGATTCGTTTATGAGACCGTCGGCATTCGTGTACCGAAGGATCACGTCACCTTCGACCTCGATGCTGTCGACATCGTCAACGAGATAGTTGCCCTCATATGAGTTGAGGGGCAGCTCGAGGATCTGGCCGACTTCGGCTGCCCTCGTGAGCACGCTGTCCGTTGACGCAACTCGCAGATGCGTTGGTGCACAGATGAACTTGAGATCACGGTTGGCCACCAGTCCTCCGGGAAGCAATCCAGCCTCAGTGAGGATCTGGAACCCGTTGCATATGCCGAGTATCGGAATGCCGGCGTCCGCAAGCCGGACAACCTCGTCCATGATGGGCGAAAAGCGCGCAATCGCTCCTGTGCGGAGATAATCGCCGTGTGCGAAGCCGCCAGGGAGCACGACGCCGTCGGCACCTGAGAGGTCTGTGTCGCGGTGCCACACCATCTCGGTATCGGTACCGGCTCGGTTGAGAGCGTGTGCTATGTCGTGTTCGCAGTTCGTGCCCGGATACACGATGACTGCGATGGTCACGATGCTGCTTCGATCGTGTAGCGCTCCATCACGGGATTGGCGAGGAGCTTGGTGCACATGGCCTCGATCTGAGACCGAGCGGCCTCGGAGCTTTCGGCCTCCACTTCGACTGAGATCGTGCGGCCATACGACACGTGAGTAACGCCATGGAATCCGAGATCGTTGAGGGCCTTCTTGGTCGTGGTCCCTTCAGGGTCAGAGAGACCCTGTTTGCGGGAGATCGATACGACGTACGAGTAGGTCATTGTGCTCCCATGCGGTCGAGATAGCCGTCGAATGTGGTCCCGGTGAGAAGCTCGTAGGCCTCGATGTAGCGGTCGGAAGTCTCCTGTGTCACGTTGTTCGGCATTGCCGGAGCCGGGGGTGTCTTGTCCCACCCGTCCTGCTCCTCGAGCCAGTCTCGAACTGGCTGCTTGTCGAAGGAAGGCATCACGGTGCCTGGTGCCCATGCGTCTGCTGGCCAGTAGCGCGACGAGTCTGGTGTGAGGACCTCATCGATGAGGATGATCTTGTCGTCAACCATTCCGAACTCGAACTTGGTGTCGGCGAGGATGATGCCTCGCTTTGCGGCATACTCCGCACCCCGCAGATAGATGTCCATGCTGCGCGCTTTGAGTTCCTCGTACAGGTCGCTGCCGACGAAGGCTCGGGACTCGGCTTCGGTGAGGTTCTCGTCGTGGCCGCTCTCAGCTTTGGTGGCAGGCGTGAAGATCGGTTCGGGCAGCTGCGATGCCATCTGGAGCCCACCGGGGAGGTGTTCTGTCGTGGGACCACCGCCCGCTTCATACTCTTTCCATGAGGAGCCGTAGAGATAGCCGCGCACGACACACTCCATGGGCACCACCTCCGCGGCGTGGACCAGCATTGAGCGACCCGCGTAGTCGGCCTGCTGCTCAGGCGTGAGGAACTCCATCGTTGATGTGTCAGCGGAGATGAGGTGGTGCGGTGTGTCGAGGATGTCGAACCAGTGGATGGACACACCGGTGAGCACTTGACCTTTGTGGGGGATGTCCTCGCCGAGGACTACATCGAATGCGGAGATGCGGTCTGAGGCAACGATGAGCCGCCGGTCGTCATCAACCCGATAGATCTCACGAACCTTGCCTGATCCGAGGTGTTCGATGCCCGCCACGAACGGGATTGTAGCGGCCGTCGGCAGTCTGGTTTGGGTACCCTGCCCTACCATGGAGGACACATCGAAGCTTTGGGGACCGTTCGATACGCCGTTCGAGGCACTCGGCGGCGAGACGAAGATCCGGTCGATCGTTGATCGCTTCTACGACATCGTTGAGACCGAGGCGCCGACTGTTCGAGCGATGCTTCCGAGGGACGATTCTGTGTCCCGCGAGAGACTTTCGATGTACCTCGTCGAGTGGACGGGCGGCCCGGAGCTCTACACACCCGATCGAGGCCATCCGCGCATGCGAATGCGACACGCCCCGTTCGCAATCGGTCCAGACGAGGTCGACTCGTGGCTCAACTGTTTCGGAAAGTCGCTCGACGAGAACGATGTCTCCGGACCCATCCGCGAGTTCCTCGATGAAAAGATCCGTGCCCTCGCCCACAACATGCAGAACCAGCCGTGACGCTTCTGCTTCTCTGGGCTGGCGTGCCCGCATGCGGCACTGGCAACCCTGGGTTCGCGTGACCGGTGCTTCTGTGGGCTGGGGTGCCCGCATGCGGCACTGGCAACCCTGGGTTCGTGTGACCGGTGGTTAGAGGGGGGTGGTTGAGAGGCGGGTGAAGACGACGTCGGCGTTTCGGAGCGCTCGCTTCGGGGTGAAGCAGGCTGCCAGTACCTCGTCATCCACGGTGACATCTGGGTCGTCTATCAGATGGCTCAGTAGCGTGCCTTTGCCGTCCCACGTCTTCATCGCGTTGCGCTGGACAATGCGGTACGCCTCGTCGCGGGTGAGTCCGCTGTCGACGAGTTCGAGGAGGACCGCTTGGGAGTACACCAAGCCCCGCGTCGACTCGAGGTTCGCGGCCATTCGATCGGTGTCGACGACGAGGTTCTCGATCAAGCGCTGCATCCTGCGGAGCGCGTAGTGGAGGAGGATCGTTGCGTCCGGTAGGGCGACGCGCTCGACTGCCGAGTGCGAGATGTCTCGCTCGTGCCAGAGTGCCACGTTCTCCAACCCTGCCGACGCGTACCCACGCAGCAACCGCGCAACACCCGTGAGATTCTCGGATGCGATCGGGTTCCTCTTGTGCGGCATAGCGGACGAACCCTTCTGACCCTTGCCAAATGACTCGCGGGCTTCGCCCACTTCTGAACGCTGCAGATGCCTGATCTCGGTGGCGAACCGCTCGATAGTTGCCCCGATGAGAGCAATCGCCGAAAGGAAATGGGCGTGCCTGTCGCGCGGAATCACCTGGGTTGATGCTGGCTCGGCGTTCAGGCCGAGTGCACCGCACACGTAGGTCTCAACTTCTGGAGGTGTGTGTGCATAGGTACCGACCGCACCCGAGATCTTGCCGAAGGACACGCCGTTCACGGCATCGACAAGGCGCTCATGATCACGCTCGACCTCGAATGCCCAGTTGGCGAGCTTGAGGCCGAACGATGTCGGCTCGGCCCAGATACCGTGCGTGCGTCCGATCATGGGAACGTCGCGATATTCGAGTGCTTTCTCCTTGACCGTGTCATAGAGGTCGGCAACCGCATCAAGCAGCAGCTCGCCTGACTCCTTCAGCAGGACGCCTGAGGCGGTGTCGAGGACGTCAGACGATGTGAGTCCGTAGTGGATCCACTCGCCACCCTCTCCAACGGATTCAGCGAGGAGATCCACGAACGCAGCGACGTCGTGGTTGGTGATGGCTTCGCGTTCCTTCCACGCCACAGGGTCAACCTCAGGCGACTTGCGGGCAGCAACCGCGGCGACTTGCGGTGCGACGCCGAGCTCAGCCCAAGCCTCGACCACGAGGATCTCGACCTCTCGCCAAACGGCGAGCTTGCGCGGCTCAGACCAGACAGCCGACATCTCTGGTGTCGAGTAGCGCTCGATCATCCCTTCAGGCCCTCCCGGTACGCAGCGAGTTTCTCAGCAAGATCGGGATCGTTCACTGACAGGATCGATGCTGCGAGGTAGCCGGCGTTGGCCGAACTGTCGATGGCAACAGTCGCAACAGGAATACCTGTTGGCATCTGTACGGTCGACCACATCGCGTCAACTCCACCGAGTCCTCCGGCCGCGATCGGGATACCGATCACAGGGAGGGTTGTGTGGGCCGCAACGGCACCGGCAAGGTGCGCTGCCTTTCCTGCACCGCACACGATGACGCCGAATCCATCCTCCCTTGCTGAGCTGGTGAACGCCGCAACCATCTGCGGTGTGCGGTGCGCCGACATGACATGGACCTCGTTCTCGATGCCGAAGCCATCGAGCACCGTTGCGCATGGCTCCATCTTCGGCATGTCCTTCTCAGACCCCATCAGGATCGCGACCTTCATTCTGCAGTCCCTTCTTGATCCGCAGCGATGTCGGTGCGGAACTGTTTTCCCTTGAAGTCAATCTGGCGAACGCCGACGTAGGCGTTCTCTCGTGCTTCGGAGACATTGTTGCCGAGGCCGACGACGTTGAGCACGCGCCCTCCCGAGCTCTCGAGGTCTTTGTTGACCACGCGTGTGCCCGCGTGGAAAACGAGTACATCTTCGAGCGGCTCAAGACCCGAGATCGAGAGCCCATGTACCGGCGACTCCGGGTACCCGGGGGCAGCCAGTACAACGTCAACGGCTGCTCTCTCTGACCACGTCACACGCTGGTCGGTGAGCCCCTCATTCGCGGCCGCCTTCAACACAACGAGGAGGTCGGATGTGATGCGGGGCATCAGCACTTCCGTCTCTGGGTCGCCGAGACGGCAGTTGAACTCGAGGACCTTCGGCCCGTCGGGCGTGAGCATCAGCCCGACATAAAGGAATCCGGCATACTCGATGCCGCGCGATGCAAGTTCTGCCAGCGTTGGGAGCGCCACATGCACGGTGGTCCAGTCGACTAGGCCGTCTTCGACGTCCGGCACAGGGGAGAAGCATCCCATTCCTCCGGTGTTGGGCCCAGCGTCTCCGTCGAGGAGGCGTTTGTAGTCCCTGGCTGGCTGGAGTGGAATCGCATTGCCACCTGAACAGATGTAGAAGATGGATATCTCGGCGCCGGTGAGGTGCTCCTCGATGACGACCGATGTTCCCGCGTCTCCGAACCTTCCGCCGAGACAGTCATCGACCCACGCGATTGCCTCGTCGAGGGATTCGGTGACGAGGACGCCCTTTCCTGCTGCGAGTCCGTCTGCCTTCACAACGTATGGAGCTGCAGATTCCTCGAGGTGGAATACGGCGGCCTCGCGATCCGTGAATGTTGCGGACGTGGCCGTTGGCACGGAGGCTGCCGCCATGACCTCTTTTGCGAACGACTTCGACGATTCGAGTTGTGCCGCCGCTTCGACGGGCCCAAAGACGGGTATTGACGCTTCGACGAGTGCATCGGCCACACCCGCAGCAAGCGGTGCCTCCGGCCCGATGACCACGAGGTCAACATCGCGCGATCGTGACAGTTCAACGACAGCGGCCGGATCGTTCGGGTCGACGTCAGGCGCCACATCGCCGAGCGAGTCAAGCCCTGGGTTGCCGGGACAGGAGATGAGCCGATCAAGCATTGGACTCTGCGCGAGCTTCCATCCGATGGCGTGTTCTCTGCCACCGCCGCCAAGGAGTAGGACACGCACCGCGATCAGCCTTTCGTGAGTGTGGCCTTGCGGCCAGGACCCACAGACACCGTCTTGATAGGAACTCCGGCAAGCTCCTCGATCCGTTCGACGTAGTCCCGTGCGAGCTGCGGAAGATCTTCGTATTTGGTCACGTTTGTGATGTCGTCGCCCCAGCCCTTGTGCTCCTCGTACACGGGTGTGCACTGGTAGAGGACTCGCTGCTGCCTCGGAAGTTCGGTGAACGTTTCTCCCTCGGCCTCATACGCGGTGGCGATCTTGATGGAGTCAAAGTGGGAGAGCACGTCGAGTTTCGTCAGGGCGATCTCCGTGAGACCGTTTACTCTCGCCGCGTATCTGAGAGCGACGGCATCCAGCCATCCACAGCGCCTTCGACGACCGGTCACAACACCGTACTCACCGCCGATGTCGATCATGCGGTCACCGATCTCGTTGATCTGTTCAGTCGGGAACGGGCCCGTTCCCACTCTCGAAATGTACGCCTTTGCGACGCCAATGACGTCGTCGATCATCTTCGGACCGATTCCGATGCCAACGGGCGCACCACCGGCCGTTGGGTTCGACGAGGTCACGAACGGGTATGTCCCGTGGTCGATATCGAGAAGCGTTCCCTGCCCTCCCTCGAACAGGACATTCTTGCCCTCTTGGAGTCCCTCCCATACGAGCAGCGAGGTGTCGGCGACGTATGGTTCCAGCCGGTCGGCGTACTCGAGGTACTCGTCTGCGATCTCATCGAAGTCGAGCGGGAGTTGGTTGTACACCTTGACGAGTATGAGGTTCTTGGTCTTGAGGACCGCTGCGAGCTTCTCTCTGAAGATCTTCTCGTCGAACAGGTCCTGGACGCGGATACCTGAGCGCGAGTACTTGTCGGTGTAGGCGGGTCCGATTCCGCGTTTGGTTGTCCCAATCATCGAGTTGCCGAGGTAGCGCTCGATAACAGCATCGAGCTTTCGGTGGTACGGCATGATGAGGTGGGCGTTGTTTGAGATCTTCACGCGGGAAGGATCGATGCCCTTCCTCTTGAGTGTCTCCATCTCCTCGAAGAACCACTTCGGATCGACAACGACTCCATTTCCGATCACCGGGGTGACGGTTGGATACAACACACCGGACGGAATCAGGCTGAGTGCAAACTTCTGTGTGCCGGTGACGATGGTGTGCCCTGCATTGTTGCCTCCCTGATATCGAACCACGATGTCGGCCTTCTCGGACAGAAGATCAGTGATCTTCCCCTTGCCCTCATCGCCCCACTGGGCTCCCAGAATCACCGAAGCGGGCATGAATATCCTCCGAAATCTCGCATCGAGCCGGAGTGTACATGTGTCGCGATCGGCGCGGATTCTGTCGGAACGGTTGCTACCAGCATCAACAAGCCGCTAGGTTGCACCCAGTCGGTCCTTGGACCGAACGCGGTGGGACCCCCACTGCACTATTCGAACAAGCAACTAAAGGAGAAGTATCAGCATGCTTAAGAGACTTGCTGTACTCTTTGCTGTTCTCGCACTCGTAGCCGCAGCATGCGGTGGGAGCGATAGCAGCGACACAACTACGACAGTCGCAGACGGCGGCGGCGGCGACTCGGGTCAGGCCGATGGCGGCAGCACGCTTGATGCGGTGAAGGCTCGTGGGAAGCTCATCTGTGGTGTTTCTGGCACCGCGGTCGGATTCTCTGAGACCCAAGCTGACGGAAACACTACCGGATTCGATGCCGACTACTGCAAAGCCGTAGCAGCGGCCGTTCTCGGTGATTCCACGGCGATCGAGTTCCGTGCGCTGACGGCAGCGGAGCGGTTCGAGGCCCTCAAGAACAATGAGATCGACGTACTCATCCGAAACACGACATGGACCCAGAGCCGTGACACCGACATCGGTATGCAGTTCGTCGCAACGACGTTCTACGACGGTCAGCAGTTGATGGGTAATCCAGCAACCCTGCCTGGCCTCACAGCCGACAGTGGTTTTGAAGCCATTGATGGAGCAACGGTTTGTACCAACGCTGGTACGACGACCGAGAAGAACATCACTGAGGGCGCTGCGGTGAACGGTGTGACCATCACACTCGAAACTGTTGAGACGTTCCCAGAGGCGATGGAGAAGTTCAAGGCCGGTACGTGTGACCTTGTCACCACAGACGGTTCCGGACTGTTCGGTAACCGTGCTGCTGAAGCAGCCGCTGGCACCGCAGGTGCCTCCGAATGGGTCATCTTCCCATCGAGCCCGATCTCAAAGGAGCCTCTTGGTCCTGTTGTCCGTCAGAACGATGACCAGTGGATGGATATCGTGCAGTGGACCGTCTTCGCAACGTTCATCGCTGATGAACAGGGCGTGACGTCTGCCAACGTTGACGCCTCGATGGAGAACACACCTGAGCTCTCACGCCTCTTCGGCGGCGAGGGTGAACTGCAGACCTCGATGGGTCTCAGCGCAGATGCATTCCTGAATGTCATCAAGCAGGTGGGTAACTACGGCGAGATCTACGATCGGAACCTGGAAGGGCCTCTGGATCTGAAGCGCGAAGGCAGCTTCAACATGCAGTGGTTCGACGGTGGTCTGATCTACGCACCGCCAGCTCGCTAGAGCAACCAACAACTAACCCAGAGAAGGCGCCCTCCGGGGCGCCTTCTCTGCGTTTGGGTCGGGGAGCTTGGCCGCCAAGCTCCCCTCCTCTTCACTCCCGCCAAGCTCCCCTTCCCACAAATATCGCCTCAATCCCCCCATAACCCCTGTCGCCGTGTCTATGGTGCCGCCACGGAGACCCGGAAGGCAACACGTGACCGTCGAGGTCAAGCAGCAATCGAAGACACCGCTATGGCGCAATGCCACGGTTCTGAAGTGGGCGGCCCAGCTATTCGTTCTACTCCTGGGAACATTTCTCCTTGTGCTTCTCGCAGCACGGGCACTCGCCAACTTTGAGAGTTCCGACATCTCCTTCGGGTGGGAGTGGCTGTCGAGCCCCACTGGCGTGCAGCTCAGAGAGGGCATTGATATCAACCCCGATAGCGGTGCCCGCGCACTGCTTGTGGGCATCATCAATACGCTGCGCGTCGCTGTTTCGGGAATATTCGTCGCCACGTTCCTTGGAACACTCGTCGGCGTCAGCCGCCTCTCGAAGAACTACATAGTCAGTCGAATCGCGTCTGTCTACATCGAGACGATCCGCAATATTCCGCTGCTTGTTCAGATCTTCTTCTGGTCGGCACTGGCAGTCACCCTCCCTGCTCTGACCACCGACGACGTCGGCGAGTACTTCGTCAAGGTATCCAACAAGGGCTTCGCCTTCGCCTGGATCTTCCCCGGCTCGGGATGGCTGCCATGGATGGTGTTCGTCGTCATCGGCTTCTTCGTTGGTCGCTTTGTGGCAAGGCGGCGGAAGGCGTATCAGGAAGAGACCGGAAACCCAGGACATGGTGCCCGTTACTGGCTGCTGATCGTCATTGCCTTCGGTATTCTCGGTTGGTTCGCCTGGCCAGTCCTCGGGTTCTTTGAATCCGTGTTCGGAGGTATTGAATCGTTCGTCGACGGACTCCCAGCAATAGTCTTCCCAATCGTCTTGGCCGTCGCTGCCATAGGTACCGCCGTCTGGTGGATTCGAAACTTCTTCGAGCTGCGCCGAACCCCTGCAGGGTTCGGCAAGATGACGGACGATGACTGGTTCCGAGTGATATTTGCAGGAGTCTCCGGTGTGATCATTGCGATCGCGGCATTCGTTATCGGTGACTTTGCTCTGAAGACGGTTGCTGGTGATACGCAGACTGTTGCTGAACTCGTGCGTACAGGCCTTGGCAACTTGTTTGGCTGGTTGTCCGCCGCGTTCGGTGGCGAGAACATCGACGCGATCGCTGTCAAAGATGCGACCCGTACCGGCGGACCATTGGTCTTCTCCAAGCCAGCTGTCGTGCTCCTTGGTGCTGGGATTCCCCAGTATGCACCAACAGGCATGCTGATCACCGTGCCATTCTTCGCCATCTGGACCGGCGTTACGCTCTACACAGCGGCGTTCATCGCCGAGATCGTACGTGGCGGGGTTCTCGCCGTGGAGAAGGGTCAAACCGAGGCGTCGCAAGCGCTTGGACTCCGTCGGGGACAGTATCTGCGCTTTATCATCCTTCCTCAGGCGTTCAGGATCATCCTCCCGCCCCTGGGAAACCAATATCTCAACCTGGCAAAGAACACGTCACTTGGACTTGCCGTTGCGTTCGCGGACATCGTTGCGGTTGGATTCACGGTGCTGAACCAGACTGGCCAGTCCCTCCCTGTCGTGATCGTGTGGATGGCGTTCTTCGTCACCATGAGCCTCTCGATCTCGGCGATCGTGAACTACTACAACCGCAAGCTGCAACTGGTGGACCGTTGACATGGCAGACATGATGCTTTCCCCAGAACTCGAGTTGGCACCTGAACCACCGCCGCAAGGCGCCCGCATTTGGCTACGAGAGAACCTCTTCTCCACCCCCGCCAGTGTGGTTATGACGGTCATCTCCCTTGCCATCGTCGTCGTTGCGTACCGTGCGCTACTCACGTTCGTGTTCAATCCGGGCGGCCGATGGGACGCTGTGACGTTCAACATGAAGCTGCTCATGGTCCAGGCATACCCGAGCAATGACCTGTGGCGGGTGTGGTTCAGCGTGGGATTCATATTCGTGATGCTGGCCGCATCCTTCGCCGTGTGGTCGATCGGCGGAAAGATGGAGCCCCGCATTGTCAGCAAAGGCGTCATGGGTGCTGGTGGCGCTGTCCTCCTGGGCGGCATCCTCGCACCGTTCTCCACTCAGGGAAGCCTCATCTGGATCATTGCTGGGGCAGTCCTGATTGCCGGTGGATGGGCACTGAGGTCGCTCACGGGCGATCGAGCGAAGGAGCCGATCATCCCCGTCATGGGCATGGTTGGGATTGGCATGGCGCTCATCGTCATCGCGATATGGATCGTCGAACTGCCGTTCCCATCCAGAGCTGCAGATGGCACCCAGACGATCATTCAACAGGGCATCGCGACCACGACGACGATCCCATGGACGATCATCTTCGCCGTTACCGCCATCGTCTATGTGCTGTTCCGGTTGATCGCGAACAGCTCGAGGAATGAGGCGATTCGAGGAACGTTGACCGTCTTGTGGGCCCTGAGCTTTCCCGTACTTCTGCTCATCATCTTGCGCAATCCAGGACTCGACTGGTCGAAGGCAGCCAGCCTCTACCTTCCAGCGTTCGTAGCATTCGGGGTTGTGGGGTGGCTCATCTTGGCCTTTGTCTCGCGACCTAGCACCGGTGAGCTTGGCAGGATCATCGGCGCACTGCTGCTCGTGGTCAGTTTCCTTTCTTTCGCCTTCCCGATGCCCTTCGTCTTGCGGTTCCTCCTTCTTCTTCTGGCACTGTTCGCTCTTGCCGCTCCGACCTTCGGCGGAGAAGGCGCTGCGAACCGTCGATATCTGATGGCCTGGGTCGGGACCGTCTTGGTAACGACTGTGGCTGCGTTCGTGATTGCCGCTGATTCGCTGATTGAAGTTCCGGGTTCGTTCTTCCTCGGCGGTCTGTCCCTGACGATTGTGTTGGCGTTCACCTCGATCGTCCTGTCGTTCCCGCTCGGTGTGATCCTGGCACTCGGGCGCACTTCGACGATGCCGATCTTCCGTCTGATGTCGACGGTCTACATCGAGCTTGTCCGTGGTGTACCGCTCATCACGTGGCTCTTGGTCGCGTTCCTGATGCTGCCGGTGGCGCTTCCGAACGGAATGGAGATCGGTGGTGTCA
>Ga0255047_10001023_pt1 | contig 21311 bp, 15 predicted proteins | sample JV7_2_1_MG_FD_183640 | JGI IMG/M metagenome (GOLD analysis project Ga0255047, IMG submission 183640) | Seawater microbial communities from Jervis Inlet, British Columbia, Canada - JV7_2_1 | ecosystem: Environmental > Aquatic > Marine > Inlet | place: Canada: British Columbia | collected 2016-10-06 | reverse complement strand
GGGTGGGGGCTGCCCCAGCGGATCGAGTAGCGAGTTTCGGACTTGAGCAGGGCGCGGGTGGCGTTCTTGAAGATGTGCTGGGCGCCCGGGGAGCCGAGGAAGTGGACCTTGCCGTTGAACTCGGCATAGACCGCGATGTCCCCGCCGTCCGGCTTCGGCATCCACAGGACGTTGCCGCCGGTGGCGATGATCTGATCCGGCGGGTCCTCCCGCTTGGGCCACGACCTCGAGAGGCGGTGCATGGAGGCGTAGGTGCCGGCCTCGACATGGATGACCGCTCCCGGGCCCTCGACCATGGGCTCACGGTTCTTGGCCGAGGTGCTGATCCGGTCGGCACCGAGGACGGTGGTGAGCTGCTCCTTGTCGCACCACTTCACGTCGCCGGTCTTGGCGTTGACGATGGAGGTCTCGTCGATGATGAAGTCCGGAGCCTCCGGCTCTTCTCCAGGGTCAATCTGCTGGAGCTCGTTGTTGATGGCAATGCCAAAGTCGAGAAGCGCGCCAAGAAACGCCGTGGCGCCCGGCTCGGCGGCATCCTCATACACCCCCTGAATCACCCGGAGGGTGTCCTGGGCGCCGGTGAGCAGGCGGACCAGGGGCTCCTTGTACACCTTGCGTTTCTCCTCGGAGAGCCCCAGGGCTTTGAATGCCTGGGCGACTGCCCGGATCTCGTCTTGTAGGTAGGTCATCGCATCCACCTCCACGGTTCTTGTTTGGTTGACTGAGTCCCAGAACTCCCAGACCTTGACCGTCTTCACCGCCCCACCACCAGATAGGCAATCCACGCCAGCGCGATGGCCATGATGAGCCATTCCCACCACGGCATCGGGGGCCACCGCTCTCGCCACTTACCCACAGTGACAGTCCCGGCAGCCGCACTCCGAGCACTTCACCCAGTCTCCCCAGCGCGGGAGGGGGGAGTCGGGCTCTCCGTAGAGGGAGTCAAAGTGGTCACTGCATCCGGGAACCATGCTGCCCGAGGAGACGCGCTCTCCGGCGTCCACATCCCTATGTAGTCGACCGCATCCTCCTCCATCTCCACCCACTCCCTCTCCAGCATCACCACCAGGGGTGGGTACTGGCGCCCCGTCTTGTTGAGGCGGAGCAGGATCGGCCTTTTGTCCTTCTTGCCGCGGTCGCTCAGACATTTCATCACCATGGCCCACAAGGTTATCGGCAGACTCTTGTCCGCCTTTGACTCCGCCCAGTACGGTGTGCCCTCGACGTCGGCGAGGCCGGACTCCTGCCGGCGCTGCGCCGAGCCGACTCGTTCTGCAGCCGAATACCCCGCCTCCCGCAGGAGGTCGCGGAGCGCCAACTCCCCCGCGGCCCCCTTCTTTGATGCGCTGCTCATGTGAAGAGTTCGCCGGCCTGGTCGGTGGCGTGGGCGGTGGTGCCCGCGAAGGCCAGCCAGAGCTCTTCGAGCTTCTTGGTGTCCGACGACTCCCACTCCTTGGGACGCCGCTTGGTCACCCCGCGAACGATGGCGGCAGCTCCGGCCTGACCCGCGGCACCATCGACCGCCTCCTTGATGCAACCGCGCACGAGTATGAGCAGTTGCTCGCGCCGGGCCTCTTCATCCCTGGCCAGTCCGCGCTCGTCGACCTCGCCGGGGTACTCCTCCTCGGCGGCATCGACCGTGGCCTCGCCAGGCGCCTTGGCATCCTGGTACTCGATGTCCGCCTCCTCGGTGGTGTCCAGCACCTCGGCGACCTCGGGCTCGATCTTCTTGGCCTTGGCCGCCTTCTTCTTGCGCCGGCCGTTCTTGGCCTTGCCCTTCTTGGGCTCCTGCAGGGCCTGGACAGCCTCCTCCGGGGTTTCGGTGACGACCTCGACGGTGGTATCGGATGCCGGATCTTCTTCCCAGATACCGTCCTCGAGATCCTCCTTGGTGTACCACAGGCCGGCGCACACGTCCCCGCAGTAGCGCCGCCCCACCCGGGAGATGCACCGCGAGAAAAGCATGTCGGCGGTGTAGGACTTGTAGGTCTCCTTCCCAGCCAGGCCGGCACGCCGAGCGTCCTCGATGGTGAAGCGCACATTGGGGCCGCAGCGAACGATCTGCCCCTCGGGCCCAACCTTCTCCGCCACCGCTATCTCGCAGGCCTCGTGGTCCATCTGCTTGATCGCCAGGACGTATTTGCCGCTGGCCCGAATGACAGCATTCAACGTCGCAGCCGAGGGCACACAGCGTGGGCCGTTGCGGCCCGGGATGACGTCAATCCCGTTCATGGCCGCGAAGGGTCGCAGACCAATTTCCTGCCCCGCCTGGATTTTTACCAACGCTTGGCTGATGTCTTTGATCCCCTGAAACAGGCCAGCCTCGACAAACGTCTTGGCCAGGGTGGTCATCACCTCAAGCTCATCGGCCCGGGGCAAGATTGGCTTTCGGATGGCTACCTCTCCCATGAGTACGGCTCCTCGTTTGCGCGAAACGCCCACTCCGGCATCTCTCCCGTGACGGGAGGATTCGGCGGACTCTCCCAGAGCCCTGAGCGATCACAGTCCTGGTATTTGGTCATGAGGCGGGTGCGCGCCATGCGGCCAGCCTCGAGTGTCTGCTTGCCCTCGCCGCTGATAGTGCGGTTGAGGGGGTAGATGAAGACCCGGTAGGGGTAGCGGTTCTCGGCGACGATCCACCACCACCACACCGGCACCGGGTCCGGGTCGGTGGAGAGGGCGCCCTCGATGTAGTGGGCGGCCTGGATGTGGAGACCCTGGTCGTAGACGTTGTTCCACCAGCGCCGGGGGGTGACGTGGACCGTGGTCTTGAGGTCGGCGAGGATGTGGCCGACCCAGAGATCGCCGCGGGACTTATTGGTGATGCCGCGCTCCTCCCAGATCACCGAGACTTCGGCGTCCTCGGGCTCGGCAGCCTGCAGGAGCCCGGCCGCCCAGGGGTTCTTTAATACCGCGTCCCGGATCGAGAAGGCAATGTCCCGCTCCCGCTCGGTGATGGCGACCATGCCATCCTTGGCCGAGTTGCCGCGCTGCCCGCGGGGGAGCTTGGAGCCCGTGAAGACCTCGTAGCGGTTGTTCCACTGGGCGGGCTCGAGGATGGCGCAGTGCGCCGCCGTACCCCGGTCCGCCACGCTCCAGCGCGACTCCTTCTCCTCCCAGGGGTCCGGCCGAGTGTTCTCGGGGGAGGTGCGCAGCTTTCTCAGGGTGGTGGAGGAGACCGCCTCGATCTCCAGGTACTTGGAGAAGGGCAGCCCCCGGTGGATGCCGGGGCCCAGCTTCTTCTGGCGACGTGGCATGGTTCCCCCTTGGTTGTCACGAGGCAACCTAGCTTATCGGGGGAACCGAGCCGATCAACACTTCTTATTCATCTTGCCGGCGGCGGTGGAGCTGGCACCCTGCCCCAGCGGCTTGACGTAGTCCGGCTTGTAGCCGTCGTGGCACCCCTTCTCGCTGGTGCCGAACGTCGGCGTGACCTTGTGAGTGCCGGGGCCCTCGCCCCCGCTCTTGCTGGACTTCGTGCTCTTGGCCATGGTTACTTACCTCCTTGCTGTTTTCGGAAGGCTTCGGCATCACGCCGGGCCCTTTCCTCTTTGATCCAACGGCGCAGAGCATAAAAGGCCCTGGCGCCATCAGGGGTGGTGTCCTCATTGTAGAGGCGGAGGCGGAAACCTTTGATGTCGTATTCACCCTTGCGCTCAAAGTGTTCCACATCAGCCCACAGTGCCCGCTCCTCAGTAGCCTGTTCAAGACGGAACCCGAAAACATCGACGAGGCTCTGCTCCGGGGTCTTGGTGGTCCGGCCAGAAGACTGCTTGATGATCTCGCGCAGCGGCTTGACGAGCGTCCCAGGGACGAAGAGGCTAAGGGTTTTGCCCAACTTCTCTTTCGCGGTGAGCGGTTCCCCAAAGTACCCCTCGCCCGTCAACCACATCTTTGCCGTGCCGCCAAGGATGCTCTTTTCCATCAGTCTCTGAAAGAGGCTGGTGGCAAAGTCATCCCGGCGAATGCGCTCGTCCGTGAACACGCCAATGTGAGAGTGGGGGTCCACCCCCCAGGCCTCGAAGAACCATGGGTTCTCCGGAGCGGCGAGTACCGGAATCATGAACTTGTCGCGCCACGGATCGCCGCCGGCGGCAGCTCGACGCAGGCGCTCCCAGGTCTTGAGCCCGCGCCGATCCTCTTCCTCGTCCTCGTCGGTGTACCCGGCCAGCATGCGCCCAAAGTACTGGGCCATCATCCAACTGAGGTACCACATCCCGGCCTTGATGGAGAGGAGGGTGCCGTGGCTGCCCAACGTCCGGATCTTTTGGGCGCGGAGAGTTTTGCCCTTCCCCTGGCGAGGCTGGAAGGTGGTCTTTCGGGCAAACGCGGCCTCCGCCTTGGGGCCGAACGCTTTTCCCACTCCCCACTGAACCAGGCCGTGCGGGACGCCCATAAACCCAAAGGGCGGCAGCGATGCCGGGGCCCCGGCCAGGGCCTGCGGGATGCCCGTTGCTGCCTTCCAGGGGAACCTGGAAAAGTTCCACAGGCGGCGCACGAGCGGGGTTTTGAGGATCTTGTGAACCTGCTGGTAGTTGTACCACATGGACATGAACGAATAGGCCTGGCCCTCGGTGAGCTTGCGTCCCCACTTGCTGCCACGGCCGGTGCGCAGGGTGAGGGTAAGGGACAGGGCCTGGGAGATGTCCTGGGCGTGGTAGAAGTCCTCGTGGGTGCCAAAGTGAGCCTTCTCGATGGCATTGACCGCCCACTGGGGGAAGTGGGCTTTCTTGGCCGCCTTGGCCGCGAGGCCGGCGAGGCCCGCTGAACCCTTCATGATGATGTACTGGTCAAAAGCCTGGGCCGCTGACTGCACCGACAGCATCATGCCGTCCAGGCTGCGCTTCTCTTTGAACGCGGCCATCGACTTTTCCCACGACTGCATGGAATCGCCGGTTAGGTTGACGAGCTCGATCACCGCCGCGGTGGACTCCACCATCCCGGTGTCAAAGAACTCCTGGATTACCTGGTCGACCTCGGCGTCCCCGGTTTTCTCCCACTTGCCCTTCATCTTGTAATCCCAGATGACCTTGCGGGCAATGTTGGTGTGATACCAGGTGGTCGGGCTGCTGACGTACTGACCCATCGAGGCGTTGGCGCCGACGTTACTGAACATATTCAGCATGCTGACGCTGTAGCTACGCGAGGTCAGGTTGCGCTTCGGCAACAAGGTGACGGTATCCCACAAGGAGAGCAGGGCGCTGGTTTCCTTCTCCCACATGCGCACCTCGTTCCAGACGTCGCGGCGGATCCAACCACCGCGGTGCTCGACCTTCTGCTCGCCGGTCTTCTTGTCGATGATGGGATCGCCAGCCTTGTGCTTCTTGGTGTCCTTGGTGTGGGTGAGGCCGACTTTCCTGGTCAGGGGCCCGAAGGCTGGATCGTCGGAAACCTTGTCCCAGCGATGGTCCCAGGTGGAAAACTCGCGGATGCGCTTGAGGGCATTCTGGAGGGCGCGATTGGCCTTGATGGCGCGCGGGTCTTCTGGGCTCATGGCAGGCCGCAGGCGCCGACCGGGCTTTTTGACCGCCTCTTCGATCGGTTCGATGCGGCGGAAGTCGGTAAGCTCGAAGGCGCGGTCGGAAAGGCGATCGAGTTTCTCCTTGGCCTTCTGGATGTGCGCCTTGGCCCGGCGGGCCAGCACCATGGCCTTGACCTTCTGGTACTGCTTGACGTAGGCCTGCCAGGCCTGCCCGCGGGCCTCGCGCAACTCGATCGACTCGGGGCCACCATGAAGAAGATCGATGGGAATGCGATTGGCCACCATGTAGCGGCGCACAGCATCGTAACTCTGCTGGGCTCGGTCGATGAAGTAGCGGGCATCCATCTCGCCCATGGGCAGGTCGGGCGCGCCCTCTTCTCCCGGCTTGTCCCAGCGAAAGATCGACGGTTCCTCGGCCACACGCTCGAAGAGTTTGAGCTTGCCCGCCACGGCTACCTGCTGGAGCGCGCCCTGAACGGTGGCGGCAATCTCGGTGCGCCCTCCCGCTGCAATGTGCTCTTGCGGTGTACGGGAGCGCCCCTTGAAGTGGGTGCGCATCATGTGCTGCACAGAGCCGGGGCTGAGAACTCGCGTTGAGCCGAGTGCGTCGAGGGCGGCGCGGGCATAGACCGGCTTCTTGTCGGTCAGGCGAGGAGCGCCCAGGCGTGGCTGATAGAGGCCAGCCTCGACCCTCTCGAGGTTCTCTTTGGTAATGAACCCGTGCGCTTCGAAGACGGTCCCTGCCCAGGCCAGCGACTCCTGCAAAGCCTTGATGTTCTCGTTGGCGCGGATGAGGTCTTTCTGGCCGCCGAAGTCCTCGGCCCGCAACTCGATGCCCAATTCCGTGACGGCCCACATGGCGTCGGAGAGATGACCCTCGGGGTCGAGTTTGCGGAGCAGCATGCGCGTGTCGTAACTCGCGCGCTTGATCTTGTCATTCTGCTTATTGAGTTCCGCGCGGTTGGCGTTGGTGATGTCCTGGAAAAACGAGCGCTCCATGGTCAGGAAGAAGTCGTCCATGAGGCTGTTGCGGAAGTGCTTCAGCATGCCCTTCTCGGGTTGCCCACCAAACGCATAGGCCATCGAGTTGTAGACCCAGGACAACTGGTCGCGGATGCCCTCTTGGGCGCCACGCCCAAACCACATCAGAAAGCGGTCGAGTTGGGCCTCCTTGAGCTCTTCCTTGGGACGGTCCTCGTAGGGCATCTTGCTGATGCGGCGGCGGAGTTCGACGAAGCGGGCGCGGGAGTCTGGATCCCAGGCCTCGAGCCGGGTACCGTCGTCAAAGGTGATGCGGATGGACTCCCAGGGCTCGGCGTTGTCCTTCTTGTACCAGCCCGCTTCCGTGGACACCGGCTTGAGGGTCTCATCGAGGAGCTTGCGGCGCATCAGCAGCCGCTCGGTGGGGCCGAAGCGCTTGGCCCCTACTTTCCCCTTGGTGAAAAAGTTGAGGCGGAAGTCCGAGGCGTGATCGAGGGTGGACAGGGTGCGTGCGATGTCGCTGCCGGGGCGAGTCTTCCAGGCCTCCTTGAGGCGCCGCAGGGCCCGGACCAGATAGCGGAGGATGGCCTGGATGCCGCGGATGGGAGCATCCCACATGGCCGTGAACATCTCGCCGCCGCCCGCCTCACGTTCGCGGCCTTTGGGTGGGCGCTTGCGTGGGCCCTGGTTGTGCTGACGATTCTGGAGCAGGCGGTAAGCCTGAGCCGCATCCCGGATCGCCCGGTTGAGTTGGTTGAAGGACCCGGTGATCGTGGGTGCCTGGCCGGCGTTCTCCACTGCCCGCATGGCGCGGCCGAGAGACTTCCTGGTGGCGCTGACCGTGGAGCGGTCGGGGGTGCCTGGATCGGTCGATGCCTTGAGGGCGTCCAGCACTTCCATGGCTTCCTGGCCGCGCTGGTGAGCCCTCTCCATGCGCCGCGTGGCCTTGGTTGCGTGGGCCCTGGCCAGAGCGGGGTTCTTTGACGGAACCTCGTAGGCGAGCTTGATCCTTGCGGGAGGCTTGATGCCCCTGGCAATTTGGGCCTCTTGCTCCGGCCGCAACGCCAGGTGTTTGACGGGAACGAGCTTGGTCTTGCCCTGCTGTCCAGGCAATGAGACCAGTGCCATGCGCTCGGAGAGATCGAGGTTGAGGATGCGGACGGGCTGCCACTTGCCGCGATCGTAATAGGAAGCGCGCGCCTTGGTTTTGATCGCCTTGCGCAGCATCGCCGTTGACTCCGCCAGCGGAATCTTCAGTGTCCGCCGCATCTTGGCGAGGAACTCTGGCTGGGCGATGGCCTGGCGAATCTGGGCCACCTGGGTGAGAGGAATGTTGGTGCCTGGGAAGGTGCCTTTCTTGGTGCGGGCACCCGAGATGGCCTGCTTGAGAAAGACGTTGAGTTGATCGCGCAGCTCGACGTCGGTGGCACCCTTGGCCCGCATTTCCGAGACGCGCTTGGTATCGAACATCCGCGGCACCGGAACGGCGGCCGGCAAGCCCTTCGGGACCTTTCCAGACGGCAAGGCGCGCACCACCCCGCTCGGACCCACCACCTCACCCTTGAGCGCTGGCTTGGGTTCCACCTTGACCACGGCGGTGGGTTTGGTGACCGGCTTCTCGGCCTCGGTGAGCGGGCGGCGGATCATCTCTTCGCGCAGCAGCACCGGTTTTTCGGCGCCCTCCACCTCAACCAGAAACTGCTCGCGCTTGCCTTTGCCGAAGGGCAGGACCTGCTTGATCTTGCCGGTTACCGTTTGCCCCTTCCGCGTGAACTCGACGGCCTCCCCCGCCGTGAACGGCTTGGTTTCGCGGGCTTTCTTCCCCGCTTCTTGTACGGGCACGGCATCTCTTGCTCTCCCTTTTTCTGCGTACTCGACAGGCTTGGCCTTCTTGGCCTCGCGCTCATACATTTTGGCCTGGAATCGAGACTTCCCTTCTTGCAGGTGCTTGCCGCCAATCTTGGCACCCAGCAACGTGAAGATGGCCCAGCGCAGCATCTTCTGGCCCGCGAGCTCGGGGTCTTTCTCGTCCTTGGCAATGCGCTTGGCTTGGGCGATCACCTCCTCACCCGTGATGAAGGTGGCGAGGTTGGCGCGGGCGCCCCATTTCTGGGCCAAGACCGCGGACTTGCCGAGGCTTTCGATGATGGCAAACTCGACCGCCTCATCAGTCCCGAGTCCACGGATTGCTTTGCGCAAAGCCTTCTCGCGCCCCGCAGCGAGTTTGTTCATGACCTTGTGGCCGACGCCATGAGCCAACCCGCCGAGCACCGCGGTCTCGAGCGCGCGGACAAAGTCCATTTGCTCTTGCTCGCCGACCGCCATGGCAGCACCCTGCATGAGCATCTCGGCCGCGCCCATCTGGACACCGCCGGCCACCGCCGGGGCCTTCTTGGCCAGGTTGCTGAGGCCGGCGAGCTTCATGCCTCCCCGCACCGCACTGAGCGCGCCGATGAACTGGGTGATGCCGCCCGCAGTCTGCAGAGCGGTGGACACATAGGGATGCTTGCCGCGGAACTCCTCGAGCATGCCGCGCTCGCCGCTGCGGATGTACTCCTTGGCCATCTTGTCGAGGTCGTCGGGGCTGATGGGGGGACTGTGAACTCCCTTGATTTCGCGCCCTGCCAGGCGGGTCTTGATCTCTTGCTCAATTCCGGTGGGTGTTTCGAACCATTTCAGAGGCTGCTTCTCGTCCCGCGCCACCCACCGCTCGGCAATCTCGGCCAGCGCAGAGGTGGCCTCCTCGTTGACCTCATTGGCGACATCTTCAGCGAGACTCGCCATGGCCCGCTCGTAGTCCTCGTCCTTGGCACCATCGGGGTAGGTCATTTGATTGAGGCGGTGGCTCATGGCCTGGACAGCGCCGAGGTACTCGATCTCCTGGCGGGCCTGTGGAAAATCCTGGGCGATGCGCTCGAGGGTTTCGAGGTCGGGGGTGAAGAGGGTGTCGAGCCAGGAGTAGTATTCCTGGGCGGGCGTCTCGATGTGATGTTCCGGTTCCCACGGACCCATCTGGCCGGTCATCTCGGCGATCCAGACGTCGGGACCGACCGGGACACCGGGCAGCCCCTCCGGCCGCGCCGGCACCTGGGGCATGGGGATGACCGGCTGTGCAGAAGCAGGAGCGTCCAGATTGATCCCGGCCAGGGGATCGACGGCCGCCTCTCGGTAGCGCGGCCTACCGCTCTGAGGAATAGGAGGGGTCTGTGGCACTGGGGTTCTGCTCCATGTCGAGATCCCACAGGGCCTCGGAGAACGCCAGCATGTCGTTCAGGCTGACGCGGACCTTCTCATCGCCCTTGGCCTCGAGGTACATACCCATGCTGAAGCCGGTCTGGCTGATGAAGATCGCATTGGCGCCAGGCCGGTACTCATCGTCTTTTTGAAGATGGCTCACGAGTTCGCGAAAGGCGGTTTCGGGAGTGGTTGTCATCCCCATCAGAACCTGGCGAAGATTGCTCTCGACCGTTTCCGGATCCCAATCTGGAGGCAACACCTTTTTGGGGCGCTGGTCGACGGGCACCAGCGATTCTCGCAAGGCGATGAGCCTTTCCTCCAGCGGCTTGGGATGCCGCGACCACCAGTAGGTTTTCTCTCCGGTCTTTTCTCCCTCTTGCTGGGCCTTCTTGGCCATGACGGCACCGAGCATGCGCGAGCCGAGCATGCCCATGACGGAGTCCATCTGGTCGCGGTTGGCTTCGAGCGCTTGCGGGTCTTCGGGGCGGAGATTGTCGATGGTCGCGGTGACGGCATCGCGCACCACTTCCTTGTCGGCGGAGGCGATGTAGGGGGAGCGGAGGGCATAGTCCTCAACCCCGCGCAGCGCGTCCCGCATCTCATCAAAGTTGCTGCCGTACAGAGAGTCACGAGCCTTGGTGATGAGGCGCATCCCCGAGGGCAGCTTCTCGATGTTGGTGAGCACCTCATCGCGGCGACCCTGGATATCCTCCAGGCGCATGCCGAAGGTCTCGAGGGGATGCTGCACCAACTCGCGGACCTCCTTCTCGGCGCCGACCGGAGCATCGCGCTGGATCCGGTTGGTGACCTCAAGCACATTGCTGCGTGTGATTTCACCCTGATCGAGTGCGTCGACGATGGTTCGGTTGGCGAAGTTGACATACTCGCCCGCTTCGCGCTTTCTCTTGTCCGCCGCCGCCTCCCGCTCGCCCTTGAGGAGGTCCTGCTCCCCCTTGGCGATGTCCATCGCACCCTTCTGGGTGGCAATCTGCTGGCGTTGCCGACCTTGGACCGCACCGATGGCTCCCATGCGGACGCGGGGGTCGGTGATGGGTTCGGTGGGCTGGGTAATTGGAGGGGTCCATTGGGTGCGCATCTGCTGGGAGCTGGCTTCGCCAAGAACCGGATGTCCGGCGACGTTGGCCATGACCTGTGACTCGCTGGTCTGACCGGTGGCGAGGTTGGCCTGGATGTCGGCGAGCTCGTTGGAGCGGCGGTTCTGGCGGCTCTGGCTGATGAGGTTGCCGGCACCGCCCATGAGGCTGCCGAGGCCAAATATGGCCATGGCCCAGTCCTGGCGCTTTTGGTCGTAGCGGGCGCGTTCTGCTCCGGGATTCTCGGCCATCACTCACCTCACGATTGCATTGCGGAGTACATGTTCATGGCCCCACCGGCAGCGTTGAGCCCGGGGCCGATCAGGGACGGTCCGACCGGTCCTGCCGGGGACTTGGCGGTGGCGGTGGTCTGGAGCTGGCTCGGTGCCAGCCAGGCCTGGAAGAGCGAGGAGTAGGCATTCTGCAGGTTGCGGGCGGCCTCGGACTGCATGGCCTGGGCGTGAATGACCGCCTGCTGGGCGGCGGGCCCGAAGGCGCCGGCGCGGGCCTGAGCTTCGTTCTGGAGGGCCATGGAGGCCAGGGGGGAGACCGTGCTGCCGCCGCCGTAACCGGCCCGGGTGAGGCCCTCTTGCTGCTTCCTGCCGGCCTCGGAGAACTGGGTCTCGAGTTGATCCGAAGCCATGCCCTGGAGCACCTTGGCCCAGTCCTCGTTCATCTGACCGGAGTAGAAGTCGGTGACGGGCTGCATTTGGGAGGTGTACTGCATAGCGTTGGGGATGGCGAACCGCGCTGCCCCGCGCCACTTGTGGAAGGCGGAGGGGAGCCGGCCGACGCCGGCACCAAACTCACCCTCCCTCTTGGGGTCGAAGGTCAGGTTGCCGCCCATGCCGAAGGTGCCACGGCTCATGTCCTGGAAGTAGCCGCCGCCGCCCATTGGCTGGGTGGTGGCCTTGGGGCCGGCGGGCCCCTGCTGGCTCGCCTGGTTCTGTGGTGGGTTGGGGCCCAGGTTGGGTTGAACGTACTGTGCCATCTCAGACTCCCGTGTGGTCCTGCGGGCCCGTCAACGGGCCTTCTTCCTCGGCCTGCTCGCCCTGCTGAAACTGCTGCGGTACCCCCGCCGGGGGGATGAAACCCTCGCGGTAGAGGCAGACAAAGAATACCTTGACCTGCCCCCAGGCGTTGTTGTCGTACTGAAAGCGCGCGATGTTGTCGTCGGAATAGGTCAACCTCATCTGTCCCATGTTGGCGATGGTTGTTGCTTCCGGGTGAAGACTTCTCTCGCGCACCACCACGAAGCGGGTCGGCGTGAATCCGAGCCCGTGATTGATGGTGATGAGCTTGGTGGTACCGTCAACATCAGCCCAATCCAACTTGAACGACCTGGAGAAGTCCGGGCCCTGGCGGGCGTGGCCGATCAGGGTGCGGACGATGTCGGTGAGCTCGTTGACCCGGAACGACAGCTCTTCGACCGCCTTCTCTGGGTCGACCTGGACGGGGAGGTTGCCGGAGACTCCCCACTTATCCAGTTTGCCGAGCAGCTGGTCGAGTTCTCTCACGCCTGCCATGCCGCCCTCCGCTTGGGTTGCAGGGCGATCTCCATCTCGCGGATCTCCCAGGGGTTGTCGGGGAGGTCGTCGGAGACATCGATCTGGATCTTGCGCCCGCGCCCCATGATGGAGCCCACCCGGGGGTTGCTGAGCCCCATGTCGACCTCGCGAAATTCGTTGGCGGGGGCGTCATCGAGGGTCACGTCGACATCGACCTTGGAGCCGGTGTTTTCGACGGTGTCCATCTGGACGTACTGGAAGCGGTTGTTCTGGTTCTCGGAGCCCATGCGGTACTTGCCGCTCTGCCAGCGGGCGGAGATGGTGCCGAGGTACCAAGTCTCGCCCACGGTTGGGGTCGTTGAAAAAGCGGTCTCGAGGCGCACCCACTCGGTATCGCTCTCGATGATCCGGGACTCCTCGTCACCCAATCTGAGGGACACGCCGATGAGGCCGTCCCCGTCTGTGGGCAACGAGGCGTCCGAGACCAAGCGAACGTAGGTGGTGGAAGTGGCGGCGCCCGTTTGAAGTGTGCCCGACGTGGTTGTGAAACTGCCGCGGGCAGCGCCGTCGTTGTCGATGGGGTTGTCGGGAGAGTCATACTCCCAGAGCTGGCCAAGGTCGTCGGCGACGTAGAGGCGGTTCTCACCGGTATTCTCGTCCTCGATGACCTGGGCAAAGGCGCCCTTGTAGCCGGTGTCGACGGAGAAGCGCGTGCCGGGCTGAGGGTTGCCGGCCTGGTCGGTCTGGTTGCGATAGTCCCAGACGATGCAGGTGTCGTTGGGGCCGGCACCGGCGGCCGTGCGGCAGTAGAGGCGGTACTGATCGCTCCTGCGCCAATGCACGGCGCACCACTGCCGGTAGGTCGACTTGTTGAGGGTGGCCCAGGTGTCCTCGATCTTCTCGGAGAGATAGCGGAAGTTGACCGAGTCGGTGACCATGATGCCGCGCTCGGAGGCGAACACGGTACCGATGCCATCGATGGCGACGATGGTGTGGTGATTGACGCAGCCGACGTTCTTCCAGAGAGGCTGCACAACCACCGGCACGACCGTGGGATTGTTGGGACCGGCGTCCGCACCGTTATCGACGGCGAAGAACGTGGAGTCCTGCAGGAAGACCAGGGTTCGATTATGGATGGTGTGCAGCCCGGTGATCTCGTCGGAGCGACCTTCGGCGACGGTGACGGCGTAGTGGGGCGGCACGGCTTCGGGGCGTCCGGAGATAGACGGGAAGATGGTGGCGTTGGCGCCCTGGACGCCGGCCCAAATCACCCGGCTTCCGAGAGTCGCAGCGAACCGCACACCCTGCGGTGGGGGAAACCACAAGCCGCTTGGAATCTGGAAGCCGAGTTTCGCATCGGGTTTGGTGTCAACATAGAAGAGGGCGTCGCGGGCCACCTCGTCGACAAAGCGGAAGACCCCGCCGTTGGCGGTGGTGCGGTAGATCCTAGTCCGGATGGCGGCCTTGTCGTGGGAGCGGGGGAAGAGGCCGACGATGATCTCGGCGGCACCGTCTACCCCCGCGTCGTGCCCCACAACATCCGATTCTTCAGCCGTATAGACCATCTGCCGCGACGGCGCTGACTCGACCCCGGCCTCCGGGTCGAAGTAGGTGATGACGTAGATGTACTTGTCATCAATTTCAAACACCGTTGCAATGGTGTCGGTTCCTGTATTGGCTCCGGTCTGCCGGACCTCGAAGGTCCCGTCGCGGTCGTGCTCGAGCCAGCCGAGGTTGTCGCCCTGGATGAACTCGCCGAAGACCGGGGAGAGGCCGGCGTGGCTGACCTTGCCGCGCGAAATTCTTTGCGGCGGGCTCTCGCCGTCGCAGAGGTAGAGATAGTCGGAATACTGGAAGGCGTACGGCAGGGGGTTCTGCTGGTTGATCAGTCGGGCGGAGATTGGAATGAAGTATCGATCTCCCGACCCGTCAAGTACGACCTTACAAACAGAGCCTCCGGCGAGAGCGTAGAGCTCGCGTCCCTGGACTCCCTCTCGGGGAGTTCGAGTTCGAACCTCCCAGAAGCCAAGGATGGGGGACTTGGTGCGCCGGTGGATGGGTCCGGCCATTGAGCGCACTTGTGGATAGGGATGGATCCGTAGGTGATTCTGCAGGTGTCCTCGGTCCCAGAGGATGTTGTCTTTGCCTTCTTCCATGTTCCAGGAACTGAGGCAGCGGTCTCCATAGGCGGCGATTTCTTGTTCATTGGGCGGGCGATCCTTGAAGGTGTCGACTTCGGCGAGTGTGAGTAGTTTGTGCCAGATGGTCATGGAACCGATGCGTCCACGCAGGGTTTCCACGCCGCGGATCGCACATCCCGAACTGGGAGTTGCTTCCGTCTCGTCATTAAAAAAGGCCCACCAGCGGCGGTCGCCTGCGACTGCAGCGCCAAGATCGTCTTGAGCGCCAAAGAAGACGCCCGTGTGCCAGGTAGCGGGCGGACTTTCGAAGGTGAGTTGGCTATATCCGATCGACATCGGATAGCAGTACTTGCGGTCATCGTCGTCGTTGATGTTAGGGGTGGTGCTATCGGTACCGGTGTTCTGGCTCATGTCGGGCTTGTTGATGGCACCCAGGGCGGTGCTGGCCTCCTGGACCCCGTCGATGAAGATTTTGACCACGGTGTCGCCGACGTGGGAGATGATCACCGCCACCGAGTAGACCGTGTTCTCCAGCACCGGGAAGGTGGCGGTGGTGGTGGTGTTGAGGGCGGCGAGACCGTCGCGCATGGCCACGCGAATGCGCCAGGCGGTGTCGTAGAAGAGAAACACCTGGAGCAGGGCGCCCACCTCGTAATCTTGGGCTGGCGCACCCTGGCGGACGCGCGACAGGTTGAGAATGATGTGGTTATCGCCGCCGGCCGCCTCGAGCTCGGGGAACATCACCGTGAAGTGCAGGGACATCTCCTCGGGCCAGATCGGATCGGCGCTGGCGCCGCCGGCACCCCCGCCACCATCCTTCGGCCGCGAGACGTAGCGGTCACCATTGGGAATGCGGACGCCCCCACCGTAGTTCTGGAAGCGGCCGTGGACGTCCTCGTTGGCGATGGCATCGGCATACATCGACTCCTCGCCGCCCCCGGTACCACAGGGCACAATCTCCAGGCATTTTTCGCCGAGCGCTCCCGAGCCATCGGTCCAGATGGCGTCGGCGCCGGTCAGCCAGGCCTGATGCTCGTCCACCGTGCCATTCGAAAAGTAGCGGGGCGGGACGAACTGCGTCTCGGTCACATACTGCTGGCCGAACGAGAAGTAGAGATAGAGATCGGTATCGCCCGAGACGGTGCCGGCGACGTCATTCAACTCCTCATCGGGGATCTCGCGATCCAGGTACCAGGTATCGTCCCAGGTCGGCATGGTGATGGTGCCGGCCTTGAGGTAGAAGCGGAACTCCCCGACCACGCCGTTGAAACCTTGCTCTCCGGTCGAGCCGCCAATCGCTCCCGTGGTGCGCAGTAGCGACTTGCGGCCGATGACGATGGGGTAGAAGTTGCCGTCGTGGGTGCCGTTGAGAAAGAGGTTGGTGGCGGTCAGGGATTGGCTGCTCGAGGCCACCGAGCCGCCTTCCTGCCAGTAGTACGAGGTGATGGTCTCGGCGCTCTCATCGAAGATCCAGCCAACCCAGTGGCGCTTGCCCGGCGCAAACCAGGACTTGTTACCGCCGCCGTCATCGAAAAAGAAATCAGTGGCGGCAGCGGTTGGTGCGCCTGCCAGGAGGTCATCATCGGCGCCCTCATACAGCGTCAGGACGATCTTGAAGCGCATGTCACCGTAGAGAGTGGCGTAGCCCTGCTCGGGAATGATGCGGATGGCCCAGTTGCAGCCCGTGCCCCCGTCGCCCTTGGCCATGACGATGTGCGGCATCCAGTAGGAGAGCGCGTCGTTATGGTTCTCGGCGCGGGGGTTGAAGTCGTCGGACCAGAGGGTGAGATCGATGGCCCAGTCGGCATTGCCGTCCTGCGGGTCGAGGCGCAGATCCCCTATTCCACCCTCGGGCAGCACGATGAGCCCTTCGCGGGAGTTGTAGTTGTGCTCGCGGGAGGCATTGGCGCTGGGCTGGCGGGTATCGCGGTGATCGAGCCAGTACTGATCGCCCTGGACGTAAAGGGAGGAGCCGGGTGGCCCGCCCTTGTAGACGTTGTCGCCGTCACCGAGCAGCACATTGGCAAAGCCTTTGCGCTTGGCGATGGAGCCGCGGCGGTACTCGACATTTTGGGATACGACCGCTTCTCCGGGGCGCAGGTCTTCGACCGGGTCTCGGGTGTTGAGTCCGAGCCGGGCGCCGCGCACCTGGAGAATGCGGTTGATGGTCATGTGCCGAGGCGTGTCAGGGTCACGTTGGCGACCACCGTAGCATGATTGTTGGTGATGGTGATGTTGCCGGCTGCCGGGGCGACGAAGTAGAGCGGCATCGAAGAGAAGTCGTAGTGCATCAGGTTGGCCGAGCCGGGAAAGGCAAGGGTGATCGTGGTGGCGTTGGTGGCGCTCAGCATATAATACTCGTCGGCGACGATGGCGACCGTATCGGTGCCTCCGGCCGCCGCAATGCCGGTTGCAACATCCATGTTCTGACCGCGGATCTTGGCCACGAATCCCGTCCGGCCAAAACCATCATCGGCCCAATTACAATCTGATGGGCTGGGCATATTGATTTCCTATGAGTACACGTCGAAGAAGTCTTCGGCATCTTCCTGAGAAACGTAGTCCGGGTCGGAGAGGTTCATCTGGTCGAGGTGATTCAAGAGGTCCATCTTGCGCGTTGCGAACATGGAGCCCAGCGCCCCGGCCTCCTGGAGCGAGCCCTCTTTGTTGAGCATCATGATGGCGGCCCACATCCACAGCATGTCGTGGAACTCTTCGAGGTCGTCCTTGCCGATGCCGCCGGTGCCGGCGGTGCCCTGGAAAGGGACGTGGGTGTTGCTGGTCATGGCGGCCGGTTTGGAGATGTAGTAGATTTTGAGCGAGCTGGCGCGGGACTCGGCGGGCGCGGGGACCAGTTCGATCTGCTTCTGGCCGAGTTGCAGGTAGCCGCGCTCGAGGGGGGAGGCAAAGCGTTCGGGGCCGACGTAGGAGAAGCGCCCGGATTCGATTTCGTGGCGGTTTTCCTTGATGCGTGGGATGGTATAGGGCACCACGTCGCCGCTGGCCCCGGCCGGCAGAATGCGCTCGACGCGCTTGAGTTGGTAGCAATCCACCGGCAAGTTGATGACCGAGGTGTCCGCGACCTCGGAGAGCAACCCGGTCGTGCTAAAAAAAGATTGGAACTGGCGGCAGACTTCGCCGTGGACCATGTTCTGGCCCTGGTTGAGGTAGACGTCGACCTCGGCGGGCCCGGAGTTGTTCTGGGTGGCCGTCTGGCCGGTGTAGTTGTAGGCCTGATCGCGCAGTTCGCCTAGGTTCATGGTTTCAAGAACCTTTCGGGATGTCGGCCGGCACGCTCACCATCGGCTTCCAGCGGGTCAGGTCGGCCACGTCGATACGGCTTTTGGCATCACCGATGACGCCGTCGACAATGGCCTTGGTGCGCGCTTGCGAGCGGTGGTGGGCGGCCTCGCCCAGTTCGACCATCTTGTACATCCCCCACTCCGAGTTGTCCCAATCATACTGGCCCTTCTCGGCCGCGGCGATGGTGCGCAGGGTGGCCTCATCGGGTCGGCGGCGGTGATGCTTGATGGCCGCGGAGACCCCAACGCGCTCGGCCCACGAGATGTAGTGGACGACGGTGGGCACCGGGTGCTTGTAGGCCAGCGTGGCGCCGGGCCCCATGAGATGGCCGGTATCGAGGTTTCTCGCCTCCCAGCCCTCGCGGTAGATGCACCACAGGCCCTTGACGCGATCGAAGGCCAGATGCAGCCCGCGATCGATACGGTGCAGTGTGGCCTGAAAGTCCGCGAACTCGGTGGTGCGGACCAGTTGCTCTTCGGAATCCACGAAGGTGGTAGAGCCCGGGATCTCGGCGCGGCCGTACTTCGGACGCAGCCCGGTGAGATACTTGACCATTGCCTCCCCCTGGCAGGGGGGCCTTGCGGCCCCCCATACAGAAACCGCGTCAGATGACCGCGATCTCGTTATTGGTCACGTCGTCGATGCGGGAATGCGCGTTGCGCTCCTTCATCACGTAGTTGTAGAGAGCGAACTGCTCGGCCTGGTACTCGGTCTTGTTCTGTGGCGAGCGCCGCAGGATCTGCCCGTCATCCCACCACTGGTGCTTGGCCCAGAAGCGCAGGCAGTGCTGGTTCCAGGTCATACAGGCCACCTTGTCGGCGGGCCAGTAGCGGTTGGGAATGAGCTCGATGTCGCCGAACTGGGCGAACTGCTCAACCTTGGAGTTTTCGGAGAACCCCGTGCCAGAGCGGGCCGCGGTGACGTTGGTGTTGGTGGCCCGGCGGATGTTGGAGGTCCCGACCATGTACTCGAGGCGGGTACCGTAGCCGGCGATGCAGACATCGACCATGCCATTGGAAGAAATCTCGACCGCGTCGCAGGCTTGCTGCAGGAGCTTGTCGGAGATGGGACGCAGGGTGCCGGAGTTGCCGAAGACCGTGGCGGCCCAGGTTTGCTCGCCGGTCTGGGTGGAACCGTCGAAATCGAGGGGCGCGAGGATCTGCTGGAGACCGCCGGTGGCGGAGTTGTGGGCGCCGGAGTGCATGGGTGGGTCGCGGTCCGAGACGGCGCCGAGGATGCCCATCGGCTCAAAGGGCGTCTGCGCCGTTCTGGCGCCGGCATGGACGATGGGGTCGCCTGCAGCCGCGGTCGGAGTTGACGCGATGGTGCCGCCCGTGGTGATGTCCTCAACGGTCGTGAAGGACGTGGTGCCAACGGCGAAGGTGTTGACCGTCAGCAGGGTGCCGCCACCCGCGTTGTAGGTGTGCAGGACCGCGGCGGAGTCATTGTCGAGCTCGGTCCACACCTCGAGCGACTGGCCCTTGCGCAGCTTGCGTAGATCGGCGATGTCGTCGACGATAACGGTGTTGGTGGCCTCGGTGATTGAGGTGATCTTGGCCATGCACCCCGAGCCGTCACCGACCAGGCGGATCTCCATGAAGCGCTTGACGTCGTTGGAGAAGCCGTAGACCTCGGAGTTGAACCCTTCGAGGAAGGCACCGGGGTTGGTCTTCGACTGCATGATGAGGCGTACCGAGAGGGCGAGCGTACCCCACCACTCCTTCGGTGTGACCACCGAGTTCGTCCAGCTCTGGAATTCCGTAAGCGGAAGCTGGGAGGTCTCGGCCTGGAAGCGCATCGAGTTGGTGCCGTTGGTACGATGGACGGTGTAGAACTCCTGACCGTCGCCGGCATATTCTTTGGGGATTCTCCCCATGAGATCATCACGGCTGTTGAGGCCGTCATGCACGACATTGTCGTAGGTACGCTTGAGGAGCGCCCCGACGACGGTAGTGAGTGCTGCCACGTCTCCTGCTCGTTTCTGGCGACTCTTTTAACTTATGTTTGCTTGCAAAAACGCTCGGGCGTCCTGAAGCGCTGCTTTCTTGCCGTCCTCGGTCCACACGTTGGTCTTCTTTTTGGCGGCTGGCTGGCTGCGAACCTCGGTCTTGGGTCCGGATGCTGGCGGTGATCCGGTCTTCATGTTTTTCTTCTTCTGGGCCAGGGCCCGGAGTTCGGCGGGCATCAGCGCCCGGGTGATCTGTCGGTAGCGGTCGACCTCGCCGTTGATGGCCTCGCGGGCCAGCGCCGAGACGTTGGCCGGGGAGATGGTGTTGCCGCGGGCGATGAGGTTCTGGAGCACCGTGGTGCGCATGCCGTCGAAGAGCTCCGGGTGTTTGCGCAGGCCCGAGAGCTTCTTGTTCTGCAGGTGGGCATCGACGACGCGCTCGAGCTCGTTGACGGCATTGTTCTGGGAGACCTGGCCGAGGCCCTGCTTGACCTCGCCGAGTTCCCTCCGCAGGTTCTGAATTTCTTGTAAGGTGGGGTCTGGCCCTTCACCAAACTCGCTAGTGGGCGCTGCCGCGGGTGCCGGTTCGGGCATGGGCTGACCGTGGATGAGGGAGTAGACCATGCGCGTGGCATCCTGCGGGTTGTTGGTGGAGCGCATGATCTGCTCGATGGCCGGCCGGATGCTGGCATCGGTGCGCAGTTGGGCGAGTTCGGCCTCGCTGATCTTGGGGCCTGCAGCCTTTGGCTGTTCTTTTTGTTCCTCATCCAGAAGCGAGATCCAGTCGTCGACCTGAGTGTCGACGGCGGTCTGCTCCGGATCGCGGAGGGTGCTGCGATCGGCCTCCTCGTCGGTGGGCTGGACCTGGACCTGCTCACCCTCTTCGGTGACCATCTCGAGGCCCTGGTCGTCCATCTCATCGAGCGAGTCGGCCTCGGTCACGTCCTGCATGAATTGTTCTAAGTCTTCTTGCTTGAGTGTTTCTGTCGGCACTGCCATGGTTTCCCCCGTTTGTGCTGGTTAGGTGCTCCTGGACGCGGACCACATGCGGACGGTGGCGGCCATTCCGGTGATCACGGTGCCGTTTCCCAACTCAGAAAAGGCCGTGACAGAATCCTCGTGCTGGCCGGTGTCGGCGCCGGCGTTTGCGTCCGTATGAGCGCCACCGGCGCCGTTCAGGAACATCTGGATCTTCTGGTTGGTCTGGTCCCACGAAAACGACATCGGGTTGATGACGGCGGCTGAGTTGCCGTAAGTGAGGGAAAGAAAATCCATCATCTCGATGCGGCTGACACCACCGTTCATGACGTAGTTGCCGTTGGTGGCGGTTTGCAGGTTGATTGCAACTCCGCCGGTCGGGTAGGTGCTCCCAATGAACGTGATCACCGCATGAACGACGTGCCGGTCGGCGATTTTCATGTAGGCGGAATCGCCGAAGACCTGTGTAAACCCTACAGCCATCTCAAACTCCTTTCTGCCGGCTGGCCGACTTTACTGGTTGTGCGGGCTGGACCAGAAACGAAGGCGGAGCTGGAATGAGTCAAGGAGCACGGTGTTGGGCAAATCGGCGGGCACCCCGGCCCCGAGTGTGTTCATCCAGACCTTGAGCTTCTGGGT
>Ga0255047_10001021_pt1 | contig 21343 bp, 16 predicted proteins | sample JV7_2_1_MG_FD_183640 | JGI IMG/M metagenome (GOLD analysis project Ga0255047, IMG submission 183640) | Seawater microbial communities from Jervis Inlet, British Columbia, Canada - JV7_2_1 | ecosystem: Environmental > Aquatic > Marine > Inlet | place: Canada: British Columbia | collected 2016-10-06 | reverse complement strand
CGTATTGGCCGCAAGACTGGCCATCTTGCTCGCGAGGATCGCTGCGGGACGCTGCTCGGCCGGAATATCCGCATATGCCTGCGTGTATCTGGGAACACTCACCTGACCGCTGCGATGTGGGCGCCCCAGGACCTGCATGTGATCGTCGATGTTCTGCTCCGCCTGCGCAACGAACATATGACGCTTTTTGTGGTTCTTATAAGACTTGTCGGTATGAAGTGAGATACCGGTTGCAGCCGACCGGTTCATAATGAGCGCGTGGACTTCGTCTTCCTCGCCGTCCCGGTTGCGATATTTTTCAACGGTCATGATCCGGCCACCAGCGGACCTCTCCGTACCGCTGCGTGATCCGAGTTTCGCCTTGTTGGTGCCGCTGTAGACCATGCGGAGATTGCGCCCCGTGATCTCACCTACGTTGAGCCCGGCGTCCTCTAAACGGTAGCGAAGCCAGTCGATCGGCGACACCGGTAGATGGTCAACGTTCAGCGTGTTGATGGCATCCTGTGCCGCCGTGTACATTTCAGAAAATTCGCCCGGCAGGTCAGCAACCGGGAAGAACTCGTAGAAGGGGTTGCCACCACCGGGCGGCGTGGTCTTCACACGCAGAGCATTGCGCAGATAGCGCCGGTTCAGGTCGCGGAACGACAGATCGATGCTGTCACCCTCTTCAAGGCTGTGCTCTGTGGCATATTCCCTGATGAACGATTCCATCGTGTTGGCAAGCGTGATGATCGGCTTCTCGCCGGCCTTGTACGACGCGATAATCTGATCGGCGAGGGAGTTCGTTTTGATCGACAACAGCATCTGGCCGATGATGTTGTGCATCACCCCGGAGAAATTCGTGACACTCGACGCTGCCCTATCGGCTGACTCGACGTTGATGCCGCCGCTTGCCGCCATGGCCAGATTGTCAATCCAGTTCTGGAACGCCGGAGATTCCTTGAACGCCCTATCAAACTGATAGGTCTTGGAAACGGCGTCCGAAAACTGCTCATACGCCTTGTCGTCGATTTCGACCGGGAGCACATCGTAGTCGACGCCCTTGAAGGACCGCTCGCGCCTGATGTACTGACCGGACTCCGCAAGCATGGACGCAACGACCTGCTGCATCGCCACGCCGCCCTTCTGCACCAACTCGGGAAGCTGGGACGGGTCGTCGACACCCTTGCCCATGTCTGTACCCGCGTACAGGACCATGGTCTCGGGACGCTTGGCATAAGTGGCTGACGAGAAGATCGCCCCGCGTGTCAGGGGCAGTGTGTCGCGGAACCACGCCGCGGCGTTCAGTGTGCCCTCGATGTCTTTCGCCTCACCGGACGCCTTATGGCTTTCATCAAGGATGAACAGGGAATTCGGCGCCAGGCTGTGCAGCGTCTTACGGCGATCCGTGTTGCCGTCAGGATTCGCTCGCGACTTGGCTGCCGCCATCTGAGAATACGTCGTGAAGATCAGTTCGTAGGTCTTGCCGCGACCTGCTCCGTCATCGTTTCTCAGGGTTGCAAGCGCTGCATTGTGCTGCGTCTCCGAGAACGCCTGCATGAATTTACCGCGCTTCGGCGGCTTGCTCGCACCTTCTGCCTTGGCAACCTCTTTCTCTTCCATCCACTGGATAGCCTCGGTGTCCAGCGGGATGATCTTGGCGTAGTCGGTCATGAAAATCTTGGGCTTGTGGCCCAGGTAGTCCGCGATCTTGGTATCATCCAGATCGCGCATCATGTCGCCGTACAGGTTCGGCTTGTCGGTCACAAAGACCGGCGTGAAATTGTTCACCAGCGCATAGCGCAGCATGGCCGCGACGAATCTTCCTTTACCTATGCCGGTATTGTGATTGACGATCTGTTCAGCAACGTAATTTTCATGTCCGGGAACCCACAGGTCATAGAACTTGTCATGACGGACAAATTCTATTGACGATATGGACCGCCATCCGGTATTATCACCCAATGAAGGAAGAGGTTCATCGAGATCGCCGTGTCGCGGCAAATCGTGCCCGAGCAAAGTCTGTTGACCGTGAGCATCTGACGCGAGTGATAAATGAGGCGTCCCTTTCAATTGCTGAGACGGCCGCCCTGTTTGGAGTATCAATTCCAACAATTTCGCGTCGGATGCGACGATGGGGTCTGAAATCCGTGAAGGGTCGCGGGTCTCCAATGGAGAAGAACTGCTTTTGGCGCGGTGGCCGCTGTCTTGATGCTGATGGCTACGTTCTAGTGAAATGCCCAGAACATCCTCATGCGACAAAGGCCGGATATGTCCGTGAGCATCGCTTGGTGATGGAAGGCGTTCTCGGGCGCTATCTACTCCCAAAGGAAGTCGTTCATCACCGCGATAAGGATAGACAGAACAATCAGCCTGATAATCTGAAGGTATATGGCTCCAACGGGGATCATCTTCGGGACGAACTGACGGGCTGCCGTCCGAACTATACGCCGGAAGGTCTTCAGCGGATGAGAGAGAATGCCCAGCGCGTAAACCGTCGCCGAGCGATCGCCAGCCAGAAGGCGTTAAAAACCGATGCCCCTGCGTAACCGTGATCGAACGACCATCATCAAACGTGACCCGGTACAGATCAGCCTCACCCTTCACAAATGGCTTGCTACCCCATGCCGGCCGTAACCCTTCAGATGTAAGCGAAAGAACCGATATCGGCTCGCCTCTCGCTTCGAGTTCTTCAATAGCGGTCCACGTCTCGGTGGTTGGATCATAGATACGTGTTTCACCAGCAACGCACTGGTCGCCAATGATGAAGTGAGAGCCGTTTTCGTGGGCGTCGATCGCCAGCGCAACCGCGTCAACCTGCTCTGCGGCCAGCGCCTCGCGCATTGCCTCGACGCTCTCGTAGCCAATGGCTTGTGGAACCCATGTCTCGAATTCACCGCGGCGGCCCTCAAGGGACGCCAGAGATTCCTGCATCGACGTCGCCAAGTTGGACGGCGACTGCGTGCCCAGCGTAATTCCGCCAGCGCGCGGCTTGTAATCGACTTGGCCTTCCTCTTTCTTCCGGGCGTCTGCGGCCTCTTCCTGATTTTCCTTCTTGGCCCGCTCGCGTTCCTCGGCTGTCTTCACCTTGATGAAGTGATTTATCGAAGGCGCGTAGTAGACGAGCATTTCCTTGGTGAAGCCATATTTTGCTCTGAGCTCATGCACGAACAGTCGCATGGCCTCCCGGACGCTTAATCCAGCATCCGTGAAGTCGGACCACGCATCCTCGAAGTGCGGAAGCGCCCTGCGGTAATCTTCCTCGTCAAAAGCGAGGCCCGACCGCAGTTTGTTCCGATCGTTGAACAGTTCCCTCAGGCCCGCTGCGGCCTTCTTGACACCGCTGCCTGCGGCCCGGCCGGCCTCGCCCAGCGCCTCGCCACTGGTCTTAGGCGCAGGCTTGCTGCCCTGAAATTCCTCGTCGATGACATCGAGAAGATCGTTTACGTCAACAGGTTCATCACCAAATCCACTCCCGTCGCCGAGTTCCGGGGCTCCCACCCCCTCGCCATCAGGTCCGTCAACAGGCTGCTCTCCACCAGCAGGTCGTTGTCCTCGATCATCGTCATCGCGAACTGCTCCGGGGTCGTCAGTTCCTGGTTTGACCCCATCCCCATCCCGTGGTTGTCCAGTGCCGCCTCGATTTCCCGGGCCTGCGCCTCCCACTCTGGGTCCTCGTGTAGAAGAACCGCGAGGGCGTCCGCCACCTTTTGGCGACTCTCCACTATCGAGATTGTCGTAGGCATCGTCCAGTTTCCCTTTCAGTTCTTCCCACGCGTTGTAAATCTGCGGCAGTTCGGTCACGGGAAGCGGCCGGGATGATTTGCCGCGCCCCTCGATAACAATCACGTCGACGGGCCACGATGCCCCCTGCTTGGCATATAGGTCGCCGGCAACGGTGAAATGATCCGTGACGTTGTACTGATCGTACAACCGCCAATAGAATTCTCGCTTCGACTTGCTGTTGTAGGCTTTGCGGCGGTCCTGATCGGTGCCTTCCTTGACCGATCCGACCAGTAGAACCGCGCGCCCATTATCAACCATGCCCTGCAGCGCGTTGAACGCGATCGCATGATCAACCTGTGACGTCGACCAGTTGTCACCAACCTTGAACGTCTTGGCGCGACCACTATCGGTCTTGATGGTGCCGAACGGCGGGTTGACAATGACGACGTCGTGGTTCGGAACCGCCCACAGGCCCGGATCCGCGGCATCTTCGGTGGTAACCGTGAATCCTTGTGACCTGAGAGATTCGGCGCGAGCTTCGTTCAACTCATTGACGGTCGCGTTTTTCGTGCTGGCATCGAGCAAAAGTGCCCCGTTGCCGGCCGCAGGTTCGAGAACCTTTGTCTTGGATCCAATACCGGCCAGGCGAGAGGCCAGAAATGCCAACGGGACAGGCGTAGAATATGCCTGCTCGGCAACGCTTTCCGATGTGCGAGTGCCCAGCCGAGGCTGACGCTGGTACAGGTCCAGCAGCTTCCAGTAGGTGCGATCGTTGTCGCGTGTCTTGCGAATGATCCTGCGCGCCGCGAGAACAATCCCAACCTCGATATCTTCCTCGACCCGTTTTGCTTCCGGCGTGCCGGGCTTGGCGTCAAAGCCCTTTTCTCTGGCAAAGGCGCGTGCATCGGTGATGGAGTCGAAACTGTTGTCGCTGTCGACCAGATAGTCACGGATTGCCGCGGCCAGACTCGATTTGCGTTTTTTCTTGGGCTTTTCCTCACCCTCACGCTCTTTGACCTGCTGCTTGATCAGGTCGTCGGCAATCTGTTCCGGTGTCTTCGCGGACGGGCCAGCCGTGCTTTCGCCTTCCGGCTCACTGACAGGCGCTACTGGACCGGCTGTTGAACTCCCGGGAGCCTCTGGCCCGGCTGTGGACCCGCCCGGAGCTTCTGGCCCTGCTGTGCTTTCTCCTGGTTCACCCTCGCCTTTCGGCGTTGGCGTTTGATCCGTTTCGTCTTCTGTTGCTGTCTCTTCACCGAATTCCTCATCTATGATGCCTAGAAGTTCGTCGTCAGTCAGTTCTTCCTCTTCAGCGGATTGACTCGACTGGTCAGCGGGGATACCATCAATGACATGACTGTCACCCTTACTTGTCTCGGCTGCGGCGGCACTATCATCCGGTATCGGCACTTGGTTTTCCGAAAGAATTTCTGCAACCGGAAATGTCGGAACACGTACTATCGCACCAATTACTGCGCGCCGTACCGAGAGGTCATCATTGGTGGCAAGCGCCTCTTTGAACACCGTCACGTCATTCAAGAGAAGATCGGCAGATCGCTCCGCCGTGACGAGCATGTTCACCACATCAACGGGGATACTCGTGACAACCGCCTCGAAAATCTCCGGATCATCCAAGCGTCTGACCACGCTCGTCTCCACCACCGAGGACCGCGATGGGACATTCAAGAGGCTATCAATCTCGCCAATAAGGGTATCTCTCACGCCGAGATCGCTCGGCGCCTCAACCTCCCCCACACTACTGTCCACCACGCCCTCAAAAGGCGAGGTCTGCCCGGCTCCGGACGGCGAAGTGAGGGGTGGAATGTTCCCCTGGCCCTCTCCCTGCGGAAGTCCGGCCTCAGTTTCCGTGAAATCGGGCGGCGTTTGGGCAGGAGCCACAACACCATCAGCGCCGGGATCCACAAGCATAGTGGTTCCTGAAACGCCTTCAGCTTCGCCCGGTGCCGGGGCATCCGGATCTTCCTGCTGTTCAACCGGATTAGGGAAATCAATCCCCGGGCCCTCGGCTTCTGGTGGAGGCGGACCCGCTGGGGCGCCCGGTGGCGGTGTTTCGGCCCCGGGCGGTGTACCCGGTGGTGGAACTGTCTGATCGCCGCCAGGAGGCGGTGTCTGTCTGCTGCGGCCACCCCTTATGCGTGCCAGCTTGGTTACGATCTCCTTACCGGTCCCGACCAAGCCACCAACGCCTCCACCAAGGGCTGCAGACTCCGGCAAACCCTCGAACAGGTTCTGATCCGGGTTGTAGACTTCGCGGGCGATCAGGTTCTGCAGGAATTCCTGCCCGCCCTCCTGCACCCCCTCGAACGCAGCTATGCCGCCGATGCGTGCGATCGCGCTTGCAACCAATCTACGAGCAGCGGGCGGCAGAAAGCGGGTGAAAGACAGTTTGCCAAGCAATACGTCGATCGGCAGGACGTCCGTAGCGCCCGGACCGGAACCGTAGATAGATGCCAGGATCATCTGATCGTCGGTAAGGCCCTCTTTCCCTTGGGTTTGCAATTCGCGATCATAGGCAACCGCACGATCCGCGGCCTCACCGATACCAACGGTGGTGAACAAGCCACCAGCCGCCGCCGTTCCGGCCCGCGTAATGCCAAAGCCGGGGATCATGGCCAGTCCGACACCGCCCATAAAGGTTCCGAAACCTTCCGATAGAGCAACGGTGACAGAATCTTCCCACCCTTCGCCGACAGAAAGCGCTTTGTCTATTGCCCGGCCATACCTCTCGCCCTCTCGGAACAGTTCGCGATCACCAAGCGACTGCATTTCCGGCGTCGCATCGATGTCCTCGGCGGTCATCTTGCCGCTGAGAAGGTCACGAACTGTAACGCGCAGCACCATGCCCTTGATGCCGCGAATTTCACCGATACGCTTCTGGAAGTCCTCAAGGCTCGCTTCGTCCATTGTCGGAACGCGCATGAGGTCTTCGCGGTATTCCGCTATGTCACGCCGGTATGTTTCGCGTGGATCTATAGCGGCCAGCCCCTTGAGGCCGGTTTCCGCCACCATACGCCCGCCGCCGCGCAAGACGCCCTTAATCGCTTCGCCGGCATACCCTGTGTCTGATGGTCCCGGAGTCCGCGGAATATTGAAATCCAGATAGTCGTTAAGGCTCTCCGGCGCTGGTTCTGGCGCCTGTGGCGAGAAATCCAGATAATCGTCAAGAGATTCAACCGCCGTCGGAACCGCGTTGGATCTGATGCGCTGCGAGCCGAGTTGCGGCCCGCCCACGGAAAATCGCGGCAGGGAGCTCTGCGGTCGAATATCGAAGGGAGCGGCCATGACGCCTTACCTAAAGGATGATTTCCGGGGCTGGATTTTAGCTGGCTCGCCGTTCGGTGCGATGATGCGCGTTCCCACCGGCAGCGTCTTCACGATTTCCAGTGCTTCCTGCTCGCTCATGCCAGTGAAATCATGCTCCTGCGCTACGGAATCGCCAGGGTCCACCTGAACACCGGTATCCCCACTGAACGAACCTGGTACTTCGCTTGTTGGCGAAGATAGTGACTGATCAAAGCCGACGCCATCGGATGATGGTGCGAAGGCGTCTGCGGACGCTGCGTTGCCCTGCAACTGACTCCTAAATCGCTCGAAGTCGGTTTGCCATTCTTTCTTCTGTTGCGCGATCTGCTCAGGCGAATATTCGATTTCGTCGCCCATAGAATCGACGCGAGGATATAGTTCGTTGTGCCTCTCATTCGCTTGGCCCATCGCATACCGGTTATTTGTGTCGCTTTGCGCAACTGTGCGCTGCCCCTTACCCCTGCCCGCAACAGCCTCAATAGTGCGACCGGCGTCGACCGCCTGCTGCAGGACAAGGTCGCTGGGATTATTGAACCACCTCTCATACTGGTTCTGGTCAATCCAGCCTTTATCAAAGTAGTCCTGAACATCACTGTTCCATCCCTCCAAGCGTTGCGGAGAATTCTTCGGAAGGGCTAAAAGCGGGGCGGCTCTACGAGCCATATCATACAGGCGATCGTCATAAATATCCCGGTCAGCGCCACTTATGGACGCGCGGTGCTTCGCAATTGTGGACTCAATCGCCGTTCCTCGGGTCTGCTGGTAGTCTTCCAACTTGAACCGGTTCAGTTGCGACTGGTTCCGCTGATCTTCCAGCGCATAGGAATCACTGAGAATCTTCGCGGGATTGATCTGCGGTGCTCTTGCCTGAAGCGCTATTGTCTGTGGCATGGTGAGACCTTAATAAATGAACCCTTGGGACGCAGTCGCTGGATTGTACGACGACGGCAGCGACGAGGTGGCACCGAATGAACTCGGTGTTGGGCGGAACGCGCTGAGCGCTGACGTGAAGCCTTCAAGCCCCGTGCTCAACGCATTGTTCGACCCGACAATACCGCTTGCTGTAGCCTCGCCACCCGCCAGCGACAGATCGGCCAACTGACTGCCCGTATTCATATTGACGTTCGCGGTCTGGTTGGCGGCGTTGGTGCCAATGCCGGCGAGATTCAGCAGCGTCCTGACGTAGTTGCCGAAGTTCGACGAAGCCATGCCCTGCCCGTATTCGGTCAGTTCTCTCTGCATCGCACCAGATTGCAACATACCGCGCGAAGCCGCCGATGCTTCCCGGGCCCGGCGACCTTCATCAAATGCATAGGCGTAATCAGGCGACCGCTCGAACTGCGTCACAGCACCCTCGGAGAATGCCTCTCCACCCTCTGGATTGGCTTCCGTTGGCAATCCGTACAGTTGCGCCAAACTGGTTACAGCGCCGCGGCCAACATCGCGAAAGTCCTGTGTGTCCTCTCGCGTCTGATTGTACATCTGCAGGATGGTATCGCGCCCGGCCGCTGACGCATCTAACTGTGCCTGTGCCGCCCTGTCAGTCGCCGATGAAGTCAAAAACGCACCGCCAAGTGACGCAATGGCTCCTATTGCAACTTCAATTGGCAAATCAGCCTCCTACCTCATGCGCTGCGGCGCAAACTTTCATGCACCATAGGCATCCAGAAATCACCGTCACGCATTACGAGAAGAGCATTCCCGATATCGATCGTTGGCGGCGAGTATGACGTGATTGATATCTGCTGGTAGTCGGCCATGACAGCCCATCGGTTGTACATGATTACACCCTTTTCGATCTGACCGCCAAAGATCATTTCGATCGAGGCGCCCACATACCGATAGCTGGTGTCATCGTCCGGAACCCGCGGCGCAGCCGTATTGTGCCGTTCAAATTCTTCCTGAAGTTTCACGTGAAACCATTTTCCGCGATCGCGCAGCCCCGGAGCGCGCAGCATCCAGTCCTGAATGCGCAACGCATAAATGTCCGACGCGACAGGTTTTTCATCCACGATCCAACCGTGCGGATTCGTGAATTCCTTCTTGCCGCCGATAGCCGTGGCCAGCGCCTTTGTTTTCAGGGTTGCGCATCGTGCCATGATTTCAATGGCGTCCGTGCGCGTGAACACCCATTTCAGCGTTTCCTCGACGAAGTCGACCGCCCATTTTCCGCGGCCCTCCGGCAGGATATTGGTATGGACCTCGTAGAGGCCCGGCTGGTGCTGGATGAACAGTTCGCACCCATGCTCACCCACAAGGAGAACGTTGTCGTGGTTGGCGACAAGCAATGATAGATCAAGGTGGCCTTCAAGGTTTCCACGCACCCACGGGTAGATGGACTCGTGGTTGATGATCTCGTTGGCGCGGGTAGCTGAAAAGGATCGTTCCATCTTGACCTCAACTACCAATCTGGGAATGCGACAGAAGCCACCGGGTAGGTTGTGCCCGTAGACCTTGCCACGCCTTTCGTGATGCGAAATTCGTCAATCCACCCGGTGTAGGGCGTATTCCCTGCGGTGGTCGCTCCAATTGCCCATGTGCCTTGTGCAAACGAATATGATGTCGACCCCGTGGCGACTCTCGTGCCGTCAATGTAGAGGTTGAGATTGGAACCCGTCCGTGTAAACGCTACGGCATACCATATGTCTGCCGAGCGAGACCATGCGTAATCTATGTAATTGTCGACCCCATTCGCTCCAATTTGGATATTTGCCGAGTTAAGAATGATCGTAAGTACACCTCCGGTAGTGGTCCCTATGAGTCTCCTGTCACCAGTTCCGGGCGCCCCCTCACGCTGGCGCCACTCAATTGTGAAATCGCCGGGATAGGCAAACAGAGCATTACTTGCGTAACTGATATAGTCTCCGGTTCCGTCAAAAAGAGCAGATGCCCCGCCAAATACAGATTGGTCGGTGTCTACTTGCGCATCGCCGTTCACAGCCGATGGAGATATACCATTTGGCCCCGAGTCAGTGATCGTAGTGGACGCATCTGCTCCGTCCATATGCAATAAAATGCTTATGCTGGAATAGTCAGGGTCTTTCGGTAGAGAGGAGCTCCAAAGACCGGAAAGATTGTTCACCCGCAGCATCAGAGGTTGGCCTTTACCGCTGCTCGGAACTGAGTCGCAGTGATCTCAGACTTGCCCTCCAATACCCGCACGCGGTTCTCGTGCTTAAAGAGCAGTGTCCACTGCAGAGCGTCGATGCGATCAAGCTGCTGTTCCTTGGCGGCATCAATCTCAGCGTCAAGTTCCGCCTGCGTCTTGTCGCGAACCGTGAAGACACGACGAACCTTGACTTCCAGTATCTTGATCTCAGGGCCCTCAAGAACCTGAGTAGCGGGGTTGTGAGGTGGCTTTATTTCCTCAACCGGGCGAGCCAGAGGGAGGCCATCAGGAAACCGGACAATCCTGCCCGATGGGTCCGCCCGCTTGATCTCTTTATCGGTCAGTGTTCGCAGCGTGCGGAACTCAGTGACCTGAGTCTGCTTGCGGTTGAGAATACCGTATTCAGTCGTTGAAACTTCAACCATCTGCCTAGCTCTCCACGCCGTAGTTGGTGGTGTAGAAGAAAAGAACCGCGATCAATTCCGCGTCACCAGTTAGGTCGTCACTGCCAACGACCCTTGCAATTTGGGCGATAACAAGGTCGTTTGCAGCAGGGGTATTGCCTATCGTAACGGCAGTGCTTTCCCCGGAAACATGAAGATCGTTTTGAGCCAACCATGTGTCAGACGTTTCAACCTCAGTGCCAAGGTCTGTCGTATCCAAGGGGTCACTATCCGTAAATGCCCCGGCGCTCAGCCCCCACGCGACGGTCTCAGCCGCACCTCCGCCTGTATTGCTCCAAAAGTATCTCGCCGTGATGGTCCCAAGGTTCCAACTTGACGGGAACGGGACGTAGAACTGGACCGCCTCTTCAGTCGCGGTGTCGAAACCCCATCCCTTGATCTGGATATCTCCTCCCGTCGTCAACTCGCGATCAACCGCCGCCGCCCCGTTGGTCGTTCGCGCCCACATTGCTGCAGCCGGCACGGCGATTGCTTGCTTGCCGACTGCACTGGCGTTGGCAACAATTCTCCACCTACCGTTTGTCGCATCATAGAGAATGACCGCGTATCCATCGGGACCAATTTTGACGTCCCTGCCAAAGATAAAGCGGTTTGCGGCAGTAGAATTGGCGTCGGCATCCTTCAGGGTCACACTGTAGGTTGAAGATATGTTGGTAAGAAACAGGATGCGTCCGGTGGGTGTACCGCCAGGCGCGATACCCGTGATATCAGAGTCTGCCCCCGGACTGAGCCTGACAACCGAGGCCGTGGCGAGTGACGCTGGCTCGTAATCATCCTGCTGAGTAGAAAATGCCGCCGGGGATAAGACGCCAGCGAACTTGACACTGGCGGTCAGAAGGCCGGAGGCGTTGGTCCACACCGCCGCGGCGGCATTCCCCGTCGTCGTGCAAACGTAAAGAGCGTTGTTGGACGTATCGTAAACGACATCGGCAGGGACAGACCCAGGCGTAGCCTGCGTGCCGGCCACATTGCCGTTGGGGTCTCCGGCATAACCTTTGAACCTAGCCACACTTCTTGTAATCGGGTCATAGACCGGATCGAAGGTTCTGACAGTAACGGAGTCGGAATCCGCCAATACCACCTTGTAGATGATATCCGGATCGAGAAAAATGTCATCGGTGGTAGGAAATCCGTTGGCATCCAACGTGATCGGATTGGCAATCGGCGTCGTGATCGCCTGATCCGAATAGGGGGCACTCTTGGTCGAGGTACTGGTGATATAAAACGTCAGGGAGCCACCCGACAAAACGTCACCGTTTGCATCGAGATATTGCCCCGGCGTTAGCAGTGGCAATCGATTGGAGTCGAGCGAAGAGACCATTAGAGAGCCCTCATTTTATGACAACCCGCGCCGGCAAGGCGTCGGTCGCATCGCAATAAATGCCGATGTACGGGGTATCTGCCACCACATCACCAACTCCGGCTGCTGCTGTTGCGACGTAAACGGCCACTGCCGTCAGTTCGCCCAGAATCATCGTTACAGTGCCAGTTGATGTATTCGCGGCCACAAACGAGACGGGCAGAAGATGGGACCAACCACTCTGCCCCCAGGTTTTGTGCTGGATCGGCGTCAACGTTATCACATCGGTTCCGGTAGCGGTACAGGGTATGGTGACGAAGCCCGGAGCGACCCACGCCCACAAACGCTCAAGGGACAGTCGTGCCTCGAAACTGAACTGGCCCGTTTCCTTATCAACAATGCGTTCCCGGGCCGGGATTGGTGGTATTGGTTTGCCCCATGGCATTTGATTATGTTCCTGTGTACATGCCCGGCGCCCGCGCTGCGAGAATGACCCGCTTCACGGGATCCGACACCGTCAACTTGATGACGCGACTGTAGAAACTGCCAAGACGGTCCCAGCGGAGACAGATTCCGCCATATTTACCCGTCTCGCCCATGCTCTTCCATTTTTCCTGTTCTGAATATGTGTGGCCGCGCGTATCGGAAATCTGCAACATGATCTGCGGGTCGGACCCCTGACCTGTGTTGAGCCCAACCCCTTTGTCAATTTCGAGCTCGTAGAGTGGCATGAACATACGACGCCCGCGCGGATCATGAATTGGCGGATTGACAAGCACCATCGAAAAATTACTGCTAAATTCTGTGTAGACACTAGAACTCAGTGTCCCGATCTTGCCGCTGAGTTCATCGCCAATGAACGTTTTTCCATATGCCTCGAACGAGGTGTTACCGCGCCATCTTCTCGTTGCTCCTGAGTCTTCAAGGGATTCGCGCTCGTGCCACAATCCGGTTGCCAGATCGAGCGTCCAACAAGCATTTGCAGTCAGGAACTTGAGCGATATGAACTTGTGACCATTGAACGAGAACGTCGTGGATTCCGCATCAGCGCAAGTCGCATATGTCTGCCAGATCGACTCGATCGCGTGCGTACTGACACGCATTGGATTGATCCCGTTCAGGCGATAGTACACCTTGTCATCACCCAAAAAGAACGGGCTGTTATCAAACTGGGTGATTGACAGCGGAGCAATGCAGCCGAACGGGATGGTTGCCCCATCAACAATGCGAAATGGGAAGTCTGACGCTCCGGCATCAAACCACGGCTCGATTGTTTCTTCGCCAAAGATGAAAAGTCGATTGCCGTGATTCAAGACGCCAACCACGTAATCCGGATGGCTCTCGGCAGACGCGAAGTTAGTCGCGATGTAGTTCAATCCGTCCAGCAGTTCCGAATGGAAGAACTTGTTGGTGCCCGGCCAGTCGAAGACAAAATACGAATCCAGGAATTGAACCGTCTTTGCTCCGGGATTGAATGATGGGTCGGTGATCTGCTGCAGGCCGTTGGTGGTGTCATAGATGTAACCGAACACTCCATTTACGATGCAAATCTCCGATCCGTTCTGCGCAATCCCGACGCGCGACGTTCCCTCAATCCCGGCACCAACTTCCGTTGCTGTCCCTGTCGTCGTTACGGAGAACAACCGTGTATCCGACACCACGTACAGCGTACCCCCCATTTTAATGCCACCGCGCACCGGGCCATTCCCGCATGTCGTGAAGGTTTCAATCCCCGGTGACCCGAATATAGCAACCGGCGTTCGGGCGGACTTGGGCTGGCTCTCCGCATAACCATTGATCAGGCGCTCCGTCGATATTGGCGGGGCACCTGACGTATAACTCTGGATGGCGAGAGGAACCGGCATCTACTCGTATCCAGTCATATCGGGCGCAAACTGAACGTCTTCGACTTCCCGGTCATACCCGGTGACAAGACCAAGGTTCATCACGGCCATATCCGCGATCTGCCGGAATTTGTCGGTCGGGACGTCATATTCAGGCGCCATTGCAAGCGCCAGGTTCCACCACAGCGCTCCATACCATTCCTGCGGGAAGTCCGGATTGTTTCCTGCCGCGTCGAAGTCCTCGATCGGCCGATGGTAGGTGAAGCGAACGAGTTCATCCAAGTCCTCCGGCTCGTACCAGAGATTGAGATATCCGATGGATGCCTGTTGATCGTAAAAGAACTGGTTGACGACCCCGGTATCCTCTTTGGTCGTCAAATCCTGGTAGTCAATGCGGGCGATTGGCGTGATAAGAGACGAATCGCCGGTTTCGTAGTTGTATCTCCGGGCCGCGGTGATTTTCAGCGGCCTGACGATCTTGGTCGTGTATCCAAACACGTAGTTGCCACTGGCCGCGTCATCGTCGGTCGCATCTGCAATTGTGATCTGCGTGGAACTGTCAACGCTGGAAATCGTGGACCAGTGAAGTGACCCATCGTCCATGACGATGCCCACGTAGTCGCTCGCCGCCATATCTGCAGAACTGGTGACACTGAGCACCGTTTGCCCGGATGCCTCCGCGGCAGAAAGCGTTGTGGTCTGATAGTCATAGGTATCGGTGCAATGATCGCTTGACGTCGCACTGAGGGCATATCGTCCCTGGCTAACGGCAGGAAACAGCGTGGCTTCGTTGATCGTCCACACATGGTGACCGATTGCCGCCCAGCCCTTGACGATCGCGTTCAATTCCAGCGAGAAATCAACTTGCGTCTGATTATCCAGCGTGGCTCCTGCCGCAATCGCCTTGATCTTGACCGCGGCCTTCTTGATGATCTGGTCACGGGTGACTGCAAAGTCACTGGATCCGCTTGTGGCCATGTCTAAAGCCCTCCGCTGTCCGGATAAGTTGGTTCGGTGACGGCGCTTAGATCGACGACTGAACTGTTGTCTGCGACCGCCCCTAGAAGGGCAGCGTCAAGCCTGATCGAGGTTGCAGACGGGATAGAGAACAACGTTGTTCTAAATACATCGCCGCTCTTCAGGTACAGAACAACCGTATCGCCGGCAGTGAAACGAGACGATGTATCTACGCTGATTGTGGTATCGCCCGCAGAATGATCACCATCAACCGCAGTCATCAGTGGCCCGATGAAGGTTGCGGCCTCGCGCGGACGAGCGTTAGGCACTGACTGTTTGTCAGCCTTGCCTTTGACAAAATCTTGAGGGTGGCGCGGTTCTGCCTCATCCCGATGCACAATCAAACCATTCCATTGCTCAACGGAATCCTCGGCCCGCATTTTCAGGCCGGAGCGATCTGAGATCCGCCAAAAAGACCCCTGAATGTATCCTTTTGACCTTATCATGCCGATGCTTTCCACTTGGTCGACTTGCGGGTCGACGTGCCCCGTCTGGCGAGGTTTCGTCTGGCGCCCGTCAGCACACCGATACCGCTGACAAACAGCCACAGGGAATGTGGCTGGTTGACCGTGCCGCTCGGCAGCGGCATACCGGGATTGACCGTGGGCGAGCCAAATTCCATCGCTGCGTAGCGCTTTACTGCAGTGTCAACAGCCATTATGCTACGTGCCCCCAGCCCTTACCTGATCGAATTTGCTTGATTAGAGATCGATCAACGCCATATTTTTGGGCAAGACCGCGCGTTCCCGGCAACGTCCGCCTAATCTCTCTCACCGCTTTTTCAGTCAATTTTGCCATTGGATGGTTCTCGCCTAGTGGATGTACAAATAAACCCGTCCTTTGCGCGTGTTGTATGTTTTCGGACCTCGTGGCCCACTCTAGGTTTTCAACACAATTATCGGTCTTAACTCCGTTTTTGTGATTGACTTGCAGCCCTTCTGGACGGGGACAGATAAATGTCTCTGCGACCAACCCCGCAACAAAAACATATTTGCAATCCAGCTTGACCCTCAAGTAACCATGTTCGTTCATAGCCTTCGACAACAGCCTCCCGACCGGCCACCTAGATACAAGTTTATGCGAAGTCGCTCGGCGAACCTCACCAATATCCGACACCTCGTAATTGGGCTGATTAAATGCTGCTTTCCACATGCTCACCATCTCCTGTGATCGGGCCAATTACCTCTGTACGCCATTATGGGGATTATCACAACTCCCCCTACGGGCCCGACACAAGCTCTCCGCGAGTATGTGTTGTCGCATCATCGGTCACTGTCGATTTCTGATCAATCGTATCTCCCGCGTCATTGTAGAGGTCAAATTCGCTTGAGGTCTGTGTCTTCTTGTTCCGCGCCATCTTGTAGAGGTAGGCGATCTTGTTGGCGAGGTTCGTCGTTGCGGGCGGGTTGCCCTGTCCCGGCTCCGCATAGGTGTCCGTTGCCAAGGCGTCGACCACCTGCGCGTTGACCTGCGCCGTCGAGACGTCGTTGAGGGCGTTGATGGCGGCGAGAAGAGCATCAGTCGCCGCGATCACGAGGCTCTGGTCGGCTGGGTCGGTCGGTAGGTTCGTGGTCTTGGCATTGATGGCATCGATGTCGGCAGGAAGATTTGCCGCACCCAGTTCGGCCAACCGCGCCTCTGTTGCTACGCTCGCGAGGGCCGCACTGTCCGTGCCGCGCATCGAGGCGCCGCTGAGACCACCGACGGCCGCTGCGATGGTGTCGAGGATAAGGTCAAGCCTACCCCCGTTCACCAGGTCGCCCTGCAGTTCGTTGGTATCGTCGTAAACGGTCTCAACGCGGTCTCGGATCTCTTCCAGGGCGTCGGTTGCTGCGTTGAACGTCGCGCCAGCCATATCGGCGAGGTTGTCCGAGATTGTCGCACCACCACCTAGGTTGCTGGGGGTGCCCAAGTTGGTTTCTAGGTCATCAACATAGTTGTCAAGCGTTGTGCTGGTGTCTACGAGGATTGCCGCGATCTCGGAAGCCAGGAGACCCATCGTCCCGACGCCAGTGTGATCGACCTGTGCCTCGTCCCAGACCTTGTTAGCCACAGCGTCTGCAGTCAGCGACGAGCCCGCGAGAACACCATCGGGGAGAAGCGCGTAGGTGTGGGTGGCCACGGCCGCTGTGAACGTATCGAAGGACAAAGTGTTGGACGCCGCGTCGAAATCGACGACCCTGCGTGCCTGGCCGGCGAGCGTGCCGTTGGTGATCACCAGGATGGCGCCGTTCCAGTAGTTGTCCGCTTGCGTAAGCGCAGCATCAACGAGGGTCACTGCGGTTCCGCTGTCGGCAGTTCCCGTTGCGGAGACGAGTGCCCCGAGGTCAGCCGTACTGGTGTTGATGGTGTCAAGAATGGTGTCGAGGCGTCCAGCGTTCGTCCAGTCTGTCTGCAGTTCGCCGGTATCGGCAAGAATGGCAGCCTGATCGGTCCCGTTAACCGTGAGGTCCGTAACTGTAGCCCCGCTAGTGGAGTCAGCCACGCTGGCACTGATGCCATACAGGTTCACTGTAGCGGTGGTGGTGCCGGAGAGCGTAATCGGGCCAGTAATGCCAACGAACTGCACTGTCTCGGTGCCATTCATGGTGACGGTTAGCGATCGGCAGATACCCCTGATTTCAGCATCGCCGCCTGCCGTGGTGATTGTCGTGCCGCCGCCCGCAAGAACCTCATGCGAGAGAGTGCAGTCGCCATCAAGGGTGTAGGCCGCGCCGCCCTTCCAAGCGCGGTTGTTGATACCGGTCGTAGCTCCCAGACCGGAGAACACGAGATCAGGCGTGCCAGAGCCGGCGACAACGCTGTAGCAGTCATGAAATACATATTGCCCGGCGCTGCCAGCGGTAAATTGACCGTCACCAACCCCGATGCCGCAGTGATCAAGGTGGGCGGGGGGAATGGTAGCGGCACCTATCTCGCAGTGATCAAACACCGGCTGGGTCACGGTCGCAACACCGATGCCGGAGATCGAGGCGCCTGAGAACAGACAGCCCTCAATCGACTCACCGCTAAGGTCTACAGTAAAGTTCGCCCCGATGAATTCCAGTTTGTCACTGTTGGATGCCAGCACGAATGTGGTTCCTGGTACGCTGTGCAAAACCTTGATGTTAAGGTTCGACATCAACGTTCTAGCGGCTGCCAGCGTAGAGACCGGATTATCGGCCGTGCCATCGACGTAAGATTCCGTGTTGGTGTTTGACAAGGCTGTATCAATCCACACGGCGCCGCCAACATATCCGATGGTCGCCTGGCTTGAGACAGCGGACACAACGAGTTGATCAACGCTGAGATTGGATGGCGTGGTGGAGTCAGTTTCTATGCGAATGTAGACCTTGCCGACTTCGGCGGCTGTGCCGCTGGAATGCTTCAGGAATAGCGGCGCGTCGATCTGGACCGTGGCGGACCCGCCCGATCCCTCGATGGTGCCAATTGTCTCCCAGTCGGCTCCATCATGGTCGTAGACCTTGAGTATCATTTCATCGGCATTGCCGTCCACGTCGCCCGTAAAAGTTACAGCGGTGGCAATGCGCGAGCCACCGATGTCAAACCCATAAACGATGTCGATATCGTCGCCGACGTCGTCGATATTATGGACAGTGCCGTCGATGGCCTCGGTATTGGCGAACGTCGTTGCGCCCTGCACCGATCCGACGAAGGCCGCGCTACTGGGGTCAATCGCTCCGCCTGTGTTGTCTTCCGTCACCGGGAAGTTAATCGAGCCGCCCGACGAGGCACCCAAGTTCGAGACCTGCAGTCTTGATGCCGGGGCCGTGTCGTCGGTGTAGCCGGTGCCGTCGTACATAAGTTCCAGGTTGTCGGCTGCGGCGCCGTCGCGACTGATTTCATCCACGTTGACGTCGGGAACACCAGTCGTATTCGGCGTTGGTACAAGGCCACCAACCTGATAGGTGACATCAACCTCGGGAACACCGGTCACGTTTTGGGCTGGAATGGCTCCGTCTTTCCACTCGAAGACGTTAACGTCTGGTACTCCGGTAGTGTTGGGTGTAGGTACGGCTCCGCCCTGGACTTCCTTCAGGTCTGACTGGGCGTAGCCTTGGTCGTTGATAGAGCCACCAGTGCTGGGCACCATGATATAGCTCTCAGTAGTAACCGCATCAGCAGAAGCGGGGGCAAACGTGATGGTCGTTGTCCCTTCGTCATACCCTGTCACAGAAAACCGACGCTGAGCATTAGTTCCACTTACAAAGATAATATCGTAACCAACCCATTCACCGTAACCACTCAAACTCGCATCTACCATTGTAGTTGTAGAACCGCTGTCAGAACCGCCATACCAGCCGCCACGATCATACCGCCAATACCGACTGAACCCCTCAATAGATCGGTCGCTACCTCCCCAGTAAGTCACATCAACCTCGGGAACACCGGTCACGTTTTGGGCTGGAATGGCTCCGTCTTTCCACTCGAAGACGTTAACGTCTGGTACTCCGGTAGTGTTGGGTGTAGGTACGGCTCCGCCTTGGATTTCCTTGAGGTCTGATTGGGCGTAGCCGAGGTCGTTGAGGAGGGGGCCTGCCCAAGGGATGATGACATACACTTCGGTTGTGATAGCGTCAGGGAGAGCCGGGGTAAAAGTAAAGGTGTCAGACGCGGCATCGAAGTCAGTAACTATCCTCGCCCGGTTAATGTTAGTTCCCGAAACAAAGATTATCAGACCACCGTTCCAGTGGTCGTCTGCGTTAGTTCGGGCAGCATCAACCATTGTGGTAGTTGTACCACTGTCAGAAGTTCCAGCGACACCACCGGCCATCCAATAACTTAAATAGGTGGCTGCACCTGCTGAATCATTTATGCGCGTTACATCCACATTTGGTATGCCTGCGGTTCCAGCCGTCACAGCCGTATCCAGCCACTCCACCACGTTGACATCGGGAACGCCTGCCGTCGCTTCGGCCGCCCGTATCCAGAACTTGCCAATCGGCTCATTGACAGCCAGACCATCCACCGTCTCGTCGGGGTCTAGGAACACGTCATACACGGCACCGGCCGCGAAGAAGCCAGCGTCGGTATTATCCGACAGGTCCACGATCAGCATATGTGTGCCGGTGTGGCTGTCGAAGGGGGAAGTCATCGTGTAGCCAGATTCGGAGGTGCGCTCGGTGCCGGAACCATTCTTGTATATCTTGACGTCAGCAGCCTCTAGGGCGCTCGACGGGGCAGTTGGGACGCCCGCACCAGTGGTCGTGGTAAAGATGAAAGTCGCCGTCGCGAAATCATCTGGATACTCTACCAGACCATTATTGGCTGAGACCAATACCGACATAACTTACACCCTCACCCTTAAACCTACGCCTCTAGGTCAACCGCCGAGATAACGTTAGCCTGCATCCGCAGCGCCACAAACTCCGCTGTCAACGCAGCCAGTTCAGCCGTCACAGCATCTTCAAACGGGTCACCGCCGGCATAAGCCTGGATGGTTGCCACCACGTCTGCATACTCAGTCGGTAGGTCGTTGAGGATAGCTGCACTCTCAGACGCGATGTTCTGAGCTTTGCCGAGTCTGATACGCTCACGATTGATCACCACAGCGACTGCGTCGAGGGCGACTTTCACTTCACTTGGCGTAGCCATAATTCAATACTCCTTTATCTAGCTCTCCGCTGAACGTCTTTACACCGCGGCTCGCTGTACTTTTCGCTGTACCTTTCACCGCGGCGCCATTGAATCCAGTGACACGCCTCGTGAGCCAGCAGTTCCGCATTATGGGGATAGGCGGTATAAATCTTGCCATTTGAAATGGGCAAAAACACTGCCGCGCACTTGTATGATTTCAGGTAGCAGAAGGCGTCGACCGTTGATTGCCTGACCTCCACAACAGACGGATATGCCCCCTGTGGAACAGGGACGCCCATGAGAGAGGCCGCGAGTACGATTGCCGCCGCGATGTTCGGCATTACACATCCCTTCTCCACGGGGGTGGAAGAAGGCCACACAGGCCTTACTGTTTGACCTTCTTCACACCTAGCCGAAGCGTTTTACCAACTCGAGCGTGATCGTATAGGACGAGTTGGGCCCGAAATTCTCGGTAGACATGAGAATGTTGCCGGTTGCAGTTTCATCGGCCTTATTGGGCAGGCCGCCGATCTGGCGATAGTCGAGAAATCCGCTTCCATGACCATTCAGGATCAGGAATTCGAGATTGGTATTGGCATCCCACAGAAAGCGTACAATCCCCTCACCGAGGGTGTACGTGATTCGCTTGAGCCGCACCCGTTCAACGGGCTGGCCCAGCGCACTGACATCAACTTTGGTGATCAGGGTTTCCTGTTCGATTCCATCGGAGAGGCCAGTCAGGTGAATGACGGCGTTTCTAGGGCCGTCATTCAATACCTGTGATGTGGTGGCGATTGCCATCGGACGTTCCTCCTATTCGGGGACTTCCGTCCAATTGATCGTGATGTTGAGGTTCGACAGCGGCGCCGTGGGACCTGTGACCGCGATCAGAACGTCCGGTGGGATGATCAGAGAGCCGTCAAAGTCACGATACCAGTCCCAACCAGGGGCAGTGGTCGTTGCAGCCGTCGTGACGAGTTGATTCCAGCCAATCGCCATCAGC
>Ga0255047_10001020_pt1 | contig 21349 bp, 20 predicted proteins | sample JV7_2_1_MG_FD_183640 | JGI IMG/M metagenome (GOLD analysis project Ga0255047, IMG submission 183640) | Seawater microbial communities from Jervis Inlet, British Columbia, Canada - JV7_2_1 | ecosystem: Environmental > Aquatic > Marine > Inlet | place: Canada: British Columbia | collected 2016-10-06 | reverse complement strand
GAGACGTACGTCGCGTTTGCTGCCAGTGTGGCGTTCGTTGTCGCAGCGGGCTGATGCTGCCCACCGTTGACGATCTGTACAGAAGTACCGCTCATCTCCACTCTTTCCAAGTCGTGTGGATGATTATTGCGATGCCCCAGGCAAACACGGTGACCGACGTCATCAGCAGGAATATCTCGAATCGGGTCACCCGATGACCTCGAAGTGTAGTAGATCCTCGAAGGTGTTGTCGTTTGTTTCGAAGTCTCGGTCCCAATCTCCGCCCCATTTGAGTTTGACTCCACGCTCAGCAGCTACGCCCATTATGTAGCCAGCCAGGTAGCGGATCCTGTCGGTATCGTTGAAGTCCACGGGGTACGGTGCGACGTCGATCGCCTTGCTCGGGGAGTAGTTGTGCTTGGATTTCTTGGTCGTGCCGTTCTTGGTCGTCACTGGTTTACGGCCGAGCTCCGTGGTCCGCCCAATTGCGTACAGCTTGATCTGCTCTTCTGGTGATCGGTGCCCGTGTAAGACAGAGAAGTCAAACTCTCGTATTGCTGCCCGCATTACCTCCTGCAGGCGTGGGTCACAGGTTTCCAGGCGCCCAGCTGATCGTCGTCCAAAATTCGGCATCATCTAACCCCTGTCACTGCGTGCGGTGGACCCATCAGGCTCCGCGTTGTCTCTGCAATAGAATTCACTTCTCCGAGGGCACCATCAGTATCTAGACCGATCTTATTGGCACCACTGACAATCAGCACACCCAATATCAGCGTCCACAGACCAAGACTGATCGACTTGGTAACCGCGTTGTCCATCACCAGTTTCCCGTAGCCGGCCGCGGCACTGAACACGAAAGTCCAGAACGGCGACCGTTTATTGACCAACTCAGCGAGTCCTTGCACTGTAGCGGTTAATGCTGCGATGGCCTGCCCATTCTCCTGAGACTGGTTCTCTACGTTCTCCAGGCGGGCATTCATCCCGCTCAAGGCTTCTAGAATGCGTGCGATTTCTTCAGCGCTCATTATGCTGTCAACCTCTCGTAAAGATCAGTCTGCGCTAACTGGTGGATGTAGGATGCTTCTATACGCGCCCGGACATCAGAGATAGTTTCAGCAACCGACTTGCCTGATTTCAGTACAGACACGAGAGCCACCTTCCCATCTACTTTGTACAGGACAGGTTTGCGGCCGCCCTTGATGATGCCCTTGGCTTCCCATTGAGCCTTGATATCTGCCGCACTGTGCCCGTTAACCTCGCTTGCGCCATCCCACTGCGCCACGTCTAAACCTGCTGCATACGTGGCGCCTGCGGCATTGTGTGCGTCTACGTCTACCGCCGCGGCTATAGTCTCAGCTTCCGCACCTGTATGCGATAGCCTTAGATCGCCCGTAAGGCGTAATGCCTCTAGTCTCATATCCTCTGCTGTAACGGTCATGTGGTGCCTTCCTGTACTTCATCCATTACGTTAGCGCCGCCAGCGGCGGCAAGCCCTTTGGCAATGTAAAAAATGTTATTAACTGGGTCCACACTAGCGCAGCTATCAGCCTGTGAAGTATTGATCTCATTCAATGTGGCCCACGTCCGCGCAACCATGTCAAACCGGTAACTCTTTTTGTTGTCCCACGGCGATCCGTCGCCGTCGTTCCCGCCAAAAGCGTACAAATATTGGCCGTGCTGAACATAACCACACCGGTTCGCTCCAGGAACCATATTCCAGTCGGTGTCTGTGCTCCATGTGTCGGTGGCGTAGTCGTACATGTAACACGTTTGCCCTGCGGCGTTACCGCCTAACAACCAAACCTCATTCTCCCAATAACCAGCAGAACCCGCGAAGTCCGCAGTAGACAGCGCCACTAGTGCGTTGCTCGTTACAGGACTGACGTGAACCAATGATGGTGTACCGGTAGGGTCAACGCGCTGGAATAACGTCGTAGGCACAGACGCGGTAGTTGATCCACCTATACGAATAAATTCGTTACGCCCGGAATCGTAAGCCATTGCCATATAAACGGTGGTCTTACCTGCCTCAAATACATTTGACGTTTCTGTCCAGTTATCCGTATCGATGTTGTATACGTAGATGTTTCTAGTTGCCCCATCTACAGTATTTCGCCCGCCTGCGACCATCAGCTTATTGACGCCGCCCTCCTGGAAATAACCACCGGCACCCGCCGCAGATCCACCGGTAGGGACATCATTGCCAACATCTGCCCACGTATCCGTAGCAATGGTGTAAGTATCAAACTGGTTCCAGGCGGCAAGTGCGTCAAAACCACCGGCAACGTATAGCACACCATCACAGAAGAAACCTGCCGCACCTTTGGCTGGACCGTGCGCGGCTATACCTGTACCACCCTCAATCAGGTCATCCCACGTCGGGTTGAACGCAGCTATAGGATCTGCTGCTGCGGCCGCGGAAGACGCCCCAACTGTCGCGACAAACATCTACCGGTACCGACTCACGAAGATTCTGACATCTGCGTCCAATGAGGCCGATCCGTTCGTATCATTCGCGACAAGGCGAACGAAGTCGCCGAGGAACGCAGCCTTTGCTGGCTCCAGGGTATTCACCCGGTAGATTGATTTTGCTGTAGTCGTAATAGTCAGCGTCGTGTTGGTGTTGTCGTATACCGCTCCGAATAAACCCGTCGTCGGCGTCTGATCAGCATCGTCGCTGATGCCCTCGGCACTCTCGAAGTATATCGTCGTCGCGGAGAGGTTTGCATCTAGCTGCCGGATACCAGTGATCTCGCAACCACGAAGGTCCGCGATTCCAGAGACGCTCGTCGCTCCAGACATTTCGACGTCGATCCACGCTTTTACTGTGTTTTCCATCTTATTCTGCTCCTATTGTGAATGGTGTTCCCTGATGCGGTTGTATCGACATCCTGGATGGTTCTGATTCGGCCGCATATGCCTCTGTAGGCTCGTTGTAGGGGTTTACTTGCATTGCCGCAGCCTTACGCCCCACATTCTTGATTAGTGACGTTATAGCGGCTTCTGTGTAGTCTCCGACGTTGATCTCTCTGGATACTCGTGGGAGTTCCTTCGCAATGAGTCGGTACAATGGCGGCAGTATCACCCCCGACAGGGCATAGGCAATCAACGATTTCTCGCTGTCGATCGGGATAACTGCCCTGAACTTTCCTCCTCCAGGGGTCTGAGATAGCCGGTTCGCCCACTTCATTCGGTCCATAATGGCTGCCGCCTCAAACGCACGCTCTGATGCTCCGCTCTCCTTCAGCATTCCCCTGATCGTGGGATCCAGCTTCTCGTACTTGTTCTTGAATGAGCGGAATCCGCCGACTGACGCGTCATCCAGGATTTTGTACAGGATTGATTCCGAGACAACGTCCTTGACATCCTTCGAGCCAGTCTGCTCGGCAATTTTAACAATCGCCGATGCCAAATCTGGGTCCTTACTGACGTTGTTCAGCATCTTGTTCAAGTCGCCCGTCTTCACGTCGCCGACGTACGGGCCAACGCTGCGTAGCATTTCACGACCCTCTTTGTGTGCCGCCTTAGCTGATTCCCACGCTGCCCTATCAGGCACAAACCTGCCCTGAGCCTCCGTGATCGTGGCGTACATCATCTTGTTGAGCCTAGCGTCGGCGTCACGCTCCCCTCGTTTCTTAAGGTTCCCGGAAAGATTCTGCCCGATCTTTCGTCGGTACTCATCCAAGAGGAGCGGCATATTTACGCCCCCGTCTATCTGCTTCCGTAGACCTTTGTCAGTGATCTCGTCCACGCCTCGGCGACCTGATAGATACTCCCCAATCTCTCGAAGGTTGTTGAAGTCTGCCCGTGTCTTTGGCTTCGATGCCTGGACTGCCTTTGGCAGATTCAAGCGGCCGGCCAAATCGATATTCGATAGGCCAAGAGATTCCGTAAAATCCTCAACGCCGAAGTAGCCATCTGGATCAATACTCGATGGCCCGTCCAGAAGGATGTTCCCCGCGTCCACGCGTGCCTCAGGCACATCATTCGCTTTGTCAACGATCTCATCCCAGATGGTGTTCTCTTTCGTGAATACCTTGTTCTCGAAGTCGTCGACGATATTCTTCATCTTTGCGCCGAACCGCTCCGGCGTAAGAGCGTGCGCCCACTTGTCCTTGAGAACCCGGTAAAAGCTCGATCCGGTATTCTCCAAGTCGATCTTCATCTGGGCACCGCCGAAGGGTAGGTTCGCCAAAATACCCTCACCCTCCGCAAGCGCACGGCCAAAGGTGCCCCCAGCTTGTTGCGATGGCACCGTCTCCAACCCAGCCTCTCTGTAACCAGGCATCGCCTGACGCGAGATCTCGTCAATCTCGAATGGGTGCAGCTGGTGCCCCTGCTCCAAGACTGTGTCCATCGCTTCGTTGCGAGCCTTTCCTGATGGATCACCTCCTAAGTATTCGGCCAAATCCCTTGCCTTCTTGCCTGCAAGGTCCACGGCATCTCCGGCGTAGCTCTTTACACTCTCAACGCCTTCCTCGAATGTCTTCTTCACTGGTTCTGGGATGTATTTGCCAAGTTTGCCGAGTACCTTGCCGCCGACAATATCGGTTGACAAGTCAGTACCCGAGCTGATCACGGCATCCAGAGGGCCTTGCCCCTGGTACATATACCCGCCCACCCCTCCAGCGAATGCACCGACAGGGCCAGCGTAAGCGCCAGCGGCTTCGCCGATCAATGGTGCGTGCTCCTCCAGGAACGGCCGCTCCGCTGTCCTGATCGAATACTTCTTCTGCTCGTCAACAAGCCCCTGCAGGTATTCCTTGCGCTGCTCTGTCGACATATCCGCTGGATTGATCTTATCTGCCACTGCTCAGCTCCAATATCTGCAGAGGTGTCATTCCGAATCCCTTTGCTGCTTGCTCCGCGAGTGCTCGCTCCGCTGGGTCACCGCTGTTCAGTGCCTCAGTGATCACAGAAATATTCTGAGATGTCGGAGTCCTAGTGCCGGAACCGTAGTCTCCTCCTGGCCTCCTGCCACGGTACTCGGTATCTGCACCGACCATCCCGAACCCCTTGATAACACCAGGATCCAAGTCAATGCCAAACCTGTCCTCGTAAGACGGGACGAATGTATTATCTATCCAATCGTGGACACCTGCCTCCATTGACTTCGCATTCTTCAGGTACTCGTTTGCTAGACCCAAGAACGCTTCACGCTGAACCGGTTGCAGGAAACTGCCCTGTTTCGCCTTTTCGTATGCGTTCTGCATCCTATCGAACAGGCTGCCAAGCCCTGCCGCAGCCGCATACTCGGACTCCCGAACCACGGATTCGGGATCGAGCGCCTTCATAAACTTGAACACTGCTGCCAGATCCGCCGCGCCAGTGATATTCTCCTTCAGGTAGCCATCGGCATCCACATACCCTGCCGTCATATCCGCATACGCGTTCTGGACCTTCTGCGTGTACCCGGTGACTGCTCCGATCTCCTTACGGGTCTGGCGTTCTATCCCTTCGATGGTTTTTAGATCTGGGCCAGGTTCCGGTTCCCTGCCGAGGTAGCTCTGCAATACCTTCTGCTGCGCCCCATAGACCGATGGTTCCGCGCCATAGTAGCCGGTCTGAAATCCGAGGCTTGAATCCTCCGGGAGCTGTTGCCCCTGGAGGCGAGCAGCACCGCCTTGTGCGACGTCACGAGCCTGAGTACCAGCCTGTTCCTGCTCCCGTTGTTGCCCCTGCTCCTGGATGTACGCTTCCAATGGCAACCGAGCACCACTAGCTGCACGTTCCGCGATCGTATCGCCCTCCCCTAGAGACACTTTTCGAAAGAATCGGCCAAGCCTGTGCCCGAATCCCTCGGTACGGTCACCACGGATGTAGTCAGCAAGCGCCTGCGACTGCGGAATCGCCTGCTGGTCTGCCGGTGTTGCCGCATTGGGGCCTATAGGTGTTTCACGTGAAACATCAGCCAACGACTGGTCCGTGTATTGGATCTGAGGTGGCCCCGGCACCTGCGTCGTAGGCAGTGCCATTGGCGCCTGCTCAACGTAGTCCCCAAGCCCGCGCCTGCGTTCCTGCCGAATATCGTAGCGTGGCAAAGGCATCAGGCTACCGGTGGAATCGGCGGAGCCAATTTCCCAAATCCGGTCCCCGTAGACGCTGCTATCTGCCCAGCCTGGTCCAGGACTCCCTGACCACCTTGCCCTATCTGTTGCATCATCTGGTTCATATTCTGGATATTGCCTGTCTTGGCCCCATACTGTGCCCCGAGGTTACCGGCATTCTGCTGGTACTGATTCATCGCAGCAAGATAGTTCTTGTCCGCCTGCGTCTGGTTGAACTGGTTCTGCCCGCCGACGTTGAACATATTGGCCTGCTGCTGATTGCCTGCGTTGAACATATTGGCTTGTTGCTGGTTGCCGATGTTGGCTAGGTTGGCCTGCTGGATCTGCTGCTGGTTGAACATATCGCGCTGGTTCTGGGCTCCGACGTTGCCCTGGCTCACCCCAGTTCCCATCCCCATAATGTTCTGACCTGCTGCGCCTTGTGCCATCGCAAGGTTTTGCTGCGCCTGAGCATATTGGTTCTCGATTCCCGGCGCCATCGCCGTGGCTACCCTTCCAGCAGCCCTCTGACGGTCCTGTGTGCGTCCACCAGCCATATTGATGGCATCGGCCGCGTTCTGGTTCATAGAGGCGTAGGAGGCGTCCCTGACGTCTGCAGGACTATAGCCTCCGTATAGCTGCTCTGCCTGCCCACGGGCGTCACCAGCCCCGTACATATTCGCCTGAGCTGCTGCAGTCGGTGCAGTGGCCGCTCCGGTCGTCGCTGCATCCATTGAAGCCGCGCCCATCGTCCCGAATTCAGCAGGCGCGTTATACCCGGGCAAGTCTCCGCGGAGTCCCTCCATAGCCTGGACGTAGTCGCTGGCAACAGCCTTGCCCTGCCTTCGCCCCTTGATACCCGCGCCGATGTCGAATAATCCGCTTATGATTCCCATTGTTATCTCCTAGCTACCCAGGTAACACTGCCGAAGACCGAGTCCCCAGCACCTGTAAAATTTGTGTATGAACTGAACCGAACTCCACCTGAAGCAGTAATGAATGCCTCTGTCGAAATAATACTATTGCCGCTTGAATCAAAGCCCAACCCCACGAACGGGATGATACGCTTCGGTGTCAACGTGGCTGGCAACTCAATCGCAGTGGCATTCGTCGCTGACGTAGCAGAAGCGTGGAAATGCAATACGCAGTAGCCACTCTCCCCATAGTACGTCGCTTTAGAGTGATATATAGCGTCAGAGACTGACCAGCCATTCTGATAGAGATCGCTGAAAACATACTCTTGCGGACGTCTAAAGTCTGCATCCAACCTGTCCATCCTGAGAGTGACAGATTGGACTGCCGCGTCGATGTCCTCAGATAGACGCGTCATTTTCTGCGCCTAACGCTGATCAGATACTCCATCAGTTCGATCTCGCCGAGTGGCCCGATATCGTCACCGTACTGCCCGACGAGAGTCGCAGAGCCTCGGCTATTCTTGATCGGGAATCGGAACCGCTCCGTCTCATTCTGCTGATCACTCCAACGTGGCCTCGGTAAAGCGTGCCCGTGGATTCGCCTTCGGACTCCCCGATACCGTGTCGGCGACGGCTATATTCGTTACCGCTGCCATCCTCCAGGACTCGGTACTCCGTTACGTGCATCTCACGGGCGTTCACGGGGTAGCCCTTAGCGTTTACGCCACTGGGGATGATCGAGCCTGCGTGCAGCAGATTGGCCTTATTGTGGAGGTCGTCTGGACTGTTCAGGGTCCTGAGTGAATAATTGCCACTACCGTCCTTATATGCCACCAGCGCACGCTCAACTTCGCCGGAGCCTGTGAATGGTGCAATGAGCCCGCCGTGGTTGCTCTCCTCGAAGAGCCTATTCAGCGAATAGCACGTCCACGTGACAGTGCCGTCTGTCGTTGTGGCACCGCTCGCTGTTGCGAATGTGGGCGCCGAGGACGAGCTGGTACCTGCGGTGGTGCAAACTTGGACCTCGCTGTTGCCGGTGACCATATCGTCAACTGAGTACGCCGTCGATACCGCGTGCGTGCCTACGGTTCCGAGTCCCGGATCTACGGCCGCCAATGTCCCAGTCTGGTCTTGACCGCTGTTCTCACGCTTGGTCAGACACTCCCACTTCCCCTTCGCAAGGTTAAACACCCAGATCACGGGTTTGGTTGCCTGCGTATCGAGGCAGTACAACCTGTCGCGTATCGTCACAACGTGGCTGAATATCCCGCTGTAGTCCGCATCATCGATCACTGCTGTATCGATCGGCGTCACCGTGGCACCACGTAGCCTACTCATTCGGCCGTTCACGGCGTTATTGAAGTAGATGTTCTCCCGATCAAGACCGAAGTCCCACGCATACTGCGACCTGAGTCCCGCTCCGCGTCGCAACAGAGTGATCCCGTACCCAGGAGGACTGATGCCATCAGACGGAGCCTCCCCGCTGCCTGCCCAGAGGCTCTTTTCCTGCGACACGATGAACCTTCGATCTCCGAGCTGGATAACGCCAGTCGGTGGTCCGTCCTCGTCATAGCCCCAGTCGTCGTCGTAATTGTTGGCCGCGACGTAGCACGGGTCTTGGAGCTCGATCGTGCTTATCGTATTATTCGTGTCTGCCGGCCGACCTGTGTACCAGACACGCCTTCGCTCCTTCGGAGATAACTTACGTCGGATCCACCAGTTCTCCAACGTTCTCGGGACGCCACCATCGACATAGATCCGGGTCCAAGTCGAGCCATTGAATTCGACCCCCGTGATATTCACAGTGATCTTTGTGGCAGTGTCGAATAGGATCGGGTCAGAGACTGCAGCCTCATCGATAACCAACTGGGCTCCGGCGGTGATATTCTTTGCCGACAGGTCCGCAGCGATCTCGATGTAGAGGTTCGTGATATTCGAGGCAGAGACGTTGCTCGCGAGGCCAGTAAACAATTTCGTTGTCTCGAACTCGCGACCTTCTATGTACCCGAGTCTCTGGTCATACGTGAAGGGCATCCGACCCATTGCCCATTGTCCAGGGACAGCGAGCCTGTACTTCGCATTCTCCTGCGTATTCTCAAAGTCCTCAGTGGACAGCAGAGTGGCGTTCCCGATCGCAGAAACCCAGTAACCGCGCTCAGGGTACCCGCCGAATGTGAAGTCGTCGCTACGCCGGCTGATCTGCATATGTCCTGCAGTGCCATCGAAGGAGCCAGTGGAACCGTGCCAACCGTTGGCAGCAGTCATATTCGTGAGCCCAGTCCCTGTCAGGTTCGCAGCGGTCAGATCTGCACTGCCGACGTCGTACCAGTCGTGTGATGCAAAGAGCCCCTTACCTGCAACGCGGAAGAACCCAGCAGCATCGCCCCATACCGTGGACGAGGCATTCGAGCCCATAGTCTCCGACGTGTTCGTGATATTGGACTTGTGGATCATATAGATCGGCGTCTTGTCGCACATACTGACAAGGTAGTCACCGAACTCCAGCAGGTAGCCTTCACCGCTCTCGCCCCTGTAGGAAACAGCGGAGACGTTCGACACGTTCATCATTCCGCTCTTGTTCATCACAGCAAGTCGGTTCGACGTCCCCTGGTGCAATCCACTCCACGGAGCACCGATCCGTTCCTGGACATCGGTCTGAACAGCAGTGACCGCGGACTGAGCAGCGTCCTGCCCGACGAGAGACGTGTACGCGTTCGTGTGGGTACTCCACTTGTCCGACAGGTACTGGATGATGTACCGAGCGTCCCTGACCCCGATATCTGCCCTGGTCACAATCATCTCGCCCAGCTTCATATCCATCGAGTCCGAACCCGTGATCCGCCCGCCGACCGTGATCGTCGATAGGTTCGAGTTCGTGTCAGCGTCACCACCGACGACCATAGACTGGTCGTGTTCCCGCTCATTCAGGAATAGCTTTGCCGTCTCACCACCGACCGAGTCAATCGTACTATGCTCTTCGAAGTATGGTTTCCTGTTAAGGATCCCCATCGCAAACAATGACTCATTCGTGTAGTCATCGTTGATCTGTATCCCCGACGTCTCGTGTCTCTCAGTAGAGCACGATAGCCCCGGCTTGTACCCGTTTGCCGTCGTGTTGCTAGTCGTATGCTTGAACAGAACCACAGTCGCGTTGCTGCTGTCCCCGCAAACCAGTAGCGCATACGTGCCACTGCCATTATTCAGGTTCTTCGCGTTGTATACCGCGAATACTGATACCTCCCGGTTCACCAACGAATCCAATGGCCCAGCAGCGTTCCTGACGTGTGACATTCGGATCGTGGCCGAGTCAGTGAAGTCTCCGTATTTCAGCCCGCTGGGTGTATCTGAACCTTGCCCTGGACCTGTGTCACCTCCTGCCACAGTCAAGTCGTAGCCGTTGCCACTCTTGTCTGTCACCGCCGAGTATGCACTGGCAGCGAATGTGTAGTTGTCTGAATCGCTGAAATCCCACCAAGCGTACATCCTGCCGCCGAGGACAGCCTGAATATTTGCCTCAGTGAATGTGGAGAGCCCAGGGTACACGCTCGATACATTGCTCACAGTGTCAACGCTCGTGCCTTCCCAGCACGGCCGCATACGTGGCTCTTCTTCTTGGATTGCGCCTCGGATCCTAAACGCGGTATCGTCGTCCAAGCGGGCTGGAGATACGTCCTTACGCATCCCCTGGGCAGCGGTCTTGGCGACCAACTGCCGGCTCACGAAGTCACCGAGGAGCGGGACACACGTTCACCATATAGGTGCTCGCTCTGTGTCACCGCCTCATCTCGGGCATCCTCCCAGTCAGTACGATAGATTCCTGTACGTGTTTCGTCCGGCTCGCTCTTCATAAGCTCATACGTGACTTTGTACAGCAACGCATCGCGCCACCAAGACATCATCGGTATGTCTCCGCCAATAGTAGCGGCACCGCTCGTACCCGTTACGCTACTGCCACGATATGGCTCAGTCAGCGTTATTTCGTCTCCTGTCGCGTTACTCGACAGACCTGTGTACACCCTATCATCGGGTGCCAATATGCCGTTACCGGCCTTGAACGTGCTCGCAGTGACCACAGGCGACACATTCGAGACTACTGAGCTGACTACAGGCGTCGTGCTCACGTTCGTCCAACTTGCTGATGTGATTGCCGTCTCCGTCTGCCGAATAGTCGGCAGGGAAGCCCTAACAATCACCCTGATAGTGTTGCCACTTGCCGGCACCGGGTAGGTCCCAATGCCATCAGGGCGTAAATAGTTCCCGAGCACAAGTGCATCTTGCCAGTAGAGGAACGGATGACTCCAGATCCTCTGGTCGTAGCTGACGCGTGCCATCGGGATATCGTTGACCAAGATCTGCTCAACGGAGATAAAGTCAGAGGGCCACGGCTTAAGCTCCGTGGTCCCGTCTGACGTGTAAACATACTCTTCCATCCGCATCGGATACGCTCGGCCGATCTGCTTAAGCGTGCGGTTCAAAACCCGCGTAACTCGGCTGAGATCGTGGTGGCTATTCGCGTCGATAACGTCCTCGTCGAACGTGTCCGCGATATCCAGCAGGAGATCCGCTACTTCATAGTTGAGTAAACCCATTAGCCGCTCCTAGAACGGCCCAGTGATCTCGAACACAAGCGTTACGCTCCAATCCACATTCGTATTGGTGTTGTTGTCGCTTGCATCCACGGTAATGTAATGACCCTCCTCGAAGGATTCATTCGAGATATTCGCTGCCCCTAGGCTCTTCGCAGTGGCAATACCTCCGGTGACGCCGCTAGCAAACGTAATGTTCGCGCACGTAGTGCCACCGTTGTCACTAACCACCAATGAGATAGCCTCTCCCGGGTCGGTGTCAACCGTAGTTGCCACCTTCACGAGGTTGCAGTCCCAAGGGACATAGAGATGGGCCACGCCTCCGTCCAGCGTCGTTGAGACAGTTGTCCCTGACGCCACAGTCAACGTTGACCCACTAGACAGAACGATGTCCTTAGTCTGGAGGTTCAGGTTGCCGATGTTTTCGTGGAAACCAGTCATAGCAGCCTCCTAGTTTCGAACGAATCGGATACCGACGGCATAGTCGAGAGTCAACCCCGTTGCGCCGCCTGCCGTGGTCATCTCGACCTCGACCATTGAGCCCGCAGGGATTTCGGTATTCGAGAGGTTAGAAGATTCAACCTCAAGACCTACCGTCGCAGTGCCATTGTCAACAGTCGCAGTCGCTACAGCAGTGCCCGAGCCTGCTGCCGTGGTTCCCGACCGGTACTGAACTGCAATCACGCTGTCCGTAGACGACGTATTCGCGAACACTCCTGCACGGGTCTGAAACTGGGTGACGACACACGCCTCCGGGATGTACCATTGGGCCTTGATGCCCACGACGGTCCCGCTAGAAGCTGCACTCGACAGCAACCACTGGCTTGGACGCTTGTCAGCATCCAGCGTGTAGATCTTGCGGCCGCCTTCGGTCGCGTCTGATTTTGGATTTGCGCTCATTGTATTCTCCTATCCTGTGACGTTTTCAAGTTTGAACGAGTCACAAATACGAGGGTTCCCGAACGCGGCAACGTTCACCAACACATACCCAGTAGCGGCTACCGCGAGGGCACCATTCGGGAACAAGTTGAGGATGTTGTCGTTCTTGCGGAAACGCATCTCCGTGAAGCCCTGGAGCCACGAGAAACGCCACGAGTCGAAGTCCGTACCGATGAACGTGCCCGAAGGTACGTGCTCATCGACAAAGATGTAGCCACCGTTGTACCTCAGGGTGTTGTGGAAGCCTGAGAAGCCGATAGCTTTCCGCTCGGATTCGCTGATCGCGAACTCGTGCTTGCGTGTGGCTTCGGCAACGTGCCCGATGCCGTAACTGTCCGTGATGATGTGCTTGACCTTGCCGTTTGTGGCTTGCCAACCGCGGTCCAACTTGGTAAGCAGGAACTTGTTCGCTGCGCCATACCGACCCGTGTTGTACAGTTTGTCCCGTACAGTCGAGCTGGTATAGACAACGCTCTGGTCCATCACCTTGTTGAAGTAGATGTGCGTGTCGCTGCCGACAAGCTCAGAGTGGACGATAACGCGGATCTCGTTGCTGCCGGAGGCTGGGACCATTACGATCTCCCTACCGTCCGTCAAGCTCGAAGTGATATCGTTACCCACCGCAATGCCGACGTTACTCGACTCGGTACACGTGATGTCTGCCGTGACTGCGACCGTGGCACTGCCGACGCTGCTGCCGTCAATCGTGGTCCCGATCAGAGCAGGGAAGTACCGACGAGTCAGCTCCCCGTACGTGGCCGCTCCGTCCTCGGAGATGGCATTGAGCATACCGACAAAGTCGAGTCCCGTGCCGTCGCCGCGGATCAAGCTCCGTGCGATCTTGTACTTGTGGTCCTTCGAGGGAAGGCTGAGCTGGTTGTCCAGGTAGTTCAAGACCTGAGTCTTGCCGCCTGCTTCACGAGCTTCAATCTCGTCGATGACCGTTGGTGTGAAAACTTTGACCCAGTTCCAGGTCGCCATTTTGAAGTTGTTGGCGATGTCGTTGGCACCTGGCGTCCAAGTACTATTTGCTCCAAAGCCGTTGGTGAAAAATTGTGCGCGATCTACCGGGGTCGAGGCAATTGGTTCTTCCAGCCGAATGCCACCGTCAAGCGTTTCCGCCCGATTCATCACTGCATCGCAGTGTGGTGTGGCCTTGTAGCCGTGAAACCCCATCTTACGCTCGACAATACGACGATTCGCCGCACGCTCAAGTCTGTTCGAATGTTGTGACACTTTAAAGTCTCCTGTTGTCTACAGATAGTCGTCCTTCTCACTCAACCAAGCATCGATCTCGTCTTCAGAGGTCGATGCCTTACGACGTGCGGCCGTGTTACTGGCTCCACGAGGTCGCTCGGTGCGCGGTGGTGTGAGAGGCGCCGATGGTGGGACCGGCGTAGCTATAGGTTCTGGTTGTCCACCTGAAATATTCCCCCATATACCTTCGAACGTCGGCGCCGGAACGTAGTCAGGTGACGCTTGGTGCGCCTTAAGCCTGCCTTGGAATTCCTGCTGCATCTGTCCCCAGGTTTGGTCATCTATTCGATGGCCTACGAGGCTCGTCTCGACGTGGTTCCTGGCCTGAGCACTCGCGGTATCGAAAGCAAGCTGAGCCCTTTGTTGCTCAATGTGCTCCAATTGGCGATCGTTCTGGACCTGTTGCCCACGACTCTGGTCATATAGCCTGTTTTGGATCAGGCCGTCGAATGCAGGCTTCAACGCTTCTTCTACGTCCTTGCCTCCATATTTGGAGATAATGCTCCACGCAGTGCGAATCGGATCTGCCACGTTCTCCGCGATCCTCTCAACGAATGCGTCAGCCTGCGTATGTAGCTGCGTCTGCATCTCGTCGTACATCTGCACTTTGCTTCGCCCGTCCTCCAGGTACGGGTCACCACCTAGTTTCGACATAGTGTCCTTGAGCTGAGTCCGCTCTCGGTCGGTGGTACTACGCCGCCAATCACCCTCCTTGCGCGTGAACATATCCTTCTCAAGGTCGTCCCCGTATGCCAGTAGGGCATCCTCTGGGAGCTTGTGAAGGTCAAATACTCGCCTCCCGTCCTCTAACGTTCGACCATACTGGTTGAAGTCGTCGAGGCTGGGCGCAATGGGCTCTGGTGTGGCTGGGGCAGGGTCGCCTGCTGCTTCTGGGAGTGGTTCCGACTCAGGCTCGGGTGACGGGTCAGCGATTGGCTCGCTCTCGTCTCCGAGTATATCGTCGAAGGTGTCATTCTCCTCAAGGAAGCTGCTGATTTCGTCCTCAGCCGTTGTTTGTTCTTCTTGCACGATCTCTCCTAGTTGGGCTGGTTGCCCATTTGTGGCACAGGTGGACCCTGTGGGCCTTGTGCCGGTTGCTCTCCGGTAAACCATCCGACATCGGGTATCTCGCCGCTCTTGCCCATCTCAGCCAATGAGCCAAGGGCCTTGCCGCGGTTCCCAGTGTCTCCCTCTTTGTTGCTCGCGATATTACCAAGGGAATCGGCAAGCTCTTTGCCGGCCGCCTCTCGGTTCGCTGCTGCAACTGGATCACCCGCCTGAGCTGCAGCCTGTTGCGCTGCCTGCTCTGCTGCATCCAATATCTTCTTAATCTCATCACCGAACGGTATCTCGTATCGGTCGATCTCGAAGTCTCGTATCTGCTTTGGTTTCTGACTCATCCTGTCGATCAGTGCCTCGACGTAGGCTGCCTGCTCTTCGGGGTCCTCGGGCAGGTTGGCGCCTCGGCCGATTTGCACGTCGAAGTTCCACTCGAACTTGCCAAGTATCTGCGGCTTGAACTGCACCCACTGCTCGCCACCAGTGAACGTCTCACGCCGGTAGTTGCGCTCAGTGTCGTCGTACGTCACCAAGTAATGGACCCAGTTGGTTACCAGTTGCCTCAGTACTCGCTTGATCGTATCCTTGGGCAGGCCGAGTCGGTCGTGGCTACCCTTGGTGAGGTCCTTGATCAACTCCCCGGATGCGTCTCGCATACCCTGGACTGCCATACGTGGGTCGTACTGCCCAGTCAGCCACTCCACGAACTCGCGCATCACTCCGATGAGGGCAACGATCGACTGTGCCGTCTCGCCTGCAGACATCGTGTGTATGGCGTCGGTGATTGGCCCCTTGTAGGAGCTACGCAGGTAGTAGAGTTTTGCACGCCCGAATGGCTCACGCTCTTTCCTGAACGTGTTGCCGGCAGCAACGGCGTTCTCGCGTACCAGTGTCAGGCTGCCGTAGCTGGTGTCCTCCAACGCTGCCTTCCAGAACTGGTCCAGTGCCAAGCCCGGCTCCATTGCGATCTCAGCTAAGCCAGTCCCGTGGACCGTGCCATCGATCGGGAAGTAGGGCGCCCACTGGATCGGCATCTTCACGCCGTCCGGTAGCTTGTCCTCATCCCCTGAGTCGAGCACTACATCTGGCGTGAAGCATACCTGCCGCAGACCAGATGGGTATTTCTGTTGCTTGATCTTCGTGGTCAGCAGCCAATAGTCCGGTGTGTCGCCGCCCGATTCGTAGATAGGCTCTTCCGACCAGTCACGCTCGTCCAGTCGATACTGGTTCAGCTCGACAGCCGAGCCCACCTTGACAGGCTTCGACGTGATCGTCTCCTCAGACAAGTCGCGCATCCAGATCGTGTACACCCAGATCCTGGACTTCAGTACGTCGTGCTCATCCTGGAATACTCGCTTGATGTGGTATAGACCCGCCCGGCTCTTGCTAGATGTGCGGTCCTCGGCCTGCGGTTTCGCTAGGTGGCCCCACTCAGGATAGTCCTTGCGGATCTCTGCAATCGTCTTGCTGTAGCGGTAGCCACCCCAGGTGATGTCCTCCTGCCCGTGTGCGTACTCGTCGCAGAAGGCATCTCGTGGGTGGATGGTGAAGCTCTTTGGTGCCCCCGCAAAGGAGTCGCATATCACCGACTCGCCGAGTGTTACCATCGATCGAGCCATCTTCTCAGTGTCCAGCCCGAGCCCCTCCTTCTCACGGTGGAATTCGATCGCCGGGTTGATCATCTGCTGCGCGATCTCGGGCAGGTTCTCGCCCTCCAGGCCATTGTCCTGGATCGCCTGCATCATCGCTTGGGAGTTGGGATCTTCAGGCTTCAGGTACTGCTTGCGGTGGCCCTCGACGCCCACGTTAGGCTTGAAGTTCTGGTCGAGGATCTTCGGGACCGCCGTCTCGACGATCATCTGGATCAGATCAAACTTCGGGAAGTACTGCTCGCCGACCTTGAATTGCCACTTTGAGTTGGGCGATGTCCAGTGATCCTTGCGATACAGGATCTTCTCGATCCTGTCCCACTGCGCGACACGGTCCTGCCGCGTCTCTGCCATCTCACTGTCCTTGATCTTGGCCCAGCACTCGACAGCCAGGTCACGGAGTGCCTTCGGCTGCTGATCCGGCCGCTTGGAATCTTCACGTTCCAGATCTTCGAACTTCAAGCGATGTACCGAGCCTTGCTATGCTCGCCAATGCCGCGGTCTGCCAGTCGATTGAAGTGGTCATACACCCGCTGTACGTCGCCCTTGCTGCGTACCTTCGGGAATTCGCCGTTGATTTTACCGAGTTGAGTGAATCTGCCGTGGAACTCTGGGCCACGTTCGATATTGACGTTCTCCCAGTCCAGGCAGCGGCCGAAGCCGTTGAAGTGCTGCTGATCTCGATAGAGATCTTCCCCGCACTTGAGACACGCGTCGTGCGGCACCTCTGCGAGGTCGTTCATATGGTTGCAGGACTGGCAAAACTTGTACCGGGTTCGAGACACGTGGCATTATCCTCATCGTGCTCTACCGGTACAGTGATTATACCATACCGACCTCGTCGTTGTCGTGATAGCCGTGCATCTGTCGCCAGATCTCCTTGTCGATCGGATCCTTGGGCTCCGGGACGTAGTCACTCACGTGGTTGGGGTTGTACTCACAGATCTCGCAGAAGTACGCAAGGGCGTCTGGTCCGTCGTCGGGCATATCACCGTCTGGGTTGTACGCTACCAAGTCATTGACTAGCCACTGCTCCTGCGGGCTACGGAAGTGGATCCTCGGCAAGTGAGTTCTGATATCCCTGATCCTTGCCGGTTTCTGACGACCTGCGTGCTTCAGCTCATACAGCTCAAACCAGAAGTTCCTGATCCTCATCTCCTGGTCGAACGTCGTGAACGCCATCTTGTGCGCCTCGATATGTAACGTGTTCAGCCCGATGATGCTGCGCCAATGGATCATCTCGTCGAAGATCTGGTCCACGAGCTCCCGCGGTTCCATCCTCTTGCGCCAACTATGCACGATGTACACGTCCTGCGACTCTGTGACCACTCCGATGACTAACGCTGTCCAGTCTCTCCGCTCTCCGCTGCTGTACGCTGCGTCACACGTGGCAAACGGTGTACCCTTCGGGATATCGCCTCGCATCTCCCAGCGGTGCATCTCAGCTTCCTCGAATAGTCCGCCACTCGCTCGCACCTTCCAGTTCCCACCGAGTAGCCTGGCTCTCTCGACCGGAGGCAGAGCCTCCAAGAAGCCCAGATAGTCTGGATCCTTCTTCAACAGGATAGGATTGTCGTGGATACTTGATGGGATGAACGTCAGGCTCTTAGGCTTTGGATCCTCCACAACGTCCTTGTACTGCTCGATCAGCTCTTCAGCGGTATCAGCCCATTCCATCGTCCCTGAAACGCGCAGGAAGAAGCGCAGGAGGCCACTGCGGCCCTTCATAGGGAATCCATCGTCATCTATCCACCAGTCGATCAGCTTGGCGACGAAGGAGTCTGGGTCTGGGTTACACGTTCCGCGGAATCTGCCTCTCACTCCAGCCATAGAGCGTAGTCTCGACGTGAGGTACCAGAACTGCAGCTCTTTGAAGTGGGTCATCTCGTCGAAGGCGATGTACGGTACCTGTGCTCCTTGCCACGCAGTGTGAGAGTCCGGGTTCTGCAAGTGCGCCATCTGGATGCGGGTATTCATTGACGGCCAGACCCAACTGAGTCTCCCAGGCTTAGGCACACCACCCAATCCAGGAAACATCTCGTTCGATTCGTCCCACAATGCGCCAGGCTCTTCGATTTCCTTCAGCGTACGTCGGAAGATCGCTGCTCGGAATCCCTTGACTCGCATAGCTGACTGCGCGGGTTGTGCTAATATCGACCACGATTTCCCGCCTCCCGCTTGACCGCCGAAGATCAGGAAGTCTGCACGACTCCGAAAGAACTCGGTCTGTGGTCCAGCTTGGCACGTGATTATCTCTGCGCCTTTATGGGTCTTCGGTTTCTTCGTCGTGCTCATAGACGGATCCATCATCAGGGAGTAGTAGGCATCTGGCTGTTATTTCGATTGGCCCGCCATCAGGCCCCATATGCGTATTGGTTGACTTCGGGCTGTAGTCTGGGTCCTTGCGTTCGAGGTGCCACTTAGCGTCGGCCGAGTTCCCCTCAGAGATGCTTGCGTGCAGGGTTTTCTTGCTCAACATCTCGGTCGATTGCTTTAATGTCTCTTTTCGTACCCGGTATTCTGGGTTCTTCTCGCAATACCGCTCCAGCGTTGACGATCCAATGTTTGCGTGGAAGCTAGCTTGGATGTCTGTATACCCCCACAGGAATGCCTCTTCCAGCAAGGCTATCGTATCGGGCGTCATTTTTGTTGGTCTACCCACTAATTCTGGCTACCTTTGCCTAGATTATGCTCTGTATCCATTATACCTGATTTCGGGCGGAATCCATCTTTTGACCGCTTAAGGCACAGGGAAGGATCTCTTTGTACTCGTCTGGAGTTATCCGGCACCTTTTATTCTACAGTGGGCCAGCACTGCGGCAACGTTTTAATGCCCGCTACGGCTACCCCATTAATCGCGCTCGGGTCGGCGCACTTCTATGCCTTAAGCCGGTTTCATTACCCCGGTCACGGGCTATCGACAAGTATCTGTACGGGTACAGTATAACAAAAAAAGGTCCGGGGCGTCGAAACCCCGGACCCTGTACAACTACTCGTCGTGCGCTGACGCGCTTGGACGGTATTAGTTTATCACACCTTGCGATGGAACCTATTCTGATACCTGGAATGGGCTGTCGGGTTTATATGCTTCGTCGCGCAAATCAACGATCTCGGACACATAGTCTGGTTGGTTCTGTGAACGCTGCACTGTCATTATCCCGTCATACCCGTCTGCCTTGATAGCTTCAGATAGCGCGTGCCCCGTCTTGCCGTCATACCGCTTAGGCAATACCTGCTTCCAATTGTCCGCGTCCTGGTATGAGCCACTACCCCAATCAATGACTAATGGATTATCAAAAGAGATCTCTCCATATTCATAATTGCCACCCATAGCAAAGGATGATTCCGGGACTGATGTGATGTATTTTCCCGCAGGCTCAGTACTCTGCGCATACAAGTCATTCGGATGAACAGGCGACTTCTCTAAATTGTGTGCGTAGGTAAAACGTACCGGTTGCCCCGTCGCCACGTCGGTGGCTGCAAGTTCTTTATTTATAGTCTTTGCCGCCTTAACCCCGTCGCGCTCTAGGATGGTGGCTAACTTCTCATCAAACAAAACATAGTTGCGGGTGCCTTCGCCTGCTGCTCGGCTGCCACCGTCGTAGTATTTGATTCCGGGGATGCCCCACCCCTTTAATGCGTCCGCTGCTGCCTTGCTTGAAGTTTGTCCAGGGCCACGCAACGCTTCATTCAACTGCCCGCCTGTCGACTGTTCTGATAACCCTAACCGAGACAGCACAATCTCAGGGTCGCCGATTTTCTTATCTATCGCATCAATTACGTGTTGCTGCTCGCTCAGCGGCGCGTCCCAGTCGAGCATATTGTCGATGTGTTCGTCGGGGATGTCTACTTTGTAGAGGCCGCCCTCTGGCTTTATTGTCCTATACTGTTCTGCCCTTTTAAGCCCAGATATCAGTCCATCGACTTCCCACGACTCCATATCTGCCATCTCGTCGCGGTTGCGCTCTAAAAACTTACGATAATCCACCGCGCTGTCACCTTGGTCGAGACCTTCAAGGACACGACGAGTTAATACGTGTGCCTGGTTGCTCGTCGCGTGAGTATCTGAGCGGATCGCGTGGTTTATGTCATTGTAAAGGCTTGAAGCTGTGGACCCAACGCCGTCCTTCTCGTAGATAGTGGCACGGCCCTCTAACTCGTTTTTGTAGTATTTCGCTGTCCCAAGGTCATCAGCAAAGTACAGCCCGTGCCCGTAAGCCTGCGCGCCTTCACCTGTCCCTATCTGCGATGACCTGAACCTGCCTAGGGGTGCTCCAGCTTCGGCCGCGAATTTGTGCGGGCTGCCGTGGAACACCTTCGCCATCCCGCCAAGCATCCCCATACCAGTAGGCTCGAAGTTCTCCCCAACACCCTCGGCAAACTCATAGCCCTTGCGTGCCAGCTCAAACTCAGGCGTACCTGTACCATACAACTCAGCCTGTTCAGCCTCATCCCTCGCTCTGCGTTCGTCTCTTGCCTGTTCTGCCATCGCAAAGGGTGATAATGCTACTCCCGCCGCCTGCTGCAATGGCTCAGGCACCTCGGGCATACGTGTGCCACCGTCGGTGATCCAGTCCAGTCCTACCTGCCCGGGAGATCTGAACGGACTCGGCGCGAAGTTTGCACCCTCGAAATCTGGTTGTGTAGTCGATTGTGTCGGCTGAGAATACTCAAATGGGCCAGAATTGGCCTTCAGGGCCTTCTGATTCTCGTGCTTGACTTGGTCGCTCTCCAGCTTGTGGGCCTGCTTCTGCTGGTCGCCCTGCAGCCGGAACACGTGTTTCTGCTGCTCGATCTGGTCCTCCCGCGCCTCCAAGCGACGTCGGTTCTGGTCCTCTCTCATCTGGAACGGGCTCAGGTTCGACAAATTGGTTCACCAAGTGTGCTGGCGGTTCATACTCGATCAGAAGGTGGCTACC
>Ga0255047_10001018_pt1 | contig 21408 bp, 18 predicted proteins | sample JV7_2_1_MG_FD_183640 | JGI IMG/M metagenome (GOLD analysis project Ga0255047, IMG submission 183640) | Seawater microbial communities from Jervis Inlet, British Columbia, Canada - JV7_2_1 | ecosystem: Environmental > Aquatic > Marine > Inlet | place: Canada: British Columbia | collected 2016-10-06 | reverse complement strand
ACGAATACTAACTCGTTGCCTTGTCGAACAGGACGTAAGCGAGCAAGGCCGGCGCCAGGAATCGAACCAGGAATAGCCAGACCCGGTAAGCCAATTCATCTCTCCCGTCAAACAACTCGTCGCAGGTGTACTGTCGCTTTATCAGCCAACCGGCAAATACCGTAATCAGAATACCGCCGACGGGCATCAACAGGTTGGTGGTGACGTAAACGTACAGGCCGAAGAACGTTTTGTCACTGAACATATCTATGGCACCAAGGGGGTGGAAATCGCCGAGAACATTGAACGACAGCGCTCCAAGAGTGCCCAGAAAAAAACTGATTCCGCCGGACAGAAGCGCAGCAGAACGCCGCGACCAGCCAGTTACCTCAGTGAGCCAGGAGACGGGAGGCTCCATCATCGCAATCGATGATGTCAGTGCGGCGAAGAACAGCAGGATGAAGAAAATCGCGCCAAAAATCAGCCCTCCCGAAACTTGAGCGAATGCAACTGGCAGCGAGATGAATACAAGGCCTTCCTCGGCGCCTGGTTGTATCCCGAAAGCGAACACGATCGGGAAGATCGCGAAGCCTGCAGCCAGGGCGACAAGGGTATCGGCACCGGCGATAACTGCCGAGGCGCGCGGCAGGTTGGTACTTCGTTCCATATAAGCGCCGTATGCCATCACGTTCGTGATGCCGACGCTAACGGAAAAAAACGCCTGGCCGAATGCACCAAGAACGATGTTTGTGTTGAGTTTCTCGAAGTCGGGTTTGAACATGAAGTTAACGGTAGCGCCGAAATCGCCGACAATACTGGCGTAGACAACCATGACAATAAGCATCACGAACAGCGCCGGCATCATGATTTTGACCGCCCTCTCTATCCCGGCATGCAGACCGCGGGTCGAGATGAAAATCGTCAAAGCGATAAACAGGAAGAACCATGTCAGCAAGCTTCCCGGGCTCGATGTAAGGTCAGCAAAGACCGAGGCCGCGCTTGCGGCGGTAACGCCCTGAAGTTGTCCCGAGATCATCTTGAACGAATAGGCAAGCGTCCAGCCGCCGACAACCGAGTAGAAAGCCAGGACCGTTATACCGCCGATCCCGCCAAGCAGGATGCCCATCCAGCGCCAGTTGGGCGACCAACCCGATTCCGTCGCGACGGCTGCGATTGCAGCCGGTGGGCTGGCGGCACCTCGCCGCCCGATCATGAGTTCCGCCATCAGGAGCGGCAAAGCGAGCAGGGCGACCGCGGCCAGATAAACGAGAACGTAAGCACCGCCGCCGTTCACACCGACCGTATAGGGAAATAGCCAGATGTTACCCAGGCCGACCGAACAGCCTATCGTGGCCATTAGAAAAGTGAGCCGTGAACTCCATTTCAAGCCGCTTGTTGTTGTCATTATTATTTTTCCTCAGGTAACAGCCGCACGGCGGCGGTATCGGGCATCGTTCCAAGTGTCGTTCTCTAGGATTACCCGGAGTATATCCACGGCATCCCATACGTCGACGTAGCGAGTATATAGCGGTGCAAAGCCGAAGCGCATGTTTCCGGGCTCGCGGTAATCGCAGCCTACACCGCGGTCATGCATCGCGCGGATAATCGGGTATCCCTCTTCGTGGTGAAACGACACCTGGCTACCTCGACGTTTGGCATCGCGTGGACTGACGAGCGTAAAGTCCTCTCTGCCGCAACGTTCTTCGACCAGTTCGATAAAGAGATCGGTCATGCGCATCGATTTCTCGCGAATCGCCTGCATGTCGGCACGCAGGATGATGTCGATACCGATCTCGGCGGTAGACAGACTTGCGGTTGGTTGAGTGCCACTGAGCATTTGCCGGATGTCTGGCGCTGGCCGGTAGTCCCGATCAAAGTCAAACGGATCAGCGTGACCGTACCAGCCGGTCAACGGTTGGGCGCATTTGCCATGATGTCGCTCGGCGGCGAAAAGCAGCGGCGGGCTGCCCGGCCCGCCGTTTATGTACTTGTAGGTACAAGCGACTGCGAAATCCACATTGCAGCCGTTGAGGTCGACGGGCATGGCGCCGGCACTATGGCAAAGGTCCCAGACAGCAACGGCGCCAACAGAGTGTGCGCGCTCTGTTATTGCAGCCATATCGAGAATATTGCCGGTCTTGTAGTGAACATGCGTGATGCAAATACAGGCAACGTCCTCATCGATCGCATCCAAGATCTCGTCCGCCTCGGCAAATCGGATCGAGTAACCATCGCCGAGCTGCTGGACAAGCCCCTGAATCATGTAGTTATTTGTCGGGAAATTGCTGCCTTCCATGACGATGACCCGCCTTTCAGGACGTAGCTGCAACGCCGCCGCCACGATCTTGTACAGGTCGATCCCGGTCGAGTCGGTGAGCACGACCTCGTTCGGCTTTGCGCCGACCAGCGGCGCAATCTTTCGGCCGAGGGTCTGGGGGAGCTCGTACCAGCCGGCGGTGTTCATGCTGCCGATCAGGCCCTCGGCCCACTCCTTTTCCACCACCTGCCTTGAGCGTTCCGCGGCCTTCAGGGGCATGGCGCCCAGCGAATTGCCATTAAGATAAATAATGCCCTCCGGCAGGAAGAATTCGTGCCGAAACGATGCCAGGGGATCTTCCTGGTCGAGGCGTTCGAGGTCACTGCGGGTGGAAATAGCCATACTTATGGTTGATTATCTGTTTGGTAATTTCACTCGATGGGGAGATAGTGAACGCGCCGGTCATAAAAAACTACATTGCCGGAAACTTCCTGACATCTGAAAAGCAATTCGAGGACATCAATCCTGTCGATGGTTCGTTGGTGGCTATGGTAGCCGAAGCGGACCGGGAAATGGTGGACGCGGCGGTTCAGGCGGGGCGGGATGCCCTGGCAGGCGAATGGGGCGCTTATTCTGCGGAGGAACGCGCAGGTCTCCTGCACTCGGTTGCCACTGGTATCGAGAAGCGGTTCGACGATTTCGTGCAGGCCGAGATAGCGGATACCGGAAAGCCCGTGTCGCAGGCGCGGACGCTCGATATTCCCAGGGGTGCGGCCAATCTTCGCTTTTTCGCAAACCTTGTCACGTCATCAGCTACGGAGTCGTCCGAGATGCGCACCGCGGACGGAGGCAGCGCGTTGAACTATTCCGTGCGCAAGCCACTGGGAGTTGTCGGGGTAATATCGCCCTGGAACCTGCCGATGCTGTTATTGACCTGGAAGGTGGCGCCGGCGCTGGCATCCGGAAATGCCGTCGTCGCAAAACCTTCGGAAGAGACTCCCGGCAGTGCGGCGTTGCTCGCGGAAGTCATGCAGGAGGCTGGCATGCCAGCAGGCGCGTTCAATCTCGTGCACGGCTTCGGCCCGGATTCAGCGGGCGAATTCCTGACCACGCATCCCGACGTCGATGCCATCACTTTTACCGGTGAGTCGGCTACGGGTAGCGCGATCATGCGAGCTGCGGCGGATAACGTTAAGGCACTGTCATTCGAGCTCGGCGGAAAAAACGCGGCCATCATTTTCGACGATGCCGACATGGATGCAGCGATCGACGGCACAGTTCGTTCAGTGTTCTCGAATTGCGGTCAGGTTTGCCTGTGTTCGGAAAGGGTGTACGTTCACGAGTCGCGATTCGATGAGTTCGTAGCGCGCCTCAAAGAGCGCGCGGAGAGTATTCATATTGGCTGGCCGACCGATGAAGGCACGGAAATTGGCCCTTTGATCTCGAGACAACACCGGGAAAAGGTGTTGTCGTATTACCAGCTCGCAAAAGACGAAGGCGCGACGATTGAAACGGGCGGCGGGGTGCCGGAATTCGGTGACGAACGCGACGGCGGCGCCTGGATCCAGCCGACGATTCTGACCGGGCTGCAGGAGTCGGCGCGTTGTGTCCGCGAGGAAATATTCGGGCCCGTGTGTCACATTGCACCATTTTCGACGGACGATGAGGCAGTGGCGCTTGCTAATGACAGCGCGTACGGTCTTGCCGCGGCAGTCTGGACCACGAGCCTCAGCCGTGGACACAATGTCGCGCGGCGCATAGAAGCCGGCGTCGTATGGGTCAATACCTGGTATCTGCGGGACCTTCGAACACCTTTCGGTGGCGTAAAGTTGTCCGGAATCGGGCGCGAGGGCGGGGTGCACTCCCTGAACTTCTATTCCGAGCCCACAAACATTTGTATCAAACTATGACCAGCAAAATAGTAGAGGGAAAAGCAATACCGCGCGGAAGTTTTCCGCACCTCAAAATCGTTGGCGATCTGATCTTCGTGTCCGGTACGAGTTCGCGCCGTCCCGACGATACGATCGTCGGTGTTGAGGTCGATGACTCCGGTGCAGCCACGCTCGATATTCGCGAACAGACCCGGGCGGTAATAGAAAACATCCGTGACATTCTGCAAAGCGTCGACGCAGATCTTAATGACATTGTGGATATTTCGTCATTCCTCGTAAGCATGGATGATTTCGACGGCTATAACGAAGTGTACTCGGAGTTTTTCGACGTCAACGGTCCGACCCGGACAACTGTGGCCGTTCATCAACTCCCGCACCCACATCTGCTGGTCGAGATAAAGGCGGTAGCGCAGAAACCAGTGAAGAGTAGCTAGCGAGGCAACATGAATACGCATCCGGCATTAAAGGCCTTCAACTTCGAACGATGGATAGAGGAAAACCAGGACAGCCTCAAGCCGCCGGTCAGTAACAAGTTGCTGCATGCAGACGGCGACATGATCGTCATGGTCGTTGGTGGACCGAATACCCGGGTGGATTTTCATGACGATCCGGTCGAGGAATGGTTTCATCAGATCAGGGGTGACATGATTCTGAAAATTGCCGACGACGGTGAGATATATGATGTTCCGATTCGCGAAGGGGAAGTGTTTTTCCTGCCGCCACATGTACGGCACGCACCGCAGCGTCCGATGGAGGGCTCGATCGGTCTGGTTGTAGAGTCGCCGCGCCAGGAAGGAATGAAAGACGCATTCGAATGGTTTTGTTTCAACTGCAAACAGCGGGTACATCGTGTGGAAGTGGAGCTGGGCGGAGCAAGTGGCATCGTCGACAAGCTTCCGAAAGTCTTCGCGGCATTCCACGAAGACGAGAAGGCGCGAACTTGTGGTAGTTGCGGAGAGCTTCACCAGGGAATGGGCAAGCCGCCCGAGGGCTGGGTGACTTTGTAATGCCGCCGATGCCGGTAATCGATATTCACTCCCACTTCTTTCCAGAGTCCTGGCCGGATCTGGCGGAGAAATTCGGCACGCCGAACTGGCCCTGGATGCGGCACGAGGGAGACGGAAAGGCGATGGTGATGCTGGGAGAAAAGGAGTTTCGGCCAGTCTATGACGCGTGCTGGGATACGAAAAGACGACTGGAGGAAATGGACCGCGATGGGATCGATTTGCAGGTAATTTGTGCTACGCCGATATTATTTGCCTATAACCGGCCGGCCGATCACGCAGCGGACTGCGCACGCCTTTTCAACGATGCAGCCAGGGAAATCTGCGGTGCCGGGCAGGAACGACTTCTATCGCTCTGCCAGGTTCCGTTGCAGGATACCGATGCGGCCTGTAAGGAATTGAGCCGTGCCATGCAAGACGGCCACGTCGGGGTGCAAATCGGCAACCATGTAGGCGAACGCAATCTCGACGATGAAGGCATCGTTACGTTCCTGCAGCACTGTGCTGACGAAGGTGCAGCAGTCCTGGTACATCCCTGGGACATGATGGGCGGCGATCGGACGGCTAAATACATGATGGCCTGGACCGTTAGCATGCCGGCCGAGACTCAGCTCGGCATCGTTTCGATGATTCTGGGTGGCTCGTTCGACAGGTTGCCGGAGCATTTGCGAATCTGCTTCGCGCACGGCGGCGGCAGCTTCGCGTTCCTGCTTGGTCGACTGGAAAACGCCTGGCACCGGCGCGACATCGTGCGCGGCAAGTCGGAGAACCCACCATCTCATTATCTGGGCCGGTTTTATGTCGATTCTGCAGTGTTCGATGCATCCGCTTTGCGACTGCTCGTGGAGGTTTGTGGTGAGGACAAGGTCATGCTTGGTTCGGACTACCCCTTTCCGCTTGGAGAGGAAAATATTGGAGAGTTGATACGCAACGCAGATGGAATCGCCCAAGATACGCGAGCGAATCTCCTCGGTGGCAATGCGAAGGGATTCCTGAGCCTGTGAGCTGGATCAAGACAATTGCCTACGAGCAGGCAAGCGGGAGACTCAGGAAACTCTACGATCGAATCAAGGGACCGGGCGATAACGTAGACAACATTATGCTTGCACACAGCTTGCGTCCGCATACGATGGAAGGACACATGGCTTTGTACAAGCACGTGATTCATCACTCGTCTAACAAGCTTGAAAAGCGGTATCTGGAAACGGTCGGTATTTATGTGAGCCTGTTGAACGACTGCGAGTATTGCATCGAGCATCATTTCGCCGGTCTTTGCCGCTTGCTGCAGGATCAGGAGCGGGCAGACGCAATTCGCAGCGCACTGGAAGACGAGGAACCGGCGGCCGAATTTGAAGGGAAGGAACTTGCCGGACTGATCTACGCGAGAATGCTGACAGTCGACCCATCGGCCATCGACGAGCGGGACATGGACGATCTACGCGAATCCGGATTCGATGACGGCGAAATACTCGAACTCAATCAGGTGTCGGCATATTTCGCTTATGCCAACAGAACAGTGTTGGGCTTGGGAATAAAAACAGACGGAGACATCCTGGGCCTGTCGCCGGGCGACTCTGATGACTCGTCGAACTGGTCGCACAGCTAGCGGCGAATGGGCGAATACCTTTTTGTACCTGTGCAACCTGCGGTCGGTGTAGCCGGCAGTGATCGTCTGTTTCCTGTGCATCGCATTTACTGTGTTGGTCAAAACTATGCTGCGCACTCCCGCGAAATGGGAGGAGATCCCGACCGCGAGCCACCGTTTTACTTCATGAAGCCGGCAGATAGCATCGTCGAGAGCGGAGCAACGATTCCGTATCCGCCGAGAACGACCGAGCTACATCACGAAATCGAACTGGTCGTGGCGATCGGCAAGGGCGGAAAAAGCATCGACGTTACCCGGGCGAAGGAACACATCTTCGGCTATGCGGTGGGCATTGATCTGACGCGGCGCGATCTGCAAAGCCAGGCGAAAGACAAACGCCGTCCCTGGGATACCGGCAAGAGCTTCGAACACGCCGCACCTGTTTCGGCCATCCAGCAGGTCGAGGAAATCGGGCATCCGTCGACGGGCAGGATCTGGCTGGCAGTAAATGGAGACGATCGCCAGGACGGTAACGTCAAGGACATGATCTGGAACGTCCCGGAGACTATCGCCGAGCTATCGACACTGTTTACGCTTGCGCCGGGGGACCTGATATTCACAGGCACCCCCGCCGGGGTTGGTCCCATCAGCAGCGGCGATCACATCACCGGCGGTATCGAGGGCGTCGGCGAGCTCTCGATCGATATTCAATAGCATGCCGGTCAGTCGGCAACGCTAAGCGGCTCTGTATCCGATAACAATCTTATGCCGGCCGAATCAACCGCATTGCGGAATTCCGCGAGGTCACCGCTCAGGAAACGATTCAGTTCCGACAGGCCGTCATCGACCGCATTGCGGGCGATCTGGACATAGGTCTCGGCCGCGTCACTCGGTACGTCGAGAGTGGAGCCAACGTAAATCTGTGCCAGTCTGAGCCGGTTGACAATCTTGTCAGCCGTGTACACGTATCCCTTAGTCTCGGGGGGCGATCTGAAACGTTTCTCAATCTCTTCCAGGCCATCCTCGACCTCGCCCGCCCGCTCTTTGAGTGCCGTCAACTCCTCATTATCATCCGCGCCTTTCCGCGCACTGATGAGCTTCGTGATGGTGCCAACTTCCCGGCGCGCTTTGACGATGCGCTCGACTGCGCGGACAACGGTTTTCTGAAGCCTGAGCAGGTCGACTCGTGCCGCAAAATTCTTCTCGATTTCGACCTGAGAATATTCTGACCGCGGATCGGCTACGGTTTGTACATCGACGCTTGCGACTGTCGCCTGGCTGTCAGTATGTTCTAGCGCCACGGTAATCGAGTAGCGCCCCGGCGGAACCTCGGGGCCGGTGGGCAGGCCATCCTTGTAATTCTGCGGGACAGGGCCGGGCAAGGCGCGGGCGCCATCGCGGCGCATGTTCCAGGTGGTTCTGTTGATACCCTGGTACGCGGCTTGCCGGTATGTCCGAATTACTTCGCCGCTCGCATTCTTGACCGTAATGGTTACCTTGACGTATTTGTCCTCTTCATCCTCTTCGACATTTTCCTCGTCGCCGCCGTCAGGTTCATTTTCCCTCTGCGATATCTTTCGATCGCGCTCGATTTCTTCGTTCGGATGCCGCAAATCCTGGCCGCTCGCCATGAATGTCAACATCACGCCGTACGGTTCATTTTCAGCGCGAAATTCCCCGGAAGCAGTAAAGCGTGTCGACGGCGACCGGCTGGCGTCGTAGTGCTGGCCGGTCGTCGCCGACAGGATTTTCAGGCGGGACTCGAAATCTTCGTTGGAGAGACCTCTCAATGCGTTGTAGTCATCGATGACATATACAGATCGCCCATGCGTGCCGAGGACGAGGTCACTTTCTCTTTCCTGTATGGCCATATCCATGACGGAAACAGTTGGAACGCCCGCCGTAAACTTGGTCCAGCTATTACCGGCATCGACGGATATGAAAAGTCCGAATTCGGTACCGAGGAACAAAAGGTTCGGATCCAGGTGGTCCTGTAGAATGGACAGTGCATAACCCGACAGTTCATCGGTTGCCAGAGAGCGCCAGCGTTGCCCGTAGTCGTCGACGCGATATACGTAGCTTTGCATGTTGCCACGGCGGTGATCGTCGAAAACCACGAACGCCGTCTCCGGATCGTGAGGGGAGGGTGCGATCATCGGTACCCACGTTCCCGCAGGCACCCCCCGAACACGTCCGTTGACATGGTTCCAGCTTTGGCCGCCATCACGAGTTACATGCACACGCCCGTCATCCGTACCTACCCAGATGACACCTTGTTCGAGCTTGCTCGGCGCCACTGCAACAATGCTGGTGAAGTTCTCGGCGGCGGTGACATCATAGGTAATCCCGCCACTCTCGCGAAACGTCTGCATATCCGGGTTATTGCTGGTCAAGTCTTCGCTGATCACGGTCCAGGTATTGCCGCGGTCTTCGGACTTGTGAAGATACTGGCTGCCGTAGTAGATCGTTGCCGCGTCGAATGGATCCTGGGCCAGCCCTGCGCTCCAGTTGAATCGCAGATCATCGTCCGGCGTCTGCGGGTCCGGTCGAATCAGACGCTGTTCGCCAGTGTCGAGGTTCCAGCGGGACAAATTACCGCCCTGGGACATGACATAGCCGCGGCGTGAGTTCTCGGGATCCGGGATCGTATCGAATCCGTCGCCGAAACCAACTTCCTGCCAGTGCAGGTTGAGTATGCCCGCGAATTCCCACACCTCGGACGGGCCGCGCCAGGAGCCGTTGTCCTGCAGTCCGCCATAGATGTGATACGGATGATCGTTGTCGACGGCAATATGATAGAACTGCGCGAGCGGCATATTGCGCACGAAGCGCCATGTTTCGCCGCGATCATGCGTAATCCCCAGACCACCGTCATTGCCGATGATGATGTGGCGCGAATCGTTCGGGTTTATCCAGAACGCGTGATTGTCGATGTGAAGGGTGTTGCCGGGCGCACAACAGTTGATTACTTCGTTGAATTCAAAATTCTTTCCGCCATCGATCGACATGCGCAATCGGGTGTCAATGTTGTAGACGCGATTCGCGTTCGACGGATCGATCGCGATCTCCGTGTAGTAGAAGGGTCGTACCGTAACGTTGAAGTCATCGTTAACGGTCGTCCACTTCTCGCCGCCGTCATGCGAAACGAGTAAGGCGCTTTTCTCGGCCTCGACCAGCGCATAAACACGTTTCGGCTCGGCAGCAGATATTCCGAACACCATGCGACCAAGTTCGCCGGCGGGAAGACCGTCTTCTTCTGTTTTCTGCTTCCAGGTCTTGCCGGCGTCATAGGATATGTACATGCCGGAACCGGGCCCGCCTGACTTGAAAAAGTACGGCCAACGGCGGAACTGCCACATGCCCGCGTATAACTTGTTTGGATTGCTTGGGTCCATCTTGATGTCGGTGGCGCCGGTCGTCTCGTCTACATAGAGAATCTGCTGCCAGGTTTCGCCGCCATCCGAAGTCTTGTAGACACCGCGTTCACTGTTCGGGGCCCAGAGTGTGCCCATCGCGGCAACGTAGACTGTGTCCGGATCAGTCGGATGCAGCGTAATGCGATCGATTCTCTCGCTGTTCGGAAGGCCCATGAGCCGCCAATTGTGGCCACCGTCAACGGATTTGTAGACACCACCACCGATGGAGGTGGAGTTTCGAACGTTGCTCTCGCCTGTGCCGACCCAGATGATGTCCGGGTTGGATTGATTGATCGCAAGGGCGCCGATCGATGCGACGGCCTCTTTGTCGAAAACCGGATCCCAGGTGACGCCGCCGTTGTCAGAAATCCAGATACCACCGGTTGCAGCCCCCACTACAATGCGATTCGGGTCGGATATGACAGCGTCGATGGCGGAGATGCGGCCACCGACGGCAGCCGGGCCCATTGTTCGGGCGGATAACCCGCTCAGAAGATCGGCGTCGAGAGCAGCCAGTGCGTGGAGTGGGCCGAGCAGCAACAGGCAGGTAAAAAGACTGAGTCCCCGAATGCATGGGGACGAAACATGGTTAGACATCACGAGTAGCCTTTATTGGTGTTTGCCGGAAAGCGTCATTTGTTACAGGCCGATTGTCAATAGGAATTCGACAATTCGAGCCGTTTGCTAGGTACCATAGTGAGCACCCTGAAGTCATATATTAGAGCAAAAGGGAGACAGGCATGCTGAAATCGATCAGTGCTTTTTGCGCATGTTGTCTGGTCTGCTTGCTGTGCAGTAGTGCGATTGCGCAGGAATCGAGCAGCGAGTCGGACGCCAGGCCGGTAAAGACTTACGCACGAGTATCCTCGGGCACCCGGCAGTTTCAGTGGGACACCGAGAGCGGGTCGGGCTGGATCAAGGTACTCGTTGAGAAAGCAAACCTTGGTTTCGACGGCGCGGAAGTTATCGAGGTATTTTTTCCACCGGCTTATGAGGGTGAGTCCCACTTTCATGAATTCGAGATCATTTACGTCATTGAGGGAGAGCTCGGGCACATCGTGAATGGCGAGGCGCATGTACTGACACCGGGCATGGTCGGCATCGTCCGCTATCCGCAGGAAGTCGTTCACAAGACGCTGTCGGAAGACGGCGTCAGGGTGCTGGTAATCTGGCCAAAGGGCAACGAAGTGAAGGGCCTTCAGGGCATGAAGGAAGTACCGATTGAGTAGGAACTTTTGTTGATGAAGAAATACGCGCCGAGGGTATTCGGACTGCTCGCAATTCTGACAGCGCAAACACCGCACGCCGGCGAGGCACGGGATATCGTTCGGTCGGCGATCGATTACTGGCGTGGTTCGTCATCGTATGGCGAAATGACGATGACGATACATCGGCCGGACTGGGAGCGCAGCATGTCGATGCGGGCCTGGACCCAGGGCGACGATCGATCGCTGGTGCGAGTTACTGCGCCAAAGAAGGACCGCGGCAACGGCACGCTAATCGACAACAACAACATGTGGAGCTACTCGCCGAAAATCAATCGCGTTATCAAAGTTCCGTCGTCGATGATGGGACAAAGCTGGATGGGTTCGGACTTTTCCAACAAAGACATCTCCCGTGTCGACGATATCATCGATCAATACGAGCACAGCATCCTCGGCCAGGGTAAGCAGGATGGCCATACGGTCTATCAAATCGAATCCATTCCGCATGAAGACGCAGCCGTTGTCTGGGGAAAAGAGATACTCAATATCCGCGATGACAACGTCCTCGTTGATCACAGCTTTTATGATCAGGATGGCGAGCTTGTAAAAGTTCTGGTGTCACTTGAAATAGGCGATTTGGGTGGGCGTATTGTCGCGATCCGACAGCGCATGAAAAAGGTAGATGAAGCTGACGAGTGGACCGAAATCGTCCTGGATTCCATGGAATACGACCTGGAGCTCAAAGATAGTCTCTTCACGCTGTCCAACCTCAGAAATCCGCGTGACTGAGGTCCACCGACCGTGAACATCATTCTGCGCCTGGCCTGGCGCAACCTGTGGCGGCAACCGAGGCGTACCTGGCTGACGACGGGCGCGATGGTTTTCTCGAACACCCTGCTCATATTTATGATGTCGCTGCAGTTCGGCACCTACGAATTGATGATTGATAATTCTCTGCAGTCGTTCAGCGGTCATTTGCAGGTACAGGCACCCGGCTACATAGATGACAGCAAAATGCGCCAGAGCGTGCCCGGTGTTCGGGCGCTTGCAGAAACGTATCGTCAGGATGCCGTTTTCGAGAACGTCGCGGCGCGCGGTACGGCGTTCGCGCTGGCTTCCAGCGATGATCGAAGCTACGGCATTCAGGTTATCGGAGTGGAGCCAGGATTCGAGCCGGGCGTGTCGAACATTCCGGGGCTCGTCAAGGAAGGGCGATATCTCGATGGTATTGACGCAACGGAAATCATCATAGGGGCAGTGCTCGCCCGAAACCTCCGTGTCGATATCGGCGACGAACTGACGATGCTCGGCACCGGCCGTGACGGTTCTTTTGCTGCGGCTATTGTGTCGATCGTCGGCATCTTCGACAGCGGCATTGCGGCTCTGGATCGCAGCATTGCGGAGATCCCCCTTGGCCTCTTCCAGGACACGTTTGCGATGGACGGTGCCGGTCATCAGGTTGTCATTACGACAGCGGACCTCGCATATGTACCCGCCGCGAAACTCGAGGCCGAGAATCTTCTTCCGCCCGACTCCAGCCTGGTCGTGCACGACTGGGATGCCCTGCAACCCGGGCTCAGGCAAGCGATCCAGGCAGACCTGACAAGCGCATGGTTCATGTACATCGTTCTCGTGGTTCTCGTTGCGTTCAGCGTGATGAATACACAACTAATGTCGGTTCTGGAACGGACCAAGGAGTTCGGCATCGTCATGTCACTTGGCCTGACGCCAGGACGGCTCGGCAGGCTCGTCATGCTCGAAACGGCGTTGATGGGGATCATGGGTCTTCTGCTGGGGGCGGTACTGGGAGCCCTCGTTACGGCATGGCTCTCCGTGGTCGGGTTTTCCTACCCCGGCATGGAGGAGATGGCAGCCAACTTCAATCTGCCGGCGCGCATGTATCCCAAGATATCGCTGCTAACTCTATTCGGCGGGCCGGCCATTGTCTTAATCGGCACACTGGCGTCGGCTTTGTATCCGGCCCTCCGTCTGTATCGATTACAGCCGGTCGAAGCGATGAGGGCCGCGTGATGCGACAGCTTCAAATCCTGGCGATCCTCGCATGGCGCAATCTATGGCGAAATCACCGTCGCACGTTAATCATGATTTCGGCCGTTACGATCGGTGTCTGGGCAATGATTTTCATGACGGCGCTGATGCGCGGCATGGTCAACGAGATGCTGCGGGACGGCATCCAGGTCCTGCCAGGACATGTACAGATTCATCATCCCGATTATCGGGATGATCCGAGCATCAACAACCTCATCCCGGGAACCGAGGACGAACTGGAAAGTATATTCGGTGGTCAGGAGTTCGAAGCCTGGGCCGGCCGAGTCAGAGTACCGGCTGTAATCACAAGCGAACGCGAGTCGCGTGGTATCACGTTGTTGGGAATCGACCCGATTGCCGAAGCGCCGATTTCTTTCGTGTTTGACGACATTGTCGAGGGGCGGTTCCTTAAAGACGGGGCCGATAGTGGCGTCGTGATCGGGAGAAAAATGGTCGACAAACTCGACACCAGGCTCGGCAAGCGTGTTGTCCTCATGAGCCAGGACCCGGAAAATGAAATAGCGGATCGCGGTTTTCGTGTCGTTGGAATATTCGACTCCGACCCGGACAGTCACGAAGAAACCTTCGTGTTCGCGGGCAAAGAGACTATTCAGAAAATGCTCGGCGTAGAAGATCGCGTGACCGAGGTCGTTTTTCTTGGGCAGGACATTAGAAACGTCGAAGCACTTCTCAAAAAGGTTTCCGGACTCACCGATTCGAGTCTGGATGTTGAGCCCTGGTATGAACTCGACACATACCTTGGCGCGATGGTCAAAATGATGGACGGCTTCGTACTCGTCTGGGTCATCGTCATTTTTCTGGCGCTGTCATTCGGTCTCGTCAATACGCTGGTCATGGCGGTCTTCGAACGCATCAGGGAGATCGGTTTAATGCTGGCGCTTGGCATGCCACCGGTCAACATCGTCGGCCAGGTCATCGTTGAATCGCTGGCATTGCTCACTATCGGTTTGGCGCTCGGCAATGCGCTTGCGTGGCTGGCAGTGGTGACTCTCGAAGACGGGATCGATATCTCTGCAGTAGCACAGGGAATGGAGATGATGGGCGCATCGAGTGTCCTTTATCCCGTCTTGCATATGACTGATGTCATCACGGCGAACATCGTCGTGCTTGTTCTTGGATTCCTCGCGAGTCTTTCGCCGGCATGGCGCGCATCGCGTTATCAACCGGTTGAGGCAATTACAAAGGTCTGACTATGACTGCCGTACGATGTATCGATTTGTGCAGAACCTATTACCAGGGGGATCAGGCGATCAAAGCGCTGGATCATGTAAACCTGGAGATCCAGGAAAGCGGTTTTGTCTGCTTGTCCGCCCCCTCGGGCGGTGGCAAGACTACTTTGTTAAACGCGATCGGTGGCCTGGATCGGCCTGATAGTGGTGAAATCTGGGTTGCCGGCCGGCGTATCGATAATCTGAGCAAAGGCCAACTGGCGAAACTTCGATTGCACCAGATCGGTTTTGTGTTCCAGGCCTACAATCTCATCCCCGTCTTGTCTGCGCGGGAAAACGTCGAATTCGTCATGCAGATTCAGGGCGTTCCTGCTGACAAGCGTGCCGATCAGGCCAATGCAATCCTGGACGAAGTCGGCCTGAAAGGACTTGAAGACCGCAGGCCGGCCGACATGTCCGGTGGTCAGCAGCAACGAGTCGCCGTAGCACGTGCGATCGTTTCCCGTCCCGCGCTGGTTCTGGCAGACGAACCGACGGCGAACCTGGATTCACACAGTGCCGACGGACTCATGGAACTCTTCGTGGAATTGAATCAGCATCACGGTACGACTTTCGTCATAGCGACACATGATCAGCGCGTAATGGCCTATGCGAAACGGCTGATCAGGATGCTGGATGGGCGCATCGTTGATGATATCGATCAGCAAGCCGCCTAGAACCTGCCTCAATGATCCGCATGGCCGCAAAGGCGCTTCCCGAATGGGTTTCGACGCACTGGCCCGGAATACTTTGTTGCGCGCCTTGCGAATGCGCTACGGCCATTCGACGCGGCGCGCGTCGCGTCTCCGAGCCAGTGCGTCAGAAACGCGGCTCATGAGGATCATTGAGACAGGTTCTTTCAAGCTGGCGTTTCTTGCTGTTTTTCTATTCAGCATTCCGTGCTATGCGGACGAGACTCGTTTCGAGTTTACCGGTCATACCAAAACGCGGCTTATCGCGCAGTACTTCCCGAACGACAGCATCTTTCACGACCTGACCGGCTCGAACTCAGTCGACGTGGAGGGAGACCTGCGACTCAACCTCGAAGGAGATCGGGGGCCGTGGTCTTTTGACGCGTCTTATCAACTGTTCGCGCTATATGGTGATCGCGTAGAGTACTCTCGTAACCTGCCGCCATCTCTAAACGTAATACAGAACCGTTTTCCGAATGACACTCGCCGACTGTTCGACCTGACCAGTGTAATTAGCGACAGTGGTAAATTTGCGTCCCTTCACAGGCTGGATCGATTGTGGCTGGGCTACGCGAACGAAAAGACGGTAGTCCGCTTCGGTCGCCAGGCAATCTCCTGGGGAAATGGCCTGTTTTTCGCGCCGATGGACGTCATCAATCCCTTCGATCCAACGGCAATCGATACCGAATACAAGACGGGGGACGATATGCTGTACGCGCAGTACCTTCGCGACAACGGCGACGATTTCCAGGCTGCAATAGTCTTTCGCCGCAACCCGATGACCGGAGACTTCGAGAGCGACGAAGGGGCGGTGTCGATCAAATACCACGGCGTTAGTGGAAATACAGAATACGACGTGCTGGCGGCGCTCAATCACGACGATGCTACGATCGGAATCGGCGGTAACAAGAGTATCGGCGGAGCTGTGCTGAGGGGCGACATCGTCGTTACCGACACGAGTTCCGATACGACGGTGCAGTTCGTTTCGAACCTTAGTTACTCCTGGACCTGGGGTGGCAAGAACGTAAGCGGCGCCATCGAGTATTACTTCAACGGCTTCGGTCAGAAAGACGGCGCCTACGATCCGCCAAGTCTGGCGGCCAATCCCGAATTGCTGGACCGACTTGCGCGAGGAGAAGTGTTTTCGATCGGCAGGCACTACCTGGCGGGCAGCCTCATGATAGAAATATCGCCACTATGGCTGGTAACTCCGAACGTATTTCTCAATGTCGAGGACGGAAGCGCACTAGTGCAATTGGTCACGCAGAACGACCTGAAGGAAAACCTGGCATTTCTCGGCAGCCTCAACGTGCCGATAGGTCCCAAAGGCACAGAATACGGCGGAATTGAAACGCCGGTAGCGGACCGATACTTTTCGACCGATCTGAGCATTTTCGCGCAATTCGCCTGGTATTTTTGAAAACGTCAGCCCTCAAGGAGGCGCTTCGTGATCGGCGGCAGCGTCGCCCGCATCGTCACGATGTACCTGCCGTTCAGCCCGGCGGCGCTCGCCTGGCCCCATGACTGGGCAATCGTTATCAGTTGGTGCCTGCTTGGCGCGATCTTGCTGCTAATGAGAAAAAAGTAAGTCAAATCCGGGTTTTAGCTTGTCCATAGGTAGATGTACGGATCTGATTTCTGCCTCAGTTAGAGGATCATAACTTCTCCACTTGGAGCGGGCGGGTATCGACGCAAACAGACGTACTCTGCCTCCTGAGAAAGAGCCTGTCCGCTCCAATTTTCTCCCACGGCATACTCATGACCATGGGTAAATGCATTTATCTCTCTTCTCATATCGCGGCCCTTGCCGCTTTTTGTGTCGTTCAGCGGGTCAGAAGCCGACGGCGCCAAACCGGCATCCTGGCTGTCGAAACCAATTTCATCCATTGGACGGATTGGCATGCAGACAGATATTCCAGATAACGAGTAATCAAAGAGATACTCGACCAAGAAATTCAGTGAGATCGCTTCTGGCGGATTTCTGATCGTTCCAAAGTTCGTATTCTTTGGGAAGCGTGCCGGTGGTGCGCAGCCGAATATCTCTCGATTCTGCGATCAGTCTGATCTGATCTGCGGTAACCCGGTAGTAAGCGTCTGCCGAGGTAGCGACAGGCTTCAGGTAAACAGGTTCGCTGGCGCCAATTGCTGCCGGTGTCCAGCCACTCAGTTCGAGCGACAGCGGTTCACCGTCTGCGTACAAGACAATCGATTCAAAGCCATCACGATGCTCCGCCAAGGTGGCCGTCTGCATCGTATTCCATATGCCAACCCACAAAAAGTATTGGTTTGCCCCGCTCCGATTGACCTGTAGAGGGCCCAGATGCACATAATTTCTTGCGAAGGCTGCCAGTGAGGGATTGTCTCGATACAACACCAGTGGCGTATTGTTGAAGGTGACGGTTACACCGGTTAACGGGTCAAGTTTGTCATTGATGACAGGAGAGGGTGAAGCACAGCCGATCAGGATCGCGACAGCGATCAGACAGGTCAGATAATTATTTAATCTTCGCTTGCACATGTGTACTAAAAGAATGCCTGATACCCAATATTGAGGAAATAGGACTCGCGGTTCATATCGGTGTCGCCCACTTCATGTTGCGAGAAGCGCTTTCCAGCTTCAAACTCGATGCGATACCGTCGGCCGCGACGAAATTGAATTCGCAGGCCCGGTGTGAATAGCCATTCATGGCTTGAATCGGACATGATCTGGCGCCGGTCGATTCTGAATCGCGGATTGATTCGCCACGACCTGCCGAGCGGAAATCGGCTATCCAGGTTCAATGAAACTACCGTGGCGGTGTCAGAGTCCGAGAGTCTGAGACTGATCATCGATACATCGCCTTCTCTTAACAGGCTGCTGGCTACGACAGTGGTGGAAAAATAACTGTATGTTGCCTGCGGCGTTGCCGCTACACCGCCTGACTCGGGAGTGGCCTCGATAGTCGTTTGATTGGCGTCAGCGTTTATTTGCAGCTTTGGAGAGAGTGAGTGCGATAGTCCGAGCGTATACGACGTCGTCAGTGGTGTCCGGTCCAGGCTCAATTGGCGTATTTCTTCCTCGGTCATAAGCACCATCAGCTCGGAGAAAGTCTGCACCGGCTGGCCGATCAGCGCATTCCCGGTGCTCAAATAGGGACTATGGCGACGATCGACCGAGCCATGAAGGGTCAGGTGTGAGGCAAATCGCCAGCTTCCCTGAACAAATGTACTGCCGATTTCATTGTGTGAGGTGTCGTAGTCAACGAGACCCCACAAGCTCTGATTCTCACCGAAGTAACGAAACTCGGTCCCTATCGCCTGCCGGTCGTCGATGCCTTCGATGTTCTGCTTGACATAGAACAAACCCAACTCAAGGTTTCCAAGAATCGGCCCAAAATTGGCGCTTGTGCCGTAAAATGTTTTTTCAGAATCGATGCCATCGGAGGCCGAGTTCACGGGTTTACCGGCAACGGCATTCAGGAATATCCGTTCGCTCGCCTGGTAGCTGAGATTCAGCCCGTCGAATCGGCCGAGTACGCCACTCGAATTTCTCGACTGGCGGCCGATTCGCCCGCGCAGCCGGGTCTCGGCATCCGCCAGGTCCGCATACGCGTACGATATTCGCAGATCGTTGCCGGACCCCACGTCGTCGCCAAGAAAGTCGTTACGGTAGCCGGCCGACAAGCGACTGCTGAAGTCGAACCTTTGTCCTCGCCGTCTCGCGTCGACGTTGACGTCGGAGTAAAGTGCAGACTGGCTAACGACATCATCCTCTTCGTTTAGTTGATTGACATCGCGGCGGTAGTACTGCGAGAAGAATGTTTGTATGCGCCAGTCGCCCGCACCGGAACCAGGTTCTCTGCGATTCGACTCACGGATAGCAGTCTCGGTCTGGGATGGTCGCCGGTCAATCGCGAGCAGCGCCGCAAGGCGTTGACTGACCCGGCCGGCCCCGTCGCTGTCCGGATAGAGCAATAAGTAGCGTTGGTACTCTGCTTTGGCGTGAGCTTTTTGCCCCTTCTTTTCGCGCGCAAGGGCGAGGTATTCCTGCGCTTCGGCGTGCCGGTCGTGATTGGCTGCACGCAGTACCTTGGTATAGATCTGAACTGCTTTCGATACCTGACCGGCAACCATGGCTTTGCGTGCGTCGGCCATAAGTTGGTCAACCTGATCGAGGCCGATCGACGCTAACGCCGCACTCTGCGCATAGGGTGACAGGTCATTGCTGTTTTTCTGCGGCGTACGGCCAACGTTGCTGGCTGCCATTCTCGATGCGCGGTCGATCCAGGCTGTTGGAAATGTTTCCTGTATCGTGACGAGTTCGAGCTGGGCTTCACGCATATTTCTGAACTGACCGAGACGCAGCCGGTACCAGGAAACGCCGGCAAGAACAATTTCGGATTCGGAGAGTTCCAGCCCAGGCGATATTTCGACAACCGCTTTCTCGGACTCGGCGTGAGGCTGGCGGCTCGACGACAGATTAATAACGTATTGAGGTTGTACCTGCGCCTTGACCGGAACTCTGGTTCCGCCGGCCCTTGAGTTTTGAAGCGTGTTTGTAGTCGGCGCATCCAGATATACCCGGATGTTCATGTTACTCGACGCGCCACTGTGCTCGATATCGAAACTCACGGTCTCGCTAAATACAAGAGTCAGCGTTGGGCCAGACGCAGTGTCGCCGTCATAGTTGATCTGGACGATTTTGGCCAGATCGGCTCCCAGCGGTCGGTGTTGCTGCCGCGATTGGGCAATCAATGGCGATACGCCGTTGCAAATCGCGGTTGGTTCTACATGTATGCGTAACTTGTCGCCTCGTCTTGCCGGCAGATGATCGATGTATTCAACACCACAGGCCAGGTTGACGGAGATTTCCGCAATGAAGGCGTCGCGAGTAACGTTTGATCCGGCAATGAATCTGGGTGCTGCGAATGTGGCCGAAGCTGCACACAGCAGTACGAGCCCCACCGTTAACTGCCCGCGACGATACGTCATCGCTTATCAATCCCAGTTCGAATCGCTAATGCGATGGAAGCTGTTTTTCTTGTGACACGACCCGGCGCAATCGCGATTCTCGCTGACTGTCTCGTAGCTGCCATTGCCTTTCTTGTGATCCTTCTGTTTGTAGTCGTTCGCATGGCAACCGGCACAGTCAGGTTGAAACGCTGCGTTCTGCCAGAGGACCAAACCTGTACTCGTCAAATGACAGTCCGTACACGGCTGGTTGCCGCGGTGATCGAGTGGTTCGTAAGCCAAAGTGGTGTGCCGGAAATCCATTTGTGCCCAATCATTGCTGTTGTGGCAGACGTTGCATTCTTGAGTCGTGACGAAATGGCCAGCGTTCTTTCCAGTCGCCGTAACGCCGTTGTGACAAGACGAACAGGAACCCAGTACCTGGTCGTGATCAACGGTAATTACCGGAGACCAGGTCGCTCTGGTGTGACAATCTTCGCAAACACTCGTAGATTGTATGTGCTGGGGATCTTTGCCTGTCGCCGTGACGCCGTTGTGGCAACTGACGCAATTACCTACGACACTGGCATGATCGAAGTTCGCCGGTGTCCAGGCGATCGTTGTGTGGCAGTCGTCGCAGTTGTTGCCGCTTGTAACATGGGTCTGATGTTTTCCGGTTGCCGTAATGCCGTCGTGGCAAACGGCACAGCTGCCCAACACCTGTGTGTGATCGACAGTCACTACCGGCGCCCAAACTGTCGGGCTATGACAATCCTCGCAGACGTTCGATGTCTGTATATGCGTCGGGTTCTTGCCCGTCGCATCCGTGGCGTTGTGACAGGTCACGCAATTGCCTGTGATATTGACGTGATCGAAATTTGCGGGCAGCCATGTGGCGGCGGTATGGCAATCGTCGCAGTTATTACCGCTCGCGATATGCATCGGGTCTTTTCCGGTCGCAGTAACGCCATCATGACAAGCGCCGCAGTTGCCCAATACCTGAGCATGGTCGACAGTGGTCACCGGCCGCCAGACCGTTGCGCTGTGGCAGTCCTCGCAGACGTTCGACGTCTGAATGTGCGTCGGGTTTTTGCCGGTTGCGTCCGCGCCGTTATGGCAGGCCACACAGTTGCCGGTGATATTTGCGTGATCGAAATTGGCCGGCACCCAG